>JGI24159J19872_10003170_pt1 | contig 20269 bp, 14 predicted proteins | sample Ectturendosymbi4_FD_19872 | JGI IMG/M metagenome (IMG submission 19872) | reverse complement strand
AAGTCATTCAAACAGGATTTGGGCTACAAATAAAAAGTGTAATTCGGACCTTACAATTCGGCTACAGCAGTGGTTCCCAACCTTTTTTATGCCGTGGCCCACTTGTCGCTTTCAGCAGAACGTCGTGGCCCACTATCACAGAACAATAGAAAAATCATCTCGAACATAGCAAAATTTCCTGCTAGAGCCTTTCGCTGTCAATTGTCAAGTTTTTCCACGAATGCGCTGAGGGTATCAATAAAATCAAAGATTGTCCTTCCTCTTCCTTGTACTTGTGGTTTCAGATTAACTTTGTTGAGTTGTTGAAATATGTCAGCAAGATATGCCAGGCGCCAAATAAAATGGTTATTTTCGATACTGGATACTATTTCGCTTTTTCCTTGATCGCAGAGAATTGATATTAATTGCTACATACTTCTCGATGCGTGCATCTGAGCTTACTATCATACATTCTAAATCTAGCCCCACATGTTTGGCAATTCAGAACACACAGATAGATGGAAACCTTAACAGAAAACCGGCTTAACGAACGATATTCCGTCGGCGGCATTATTTCAGGTTCACCCGAGGTGCTTCATACCACCACTCAGTGAATTTGAATTATGCGAAATGGCGCCATGGCCCACCTAAGATCTGCCTGTGGCCCACCAGTGGACCATGGCCCACCGGTTGGGAACACCAAGTTGAAAAAAGATCAAAAGACAGATCTCGAACTTAAGCTTAATTCTGCAATTCATTCACAAATGCAGAATGCTTGCAATGAAAGCAAAGCTCAGCAATCTTTTTACGCTATTCACAACAATACTTTTATTTGAATAAATGACAAAGTTAACAACGAAAACTGAAAAATGAATAGCTGCCCAGACCGTTTAAGTTGGAAAATGATAAGGAAAGTTACACAGGGCCTATTGTAGATCAAAGACTGTAAATTATTTTAAAAACTACTCAGTCATCATTATTTAATGAAAAGAAACGGCAGGAAGGAAAGACCAGATCAAAGTTCGAGTTCTTCTCCTAGTCGTGCAATCTCCGCCACCAAGAACTCTAAATCTTCTCGTTCAACAGCAGGATTGCTGAGAACACTTCGAAAAAAGTTTACTTTTTCGAACAGAGGCTGGTAACCAATCATTAACCGACCGCTCTCCATCATGCGTTTCTTTATTGCTGGTGCAACCTGCGTTGAAAACGGTCCTGAAACAAAGCTTTTGCGAGTTGATTTCATGAAGCACTGCTCTGCGGTTGTTGACAGGGTCCCGACATGGGGAAGTGCCGCCGCGGGGCGAGTTGAAAAGTGCCGCCCCCCCACCACTACCTTCCACCTCCAGCTATTCTTTCTTTTCGCCAAAAGTGCCGCCCCGGGGCATTGCCCTTCCCGCCCCCTCCCTTGTCGGGGCCCTGGTTGTTAATCAAGAGAGTTATTTTTGACCCAACTTTGCCAGAAGAGACTTGTATAGGTAAGTTCTTAAGCGTATATGTGACAGGCGTAGGGGCCAAAAAATCTGGGGTGTACCACAGCCTTTTGTCCGAAAAATTGTGTTTATAGTCCAAGTAGATTTTTCAAAAAATTTAATTATAGAACTTCTCCAAGTAATAAAAAGGTACATATAATGCAATCTTCACCCCAGTAATACGAGAAAAGGTTAAACTGACAAAAAGCTGTTATAAAAGTTTTTTCATGCCTTGGAATTGATGTTTGCCCCAAAACAGAATAGGTGGCGGACTGTAGTCCTGTGCCTCTTACGCCTATAGTATAACTTACCTTCGTGGAATACAAAGCGTGTGTTTGAAGGTAATCTGCTTTCAAAGGGGCCCCCAACAGCCACTGAAATGTGTAAGTAGTAAGTACTCTGCATTTAAACTTCATTGAAGGGGCCCCTGAAAGAAACTGTAATGTGTAAGTACTCTGCTTTCAAAGAGGACCCCAACAGCCCTTGTAATGTGTAAGCACCTCGCTTTCGAAGGGCCCCCAACAGCAATTAAAATGTAAAATTCCATGCTTTCAAAGAGGCTCCAACAGCAATTGTAATGCGTAAGTACCTTACTTTCAAAGGGGCCGCCAACAGCAATTGTAATGTTTAAATACCTTGCTTTCAAAGAGGCCCCCAGCAGCAACTTTAATGTGCAAGTACCTTGCTTTCAGAGTGGCCACCAACAGCAATTGTAATGTGCAAGTAGGCTACTGTCCTTTCAAAGCGACCCCACCACCATCTCCAATGAGAAAATGAAGAAAAGCTTCGAACCAACTTCTATACCTAAAAAATTGTGAGTTAATATTTATTCCAAAAAGTTCTGAAAAGATCCTATCAAATAAGAGCAAATAGGCCTACCTTTACCAAATGATAACTTTTTATACCAAATGATAATTCTTCATACCAAAACTTGATTTTTAGAGATTGAAGTATTTGCTATATTGGTAATTTTATGAAAATGCCACAGATGAACAAAAAGTAGTCTTTTTTATGTCTCTGAATTGAGAAGGTTAGACATATTTCTCATTTCTTGTGATGTTGCACCTTAGTGAACCTTTCCATCAGAAAATAAGACAACATGCAATTGTTCTAGCAGGGCCCACACTACATCTTTTAATTTATAGGACATTTTCTTCTCAGTTTACAAAGAAATTTTGTATTGTTGTTGTAGCGGTGAAAACACTGTTAATAAGCAAGCCTACATTCATGCTTCTTAACACATAGCAATAATGGCAATTTTTGAGTAGTATGAATACTTATTTTTTCTACAGATATTTCAGGTATTTGAGGTGGTTTGATTTAGCCTATGCTTGAAGTCACAGGTTACTTGAAGCTTGACTAGTAAATGGTTGGTTTAAGGTAGACTTGGTAAGTGATATTTAAGCTCTTTTGCCAGCTCTTAGCCAGTATAACTTGAAACGTTTTATCTTAGCACAGATTTAATCAATTGTGTAGGCTAGTTGCTGCAGTAGAAATGTTTTCGTTAAAGTCCATGATGAACTATTTCCTACTATTGCACATTTTTCAAACAAATAGTGTCAATGCAAGATGAGGGCAACCTTGACTCATCCAGCCTCAAAGCTTGCCAAAACAAGTCTCTAATTGGATGCTTTTGTATGCTATATTTTTGCTGTAAAAAGGATGAAATTTAAAACAAATTTAGTGTTTAAAACCCTCTTGGTTGTTTTTTATAGTTTCGTGGATTCCCACAAAGACATGAATGTGAACAAATTCAGGATACCAACTACCAAGCATTTTTTCAAAGGTGGGAAAGTGTTAAACTTTCAAAGGGGTAAACTGTGTAACTTATTAATGGTGAATGCAGAGTAAAGGGGCCCGAAAATAAAGAAGTGGGGGCGATGCCAACTTGCTATTGCCTAACTTTTAGCCATGTCTTNCCAANTTTCAATGTTTTCAAAGTTGTGTATCATGAACACCCTTTTGCATTTTCTCNTTCTGCTATTTCAGTTTACACTTGGGTGACCATATCTTAGGCAAATCAAAAGTGATTATCACGGTTGGCTGATTATGACGACGTCATCAGAGGGCCCCCCTTTTTAATCTTGCCTTGAGCCCCCCAACCCTAAACCCACGACTGGATACAGGAATCGTGAAGGAATGTTTCTTAGATTGAGCCGAAATGCTGTATGCTGACTTCACAAAAACAGCCTGTCATCAAAAGAATATTGTGATGCCTTGTTAACGATTTTTTCGCAAGTTAACCGAGTTGTGCTGTAATAATTGTTTATTTACAAGATTTTGGCATCAGCAATGAGAAACCTGGTGAGGATCTGCAAAATAATTTTAAAATGTGCTAAAATTACCTTAAATCAGTGGTTCTTAACTGGGAGGCACGCCCCCCAGGAGGGCCGTCAATAAATTTCCAGGGGGGCGCGAGCCCCTACGCCCCCTGCAACATGGAACGTTTGATCATTAAATTTACCAATAAATAAATTTGTTTTCACAACTTATTCAATGTCAAGGGGGCTTGAAACGAAAGACAATTACTTAAGCGTGGCGTGGTAGAAAAAAGGCTAAGAACCACTGCCTTAAATGGTAGCAACCGGAGGTGACAAAGCAGCCAATGAATTGTTATTCCAAAACAGGGTTGCAGTCCATGGATTATTATTCTAAAGCGAAATGACCCGCAGGTGAAAAATATAGAGTTCGCCGCAATATGCATTGTACGGTAAAACGCAAAATAAGAAAATAAATTATTCAATCCACAGCAGCATAAACTTGCTGATAATTTTGGATAAACTAATTGCAATTAGACCATGTAGCTACATCTTAAGTCACCATGCAGTTAGTAACCACATTATAAGCGCAACAGCTGAACATTATCGTCGGTTTATCAACAAAGCATTTACCTTATTTAATGGCGGACTAAAAACATATGACTATATCAGGCACAAAGAAAACCTTGCAAAGACAATTAGCTGATAACGATAACATGCCCAGTGGGAAAAAACACATTCTCAGACACATCATCATGTGAAGAGCATGAACTTTATACCGAAGGAACGGACAATTTTATACTCTTGTTGACGGTTGTCACAAAGCTAATGTAAAATATTATTTGGTCAGTACACAGTGTTTTACTCTGATAAAACCACACCAACCGCCAGTTGTATGCACTGAATAAATCAGGTAGAGTGAAAACAGTTCGGGTGTTATTTCTTATGATGCTGTGAAGAGCTTTCTATGTTAGGGGTGGCAATGGCTTAAATCTGGTTTTCAACCTGTGGAAGACGTACCACTTTTGTGCTACGCGAGTGCTTTTCAGGTGGGGTGCACGAGCAGCTTTCGGATGATATGCAATGTTTAGTGCCAGATAAATTTATGATTCTGATATTGCACCTGTCGCAAACTACCTTAGTCTCTTCGCAAGGTTGAATCACCCAAGCAACACACCGTAGAAACAACAAGACTATAGATGATTTCGGCTATATTAGATGAAAAACTGCAGAAAATAACGAACATGCAACATCCGAAGTTACAACATGGTTTATTGGTAAATTTCAATGGGTAACATTGGTTGGCGCAGCTGGGTGCAGTAAAGACAAACATACTTCGTCATGAAATTTTTTTCTTGGGAAAGATTTTGCCGTTGGGAAAAAATTTCAGTTTCAAAGAATTTGTCAATTAAAGTAACTTTTTCAAAAATGAAAGTTTTATGTTACAAAATATTTAGTAGTTGTTATTTTTAAATGTGACAAAATGTTTACATGGCGCCAACTGTCCGCCATTCAGCTGTTGTATTGAATAAATTTAGTAAGTAAATCGTCAATACCCGTGATGCCCAACAAGTCCAAATGCCCGAACCATCTTTCTGCACCTGGACATGATTTTTGATACGTCGTAAACGAGGTTCTGACCAGCATAGACCAGCAGTTTACAGAGAAAAATTATTGTAGCTTTCGCAATAAATTGTTTTTGTTGATGCATTTGCGTTTTAGTACTGATAGCTGCATTGAGCAAATTAAATTCGTTTTGGAACAAGCGCTACGCAGCGTATAATGAAACAACACCAGGTGGCACTGGATCAGAAAACGCTTGAATACCATTCGCTTACCGTAGCTACGACTACCAGGCTACGTCACCCGAATGGATTGTAAAGACAAACCAGTGTACAAAACAGTATTTTAACGTTAATATCGCTAAAAACATTATAAACTGTGGCTCGATTTTCCCTCGATTCAGTTCGAAAGCACCCTAACAGATATAGGCTAGCGGACATGTTTGCTACAGTTCACTCTTATTAAAATCGATCCACAACCACCGAGTAAATACCTGTAACGCTCCTTTAAGTAATAGCGGCAACCTCGAAGTACAATTAGCAGGTTTCGATCTGCTGACAATTGCTGTGAAAAATTGAGACATATAGGCCTACGTAGGCTATCTACTTTTTACCAACTTTGTGCAGTTTTTCGCTGAAAGCAACTTGGTCTTGGATTGTGCGAATGCTCGTTGGGACGAACCAGAAACAAACATTTGCGTACTGAGGCTGAAAAGAAGAAAAAAACTTTAATTCCATCTTCTAGCTTAGCGTGGTCCAATTGCTTTTGACCTACGGACCATTTTACAATAACGTGAAAACTTGTGGGCCACTTCAAACAAAACGATGTATAAAACAACAGATTAACAAGATTTTAAAAGTAAAAATGGAAGATAAGTGAGTGTGTCATTGAATTTATTGCACAATAGCAAAGAGCAGTTGATTCCAAATCTCTAAGACGTCCTTGATCGAGCAAAATGGAGAAATAGTATAAAGTTAATTCATAGTAGAAATGAGGTACATCTGGCCATCCCCGTGTAACGATGACAAAACCGGATTAAAACTGGAACACTACTATCAGTGACACGCCTCTGGTCGAGGCTTCTCAGACACTATCGTTCCTTTGTCAATACCAGTGTTAGTGGTAGCAAGTCGGAGACCATATCTTCCTGTGTTTCGTCCGCCATTCGGTTTCTGTTTTTAGACTTGACTTGCTTCATCGTCGAAAATGTGCTCTCATACACGTATGTATTTCCAAACGCTAAGCGCGTATTTAGTGCGATATCTTCTTGAGAAATCTATCTTTGCTGACTAATTTCCAGAGGCTCTCTATACAGTCTGTTCCAAAGCCATTAATATTGTACATTTTTTATTAAAAGATGTAATGCTCGTTCTAATTAAAATTACCTACTGTAACACACACACAGCATTAAAGCAATACAGAAAAAGCCCGCTGGCCTTAAAAATTCGGTCCGCGGGACATATGCGGCCCGCAGGCTTGTAGTTGGACCACACTGTTCCAGCAAAGCAATGCGCATTTTTACACCAAGACTGTAAAAGTGCCGTTTACAATGTAGATACAGCAGCGTTTGCTCTGAATAAAGTCTCATTTTCAGTTTATCAGAATCTTCATCAAGTACTTTCAGAAGTAGTTTTTTCGTGATATTTGTGAATAGCCTACCTCAAGAAGACAATTAATTTTAAGCAAAAGAGAATACTTTTCAGCTTATTTGCCGCAGAATCAAACATTCGGTTTCCAAACACTCAATGAAATTTCGTATTTATATTTTCGATTTATTGTTCGAAAATTAGGCATTTCGGTCACTGCCAGACTTCCAACTACTCTTTTTTCATACTTACATTATCAAGGACAACTTCAAATCCTTCCGTCTTCTTGATGATTTTTAACAAATACCTATAAAAGCAAAAGTGCGGTACAAAACTGCACTCGGTGCCTAAGAGGTTGCCCTAGCTAGAATATGTAAGGCAATTGTGTCAAAAGCACCCTACAAGCAGCAAGATCTAAGCAAAGCTGAAAGTCATGTATTTTTTGCAAAAACATCCTGATAAACAACTTCTTTTTTCATAAAATTTTGACATAGCACAAGATTTAGTTTAAATGCTCTCGATTTTGGGTCTGAACCGCAAAAAAGAACCAAGCTTAATTACATGATTTTTATTGGAGAGGTAAGGTAATAAAAATAAATAACTTGGACTTGTTTTCGGCAAAAATCTAATATTTGCTGACTTTACTGAAATTCTACGATTTTCTCCGAAAACGACCTGTTGTTTACGATCTTATTTTTTGCAAAGTCGATGGCTTCAAATCTTTTGCTAATGGCAATAGGTAATCAAAATGGGTTTCTGTTTCTTCTGAAAATGGTAAGCACTTGGTTACATCACACGGTGCCTTGCAAAGGTTATTTGAAAGCAAAGTCAAACTATTGTACTATGAGTGCCAAGGATCTTCCACCACTATTTAAAATACCTGAAAATCTGTAAAAAGAAATAAAGTATGAATCTGTTTGAACCAGTCAGGTCTGTAAACCGTATTTTTTTATGAAGTAGTTGCAGTTTCTATTTTTCATATAGCTTTAAGCACATAGAAAAGGTACATTTTTCAGTGCTAACCTTGATAGTTCGATGCACTTGTCCACGTGCTGCTCAAATCCCTTGTCCCCCTGCGAAATGTGAAACAATGCCTCTTCCTACCTGTTTGCACTATTGTTGTTTTCTAAAATTAAGGTGTTTCAAACGTTAAAATATCAAACACTAGCAGTTATTTCAAAGCTAAGTAATTTGTGTTTTTTTAAAAAACGAAGAAATTGCATTTCAGTATAACTTTTTTATCAAACTTAGGCAGCCTCCTCATCAGTTCACCTGTAGAGTCGGAACATGATTTTTCTTGCAAAACCACACAACGGTGCTTGACAACATTTAAAAGCGCTCTGGGTCAAACATTGTTTAATTTCAAAATAGATTGAAGTTACACGTATTAGGAAATACAGGAAAGTTACACTACCTTTGCCTGTTGTAAAGTGGTTTAGAAAGCAACGTTTTCAAAATTTGACTTCTGTTTAAAAAAACTCTTGATGTTTCAACCACCGAAAGCGATTTTCTTTCAAATAAAACCTTACTTTTGCCCGCCATGCCAACCACAGTTTAAATACATCCACATGACGACCGCATTGGATTGTACTGTCTCCGGTGTCGAAGCTCAGGTCGTAATGTTTATCTTGTTGGAACAGATAATCAGCTTTCATGCCATTGCAGTTTTTCAGTGCATTCTGTAAAAAATCACCACAAATAGCTGCATTCGCTTTGGTATACGACCTCGGTCATGGTGTTAATTTTGTTTAGAGTTGTGCTGTATATTTTTACCATGTCTGTGATTCTTTAAACAATGCGAAAACTTATCCGCCCTCCTCAGCGCTTGATCACCTGGCGCGTTACGTTAGCAAATCAAATTGTGTTTATGTTTGAGAAGTTTGTCAATCAGTTTTTCTTCGGACCATTTTTGTATCACATAAAACGAAATTGGACATCTGCGTTTTGTACAAGCAGTGCACTGGTTTAGAGTTTTTACAAATACACTGTTTGGTAGCAAGGCAAGACTGTTGGTCTTTTGGATCATTTGACCTTATTCCAGGTGTTTTTAATCTATTCCGTTGCACGTATTCGTTGCAGTGTAATTCGCGTTTTCCTGTGCAACGAAAATAGAAGCATGCATGAACCTTTCAGGTTTCAACAAATCTTGTATTTCACCAGGTCAGTGTCAGGCAGCCAGGTTTTGTTCATTGTTGAATTTCAAGATACTTTTTATATGCAAGTCTAGATACTTTTTATATGCAAGTCTGCTCAAAATTTACCTTGTGCTTTGTAAGAAATGCAGAACACTGCAAAACTACGCCCATCATTTTATGCGGGTTCCACGTGACAGAGTCGGCAAGGTGAATGCCCTCCATAAGATGGCGGTGTTTCTGCGACAACAGAACTGCGCCTCCCCATGCCGCCTTAAAGTACATACATATAGATAAGCACAGTTTATATCACAATAGAGGTGAGTCAAGAGTTAGTGCTATTTCATAATTACCTATACATCGAAAAATGCTATTCTTTTTGCAATTCATGTTGTTGCGTAGCATTTGCCACCAGGTTTAAAATCGAGCAGCTAAGTTCGTTCTTCAGGCAATTTGCCCTGAGGAAGCCTACTTGAATAGTTGGGCGAAACGCCGGCTAACTAATAGCATAAAATCGCCCGAAGAATATACTTATCTACCTATACAGTATACATCTTTAAAAAAAACAGTTGGCTTTTACTGCTTTGTTAACTCACGCGGCATATATAAAATTTTTGTTTGTATGACATGAAAAAACTCCAACGCACGGAAAGAACAAAACCCTCACGTCAACGTGTAGCCATAATCTAGTTTTTCTGCAAATCGCAGAAATCTCCGGGATCCGATCAAACGCTCCGAGAACAGTTGTTCCAGCAGTGACTGAAACGTAAAACGGGAGTTTTCCCTCGCTGGAGGCTTTTGCTATCTTCCGCTGCAGATCATTTGGGTCCATTCGACCACTGCAACAAATGACAACACTCCATCAGCTTGATCGTGATGGATACAGGTAAGGACGCTGCTATTTTTTCAAGCATATCGATTACAAAATATCATGCAATAGCTATTGGTAAGTATTGAACCGACGGTGCAAATGGCAGTATTCACATTTTTTATGCTTGAAATACCTTTCGTCAACTTCAACGTCTATACAGTTTTCCGATCCTATCCCCAGAAGAACAGCCGGTCTTCTGTTTGAGTAATGAGCCTAAAAATCGCAATCAGCATATCAGCCTTTGCCCATTGTAGTGGTTTCCCAGACAAATTGCTTTTGTTTCTCTAAGCACCTGAACTGATAGATCAATGTGCAGTCTCTTTGCTGCATGCAAACGATAGGTTTGCAGTTGCTTTTGTACTTATGCACCGCATTGACGTTGTGATTACGCTTTTATATGATGGATTTAAAGTCCTTTTCTGATCGATTCTCTTGAAGTTGGGTTTGCAAGACTTGATGTCAAAGCAATTGCCCTATTGCCATCATCGATCCAGCTTCCATAAAAATTGTTTCAACTTTTTTCAAGTGAACAATTTGTACAGATTCGTTATTTGCGGTCATATGAAAATGTAACAAATAAAATGTATAGTTTTATACTGTTTTTGGTGAGATGCTGGAAGGTAAAATGCCAAAACACACTTAATATCTGTTTGCCTGGGATTTGATTTGTGATACCTAATTGATTAATTTACCGCTTCGTTTTTTTGAAAGCCATTGACTCACGTGTTTTGATTGAAACATCACCAGCTGTCTTTCTTGTCGAAGACCCTTTTCTTTGACTTGAGGAAGTGCGCATTGTCTAGCCAACATAGCGCTGTACAAGTTGCTTATTGTACCACCTAAAAATAAATTGCGTTTTAAAAAATGAGCTTAAGATATTTCAGTCGATTTGTCTGCATGTTCGATAGCATTGCTGCAACAAAGACAAGATTAAATTTCTGTGTTCTTTAACTTCTTTCTCTCATTGCTTTGGGCTGGAAAAAAACAAAAATCATCCCACCAAAATACACACATCGGCAAACATCAAATTCAAAAGTGCCAATGTGTGGGAAAAAGTAGAATTAACCAAGTAGACTTTTGTACACCAATTAGCCGTTGCCTTTCTAATTGTACTGTGCCCGTTAAAAATGTACCATGGGAACCCGATGTTTGCTAAATAAGTCAGCGTCTCAAAACTACTGCAATATCGCTCGCAAAGGGTCGCCTCAAGGTCACCATGAACGATTGGGGGAACATTTTTCGCCTGGAACCGTCACTGGCCACATGTCTGCTAACAAGATAAGCATCATTTTTCAAGTATAGCTGACATCTACCAATTACTGTCTTCCCAAAGTGTTCAACTTAATCCCTGCGAAAAACTTATAAAAACAACCAGATATAACTTTTTTTCTATACTTCCGTCAACCACCACTATGATATTGTTGTTAATATGGTATACGCTATAGATTACCAAGTATGCTACAAGCAGTAAAAACCAACGTCATACCAGGAGAGAATGTACCATCGCCTTCTTCCCATCCAATTATTTCGCGCATTTTGCGCAGCACCATGTCCTCCATCAAAACGAAAACCGGAGCAATCTCGAAAGTAAACCTAAAAAATTTACTTTAAAATTACTGTTTCCTTTTTGTAGCCGTCGCAGTACAACGTAAGCCGAGTAGTTGTAATAGTGAAAAAAACACACATCAAGTAGTGTGAAGCCAACAGCTAAAAAATAATTACAGCCTGAGCGTAGTATAGGTCGTAAAGGGTAAACAAGAGATGAGAAATATGGAATTTGCAGCGCTGTATAAATTGTCTGGACCAGAAATGACAAAAATGCGCAAGAATCTAGGAAATATTGGCAAGACTTCGTAGTTCGTAGTGTGTTGGTGTTCAGTTGAGAATCACTGCTAAATTGTCGTCGACCCACCTGGCCTCTCCCACCAAAACTGCAAAAGTAATATGCTTAGCTGAATTCTACATGCCCCGTTTAGGCAAGATCAGCGTTAACGGATTCTTTAATCAAATCGAACGATTGCATGCTGGAGAAAGCATTCAAGCCACACCCAAACAACTGCAATAATGAAGCAATGGGATTACCGATTAGTCTAGCAAAACAGCACGCTTCGTCATCAAATACCTGTCCGTTCACAATAGATTTCTCATTAATCTTTCAGGACTAGTCGGTGTTTTAATTACGCTTTTCGTACGCACGTCGCTTTTAATGCTAAGAATCCTGCCTGAACATATTTAAGCTTTATCTTTAAGACTTAGGGTAGAGACCAAGCTTCCTACAGATACCAAATCTTTTCCCATTAAAACCCGAAATATCGATTTATGATGAACAGCTTTTAGCGTATGCTGCAATTGTGTTTTCCTTCGAAGTGGTTCCAGGTGAGGCGTTGGGTTGCTTTAAGGTTGACTTGCATGCAGGCGTTGCTACGATTTGTGAAAAGGTAAACAAAAATTTCAAAGGATAACGAGACGAACAGACCTACAGGATAGCACAATTTTTGGAAAAAATGTAACTCTTCCGAAGTTAGTTTTCCCCAGTAAAACACTCTTCACCGATATAAGCAATCCAACCAACCACTAGGCCTTGCAGTTTACCACGCTGATGTACCCCTAATCGTTTTTTCACTTGATTTCACAGTCATATCTACATTTTAATATTTTCTGTCTACATTTTAAATAGACTTTTCCTGCGTTTGATGTAAATACTAACAAAGCAGTGCTGAAGCTGGTTAGTCAATCCATTACGAAACGTTTTTGCGATTTGCGTTCAAGTAAAACGTGACAAGACATGATAAGAGACTGAATTATTTTCCGATCTTGCACCGCCAAATGGAAGCAAACGCCCCTAACCCGATATTTCCGTAACTTCCGTGCAATCTATCCTGTGCCATTCGATGGCAATCCTTTGACCCACCGTATAGATTTCAGGCTATTACAATCAAAAATACAAAAAAACGAGGAAAAAGGCATAGTCTGAGCGCTTGTCGTCCTAGAAATTGCACATATTGCTATGCAAAAACAATTTTGTAATTGCTTACATGTTTGTGTTAGCAGTTGCAGTCAGCCATTCTGCAGCGAGAGACACAAGATCAAGTCCACTGCTTAGTTGATTGAAATAACGCGGATGACCTGTCAAAGTTCCAAACGCTTATGATCTCACAGAATTTACCCCTTTATAGTTTTGTTTACACTCTCTTCTTCTTACCGAAATTGTAGGTTGGTTTTGAGTTGTGGACACGGAAACTTCACGGAATAAAAACGACATCAATTTTACCTGTTTTGACTCCGTATTTCAGAGTATCTCTGCAGTCTACCAACAGTTGTTCCAAAGATTCTTGTTCGCCAGTTAGCTCCAAAGAAAATCCTGAGAAAAAGCAGCTGAAATTCATTCGAAGGCAGAAAAAATGCTTACAAAGGTTTTTAATTCATATTATTACTTTACACTTGGTGATGTTTTTTCACAGAGAACAATGGGCCCGTTTTTGCTATTGCTAAATCTCCCAAATACATTAAAAAACATTGCCTTCAACAAAGAGTGGAATGAGGTAAGTTGTTACCTTCAACATCTTGGAGTAACTGGTGAGGGTGATGAAAGTCCACAACTTTTGACCTGCGGTCATTGGTTTGGCAAATGTACCGAAACAACATTTCAAAAATATCTTTCAGGAAAGCCTGTGTTGTTTGATATTCCCCGGTGTAAGGTAATAAATCTGAAATGCATTTGATAAAATGTTGCGTCGCTCTATATTGACATTTTTAGGCTCTCACGAAGCATGCCAGAATTAATGAAAAGATTTTATCAAAATGGTGTTGTTGAATATTTTTTGTATATTTTTAATTTTTAAAGTTTACTAAGAGCTCTAATGCATTATTCGCAAACAATGCAATAATGATTTTGCTTTTCGTGATGCACTCTTATTCAAACCTAATTTCGTGCTACTCGACATAATGCAAAATAACAATCAGTTGTCATTAGGCATGGAAACATTATGACAATCTACATGATTTAATGGACAATTTACTGCAAAGGAACTTTGAAAATAAAAAAAAGCAATAAAAATATCATGACGACCATATTCAGAAACCTAAATAAAAATCACATGAAAGATTACTAGTATATTTCCGGAAAAGATCTAGAAAGTTTTTTGATATAAAATGTCGTTTCAGTTTGCCAATCGTTTGTTTCAGTATTTTAAAATGGATCCTTTAGTTTTAAAAAATAAGCAAGTTTTATTCTCTTTTTCTTTAAAACGTTTGTGGAATACTTCTTTTGTTGAGAAAACAATTGTTAAACCAGAAGTTTCTCTCTTTGGAAGAAAAGTTTTTTCAACGTACAAAATATACTAAGTGAATGTGTTGAACAGTTTGTTTTTCAATATGTTTTCACAAATGCAACATGATTTAATGGATTTTGTATCCAGCACTGCAAACTATTCGTTGCGATCCGTCAAGATTTGTTCTTTAAATAATTGGCTGCTTCATTAAAGTTAAAAAGAGGTGTGAGCTAGGCGGGCATAACTTAGCTTAAGGGGGACCACTGGTCACCGTAGGGGGGCCGCTAACCAACTCTTGGGAAAAAAGTTAAAAAATGATAGTGAATCCGGATGTCGTGGATGTCTATATCAGCTAAAAAATGACAACTCCCCGATAAACGCAGAAACAACAACCTACTCAAAACCAAAAGAATATTAACAGCAGAATGTCAGCTAAAGGGGGTCCAGTTTTTACATTTTGCTTCCCAGGGGAAGCGGTTCGCCCCCCTGCCACCCTCGTCAGTTATGCCACCGGGCAATACATTAACAAACACAGAGTGAAAAAGTTTTCGTTAAAGATTTTTGGTTTAAAAAAATGTTTTAAAAAGAATAACCACCTAGGAACCCACTACGGTTGTTTCTAAATTTCAAAAGATGAATGACCAGAAAACTGAGTGGCGTTACAGATTTATTAGAGACTTCTACGTAAAATAGAAGTCATCCTTTGAATTTCATCCAGATTACAACATTAGGTTGACTTATCCTCAGGTAATAGACATTCAAATTTCCACTTGGACGCAATCCCGCCTCGACGTGCACCATCAGTTTCTCTAATTAACGCTGTAACTTTGCTGATAGGCACTTAGCAACAAATCAAGGCAAGTACAGATGCACTGCACATGGTAAATCACGTTGTACTCACGTTTCATGTCATCTCATTTATAGCTAATAAAATAAAAAATTTCCTCAACTTTGCAAATGATCCGCTAAAGTTTATTTGCTGTATCAAGCGTGTTTTGAATGCAATTAAAGCTTTGCACTGAATCTAATAAATTTCAAGTCGAACAAACGTTTCATTACCTTCAGTCTGAATGCCTACGTTAAGGTAAACGATACCATTTGTAAAATTCATACATTACAACGCAATTACAATTTCATCGTAATTAAATAACAACGCATTATTGACGTAGTATTCGGTAAATGTAAGTATTTTCCAGTGACATACTATTTTCATTACCGCATCACAAGAATCTGTCGACAAAGTTGTATAGATTTCTTCTTTTGGAATGTCCGTTGGGTTTACAATACATACCATTTTTTGACTGAAGGAAATGCAGATATATGATCAGTTTGCTCACTTATACTTAGACACCACACATCGTCAAGCAATGTGTCTCTTGGTGGTACCAACTTGCTAACTAAGTAGCACAACTTTGCTCACCACAATTAACACAATTTTTGCACCAGTCAACCCATGAAAAAAGCGCAGTGTAGTGCCATTTTGCTTCAGTTTTTGTCATGTTTCTACATCCTTTTTGTTCACTGCTAATTTTTATGCAGAAAAATCATAAAATGCGATTATTTCATTTAGCGCTGCAAGAAAGATAAACACCGTTCGATTGACTACCATNTTCNACAAAAGCGTCTGCAGCCGAAAACGAAAACTATCGCTTATTTTCACAAGAGTCTTATTAGTTTTGGAAAGAACGGCTACTGAGATAACCAAATTTCTTCGACTATATCAAGCGTTTTAGGTAAAATGTAAGATATCAACTGTCAGCCATCGACCAGGGACATCTGGGCAAGTCTGAAATGCCTCCAAGAAGTTTCAAGGTCGATGACATATACCATCTTCTATAGGCTCTTTACCCAACTGTTAAAAAGGGCATTGTCTTATGCGTTTTTTTCAGCCTTTGTTGCAAGCCGAGAAAAATAATATAGAAGTAAAGACTGCTGTGTTTACGAAGGACTTAGAAAAATACCGAGTTCGTGAAGATTAGGTGGTTCAAACGAAACGCTACCAGACTCTTCAGATGATTTTTGGGGATTTGAGACTCAATCTTACCTCTTCTGGCTGTTTCAAGTTCATCCGGTGGTGAAACGCAGCAACGCGGTATGTATGCAACCACGCATTACACGGCAAAAAACTCACCTTGGTAGTGTGCTCTGCCCAAATCGACATCATCTTTTACTTCGTGCAGACACTCCGGAGTCTTTTTTATTTTGTGGGCATCAGCTGTCAAAAAAGTTTTTACTTCGTACTTCGAAAGGTTTCGTATTTCAATTGACATGTTAAAATTTGGCGACATGATCATTAGGCGCCATCACTGATTGATGAAACGTCGTATTTTACAACCAGTGTGGACTGTTTCTTCTTTAAACTGCTTGGTAACCAAAACTGCCACAAAGGCTAATGACTCTCACCATGTCGTTCTCAAAAGATGTAAAAAATGAGAATGTTGGGATTGACTTTGCTTGCAAAAGAAACTGTGCAAATTTTTCAAAGGACGTAGTTGTAGGTTAATCGTGCTGGTGTTAATTATTTGTCTGCGTAAAAAGTATTGTAATTTGTAAGCAAGTGACTTGTTGATAGGAATAAGCTTATGTGTCATAATTTTCTGTACAATGTGATGCTGTTCAAGCCAAGGATATGGGCTTTATACAGTATTTACAAGTTTAGAAATTAAATACAAAATGAATCATACACGTCTGTACCACACAAGCGCCAACCTATTAATAAAAAATGACTACAAGGGAATTTTCTGGGAACATACTGAACAAAAAATGTGGTAGTCTAAGGATTGGTAAATAACGTAAAATAGCAGTTGCATGCACACCAAAGTTGATTTTATGGATACTGTTATGGCTTGAAAATAACTTTTACTCCAACATTTATACGCTACTTTTGTTGAGTCCAACGCTGCTCTCTTTCAGCCACTGCTTCTTCATTATCCTTGCGTATCCGTAAAAATTAAAAACAGCTGTGAAAAACTGAACGTCTGTAAAATTGTTACAATGACCGCCGCACTCGCCTACGAAAATACAACAGATACTTAACTACTTCTCGTGTGGTATCATCAAAATGTTTAAAACATGGTATTTCCCTCACTGCGTTATTTTTTTCTCCCAGCTTTGATGCCCCATTCGAAGCTTTACCTCAGATATTACGCTGTAGCAGGCTACGTGATAACCAAAGGTTTACTGACAGTGTGATGAAAAACGCGATTCAACTGTACAATTTCTTCAATCGATTTCGCATCTGGTGAGCTCCACAGCTAACCATTATATATCGGACTGCTGATGCAAATTGGAACCAGATCGAAGAAGGCTGTCAAAAGCGTGGTTTGAAGTCAGAAAGTTTTGATCGTGCAGTAAACCTCAGCTGCTTCCACGCCGCCTAGACTAAACTCCACAAAGTTATGAATACTAGCCTACTTTAAAAATATAGGCATCTTTATTGAAAACTGAAACTCCTCTTTTTGGAGTCTTCTCCGCACAGTCAGTAACTCTGCTTTTTGCCCATCTCTGGTCGGTTGTAAATCATCACGTTAAAAACAGCAGTTTGGAGACTTGCACTGGTTGGTTGCTCCATTTGCAAATACAGTGTGTGTTTTTAGTCGTTTCCTTTAAACTGCGTTGCTCCCTTTTACCAAAGACTAAGTTTCACAGCATTTCTGTTTGTGACATTGGTAATTTGTGNGANCAAACACACTCCCTATTGAAAAACATTTTCAATGTGAAAATCACCAGTGAAATCAACTTTCAAGTGCTTCTTGCAAAGTTCCAAAACTTTTGCAATATCCCAATGTGCGCAAAAGACATTTGCATCCCTACACTTTAAAAGCGAACGACTTTTTTTGCATGTACACGGCGTACAGTTTGCCCACCAGATCGTTTCAACGTGCTCATGAAATTGTTCTTGACATATCATCTTCCTATTGTGACTGCGCGTGGTTTCAAACTTCCCAGGAGACAAATATGACGCATGTCCAATTAAGGGGAGCAAGAAATTNATATTTCCTATTCCGTTTTGTATCGACGTTTCGATTGCCTATCTCTCCGTCTTCTGCAGGTAAACAAACTACGCAAATAAGTCGATGCTTCGTCAGAAGCTTTTGTAACGTTCTTTGTGCCGCTTATTTTCTTTGCATGGCCCCGCTGCTTCGCCAAGCGTATCTGCCAAAGATATTTGATTTTCCGTATTTCGATTTCCTCATCTTTACAGTACACTTTTTCATTACAAAGAATGTTTCAACTATTCACTGCGATAGTTCAGCAGGACATAAAGTTCGCACGTCAGCACCAAACCATTACATCTGAAAGCGATATTTCGTGATGAAACCGCAATTACCTGGTACTATGTATTGTCCCATAAGTGTTTGTCATTTTCAGTGTGTTTAAAAAAGGACGGCAAGCATTGCATGAAAACATTTTCTGATTTGTAAATGATCAATAATACATGGTTGTGATGCTTGTTGCTTCCCGTGCCTTTCAGATGTTGTTTGTAAATGTGGAAATAGATGACCATAAACATTCCACGTACACCACTCCATTTCTTTGATAAGTTTTGTTTGCGTGGACACTCCCTGTTTCTTTTGTAAATTCTCTTTCGATAGCAACCTTTATGGATTTCTCCGTTCGAAATATGCTAAAAGCTCCATCACTATGGCTCTTGGATTTGTTCTAATTTGAAACAAATAGTGTTTTTCAAATTTAATCGATCCACAAGATTTGAGAATTTCTGTTGTATTCATATTTGCCTGCTTTTTTTGGAAAAAGGGGGAAGGATCGAAATGTTTCTCTCGAAAAATTCATATCGAGGGAAGCAGCCATTCACGCACTGCACAGACACATGTCAACGGTTTCAGCATTACAGGCTTGTACCAAGGATTTAAATGACATGTTGCGTTACAAAAACAATTGCAAATGCATGCGGTCAAACATTTCCCAAGGTTGTTACTTCTCAGGAAGTGGTTTTGTTGCTGTATATCACACAAGCTCCAAATAAGGGTTGCAGCGGAATAATCGCGTCTTCTTTTAAAAATGAAAAATTAGTTATCCCTTTTCAAAACTGAATATTGTGATCTAAACGATGTTGACCGTTATAAGATGGGGGCACTGCTATGAAAAAAGCGGGCAACATTGGCCACAATCATTACCAAAACATGCAGTTTTCTTGAAAAGCAAAAATTGCGCTGTTGGTGATGACATCAGACTAAAGTCTTGCGACCAGTGTTCCCTGGGCTCAACTGCGTCGTACCACCAGACCATTTGCGCAGATCTCATTCTCGCGCACTGGCAACATCTAAATCTCATATCTTATATATATCGCATAGCGCTTTTACCGCTTGAAACGTTTCACTAGTTGCGTGTCCACATTGTTGTGCAGCTGCATGCTCACTAAAACCAACACTTGCTAAGTGTAAAATTTTCTTAGAGGGAACACTTGCGACTGTCAAACCAGTTAATGAACTAAAACGATACATACGCAGCAGCCCAAATCGCTGTAGCAAAACCACTTCACTTATTCGAATGAATTTGCAGCCACCACTTGAAGTGTTTAAATTATTTCTTGTCAGCTCAAGACAATTGCGGGTTTACAAACCGAGGAAAGCTCTGTGAATGCTTCACATAGCATAAAAAAGGAATGCGCGATGACTTGTTATATTCCAGTCATAATGGCTTCAATTTTGAGCTAAATTTTTACAAAATCTTCAGAGGCTGTACGAAATTTCCTCCGCGGACAACGCCGCTACTCGCTTTGTTAATGCTGCATAGATGCAGGGATCAGCGCGCAAAATATTTCTTAATCAAGCGCGTATTTGAAACAACGAGTGAAACAAATGTTGTTTTTGGCCCTTCGACTTGATCAGACTAGATAAATGTGCAAGACGCGCGTCTTCTCTTTTTAGCTCACAACCGGTAAAATCTAGAACAGCAGAAAAACGCTTGGTCTATGTAGCTTCCCGACTGACAGGTCCACATCAAGAAAACAGACAGTCACAAAATTCGTCAATTCACGTTGCCAACAAACTTGTCAACAAAACGTGATTAGCGAAAATTATGAAACCCAGCCTTATGCTGTGAGGACCTTATGTCCTCTATTATAAATAGCCTTATGCTATATCAGCCTTGTGCTGCAAAGACCTATACGTCTTCCA
>JGI24159J19872_10003169_pt1 | contig 20272 bp, 10 predicted proteins | sample Ectturendosymbi4_FD_19872 | JGI IMG/M metagenome (IMG submission 19872) | reverse complement strand
GAGGCAAAATAAAAAAGCATGGTTTTACATGGGCGGATCAGGACTGGAACGGACTGATGATTTTCGAAAATTTTGCGGATCAGGATTGGATCAGACTCAACTTTTTCAGATCAGGACTGGATTTGGACTTAAAATTTCACACTCCGCTCATTGCTGCTTAGTGCTTCTTAGTATATTTGCAATTTCCACCAGAGGGCATTGCTCATGAATAGAGCTTGCAATTTGCGTTTGCGGCGATGATGTTGAATACAACACAAGATAACTTACAAAATTATTTACGACAAGAAACATGAAAAACTTTAGGGGTCCGCACAACAAAATACAGTAGAAGTGTTTGAGCTTTTAGCAGGGTAACAGAAACCTACCGCCATTTCAGCGGCCCATGGCATCTTCTTCCACACTCCGCTAGCCCCACTCGCGAGACGTGGCAGTCTCTGTCGCTGCCGCATTGTTGCTGTCCAGTTTAACTTGCTGCAGTTTTTCACGCATTCGGTTTTTCACGCGTACCTAAATTGCGTGGAGAGCTCTGCAGCAGGTTAACCTGCTTACTAGTATAAAACTCATACAGAGTCTTTCGTTTCGCATTCAACATATGCAACTACTGGGCTAGTTACTAGCAGCTAGCAGTCTGGTGTGGACACTATGAATTGAATCCAGTGATCCAGTGCCGTGGTTACTGCATATTTTCTACAACTGCTGGGTTAACAGTAGGCCTATTCTTGAGGTGCCAACTCTCCTAGCCTACAGCAAATTAAAAACTTAAGTACCTGTTTCTTTTATATCTGCATGTGATGATACAGTACTCAAAAGGCATGCAGAAGAATGCATTTACTTAAAGTTCAACCAGTGAGTTTGCGTAGGCCTAAATAATTAAATTAAAGTTCTTTTTATGTGAAAGTGAGTAAATTTGTTCCAAATTATTTCAACTATCGGGTTGAGAAAATTAGATGCAAGCAGCAGTGCAAACAGGCTATTATATTATAATAAGTCATTAATTACTGTGGGGCAAAGTAATCGGCAAATAGAACAATGTACAGTAGTTTCATTGGCATTAATAGATCATCAGTTTAATTTGCAGAAATTTTGAAAGTCAACTGTAAATTGAGCAAAAAGGGTTGATGTCACAACCTGAGACATTTCCCATGGGAAGATACTAACACTGAATAATTATAATATGACACATCAACTTTCCATGCAGTTTTAGGTTAGCATAAATCTGATTTTTTTGCTGTCACATAAGTTTTTGATATAGTCAACATGATCTACACTGCAGAAAAGAAACACTGTTAATTCTTTGACACTCAAGCTGTCTTTTTCTTTTAGTGTTTATTTTACTAGCAAGTTATCAATTTTAGCAATTCATATATCGATAACTACTCTTCCACTTAGTTCAGACACGATGTTGTTACTATAGGGAAGAGTTTACTATTAGTTTATAGTTTACTATTCTTTTATGGAATAGTTTACTATTCCAAATGGTGTTGCTACTATTTGGAACAGCTTTCTATTTCCAAATAGCTTACTTGTCCTTATTAATATATATCCATCCAACTTTTGCAAAAAAAAGTGATGAAAACTTGTTTATTATCATGCTAACAACTTGCATTTGTTTGCTTGAATGCAAGTCACATTTGAGAAAAAATATCCATATACTACCGATGTCAATGCATTGGTGAACCATGAAAAATATTATGAAAAAACAAATACCTCATCTGTCAAAGGTTTTACTCAGTTATGCTGTGAAATAACTTTTCACATTGTTCAGCATAATTTAACAACTTGAAATTTAAAGATTTGTAGAACATAAATTGCATGAAAATTTGTGTGCCTGTGGTGCTCTGCTTAATTTTGTTTAAAATTGATGTTACAGCTTTCTTCTGCATAGTAGTGTTGTAGTTGAATATAGTGCAAGAGTGTTTCACTGGTGTGTGATGCATTTCACAACTCCTTTGTTACTTGCATTTGCTTTTGCTAATTTTTGCAATGCTGCTGAGATTAATGTAGCAAATACTCAAATATGGGGTCCAGGTTTGCGAGGTGATGCCATGCTACCTGTTCGTTACTTCTACATCCAATCATTTGACAAAAAGAACAAGATGTGAGTAAGGAATGTATTAAGTTTTTTATATTTTCAAGTACTTATGCTGTTCTGGATTTGGGTTGATGTACATGAAGGTGTTAGAACGTGAATGAAGACAAAAGTGTTTTCTCACCAAAGCAACAGTACAGCTATCAGCCATGAACGGTTTTCTGATTTAGTATGCTTTCAATAATCCTTTGCATAATGCCGTTGACTCTCTAGCTATGCAAACATACGTAAAGATCAAAGTTTGTCATTAGAAACACTTTGGCATGCTGTTCAGTGTGCACAAGCCTGCATATCCCTAACATTAAGGTTAGTGTGTTCATTTTCATACCAATTGACAAGGGTCGTCTACGTATGAAACTAAATCAAATGACAGTGTTCTATATATGAAATAAACTAAATCACTGTGTGAAGCACTTCATAACTTTTTTATCAAAAATTTGATGGAGCATTTCAGTCACAATAAAACCAATTTATATTTTCTGTGAATCTGCTAATTTTTATTATTGCTCCTGGAGCAAATGTTTATGTCTGCAAGTGATGAGATACAGTGTTGGGTGTAGACATTAATACTGTTCAGTGATTTCTTAACCAACATACTGCAGATTCATTATTCTACCATTCATCGATTTATTATTTATTGATTCATTATTCACATTCAATATTCTACCAGTCTTTCGCTGCATCTTTATTTGCTGAAAGTACAACCTTGATTTTTTATTTCAGCATAAAAAGTGATCCTGGTGATGATGCTTTTGCTATGTCACTAAGCAACCGTGCTGGCGGAAGAATTAGAGCTTGGAGGCAAATTCTCAATCTTCACAATGGAACCTTCATAGCAAGGTTTCGTTTGTATGATTATTCAGGAGATCTCACTATCAGTGTTACTCACAAGGGCAAGCATGTTGCAAATTCACCTTATGAAATGAAAGGCAAGTTTGTCATTTTCATATGGTTCATTGCATTTTTGCATTTAGGTACTGTACAAGTGCCCATCGATATATTTGGAAAAAAGAAAAAATGTAATGGTAAGCAAACAATCAGATACACTTACAGAAGCTCTACTGTGATTTTTTTTTTCAAGTGATCATGCCACCAGTTTCTGTCTCTTGATGGAATGATGCTGGTGACAGCAGGTTAGCTGATCATTGAGCCACTTCATCTTTTACATTGTAGTTTGGTGTCGTAGTAAAAGTAGGCACCTATGTTCTTTCTACTGCTACTGCAGACAATACAGAAGCATGCACATTTTGAGTTACGCAATATCTCCAGACAACACCGTCTTTTTTCTATAAGCGAAGAGCAGCAATGTACTGTACTTGATGTACATACAAGTTTGAAATGAGCATTATCACATAGCCTTCTCGTGCTCCGTTGGTGTTGTTTTTTTATTAATTGGGTGTTGATAGTCGGAAGCAGGCTGGAGCCTGATCTGCGCTTTTTACTGGAGCGCTTGAGTGGAACGCTTCGGCCATGGAGCGCTATCGAGGGATTGGCTGTTTTCATTTGGTGGTTTTCGTTGCAGAGCAGTGCTTAAGGGACTGAACTCCACGGGTTGCAGTGTCTGATAAATCATGCTTTGCATCAAACAGCAATTTGAAGTGGAGCAAATTTCGACAGATCAGCTTGTTTTGCTTGTTGTAGCTTGTAGTTCTCTACCTAGGAAGCATCACATTTGGTATGACTTTTTCTGATCTCCCCTCGCTTGCTTGCCCTCAAGCTGAAGTTCTATTTTCAACCCTCTGCGATTTTTTACTTGCCTTGTTAAACTAAAGAAACTTTAACCTGGTGGCAAGCTTCTGAGTAATCTGGCTGTTGGTTAAACTTACAAAAGTTGAACTCGACAAATTCAGTCAATATCTACTATATCCTTCGGTAACCGCGTAGTGTATGTGTCTTGTGCTTGGTACACAGCGCAATGTAGTTACTCGCTGTTGCATAATCTGCTAAAAAGTTAATCATCTCTGGGGTAACGAGAACCTTCCGGGTTAGGAAAACTTGAATTGTTTTTTTGATGAGTTCTTTTCAACTAGTACATCAGATAAAAGATTAATTAGTGTTTCAGTATTTGTGGTAAAAGTGAAATTATTGTTTTTATCTCCATGGGCCTTGTGATTAGAGCAAAGAGTACAGCTTCCACTGTGGCCAACGCCATTTAGTTGTGGGTGAGTGATCTTCATTTGAATAAGAACTGGTGATGCCTACAATTCGACTTGGAGCTGATGATGTCTATCTATTAGGCGAAATATATACTCTGTAAGATCTCAGTGTCTGATTCTTTGCTGGGATTAGACAGTGGGTGAGCGATCTGTCGTATGTATGTAGAGAACACGCAATATGACGTTGTAGATTTGACTGACTGCGAAGGCATTAAAGTTGTCTTTAGTTAGGTTCATTCAGTGCTGCAAGGTATTGCAGATCTTTGCGTCATGGGTTAGTGGACACACAATAAAACATTCTGCGCGCCTAGTTACTTAAGAGGCACACCGAAAGAATTTGTTTCATCAAATCATGAGAGCAAATCGAAAACCACTTTGATTATGGGATCTCCAAACTTTTTGTCAGAGGGCAACACAAGCTATTGCACAATAGTTCGAGGGCCGGACTTCTTACGTAATGTGATTGTTTCGGGAAAGGTTACATTCTACCAAATCAACAAACTTTCCGTTGATGTATTATTTTTTCGTTATTGACAAAATGGCTTCGCGGGCCGTAGTTTGGAGACGTCTGATTTATGTGGTTCTGTAGAAAACGCAGTTTAGCGGAAAGTGGATGTAGGGTCGGCGTTTTTCGCCACAAAAACGGCATCTTCGGTTAAGGTCTGATATATTTAAGTAGCTACTCTGCACATGTCAGACAAGCAAGTAATCTGTCTGTAAATTTTAATAGGAAATCGATTTGACGTGACACGTCAGTCCTTTTAATCTGCCAGCAATGCTAACAGGTGAAATGTTGGAAAGCTAAAGATAGGACAGAGAAAGCAAACAAACTCAAGAGTGAAGTGAATATAAAACACAAATTATGGCCATTGAAAAGCTGAAAATATGTCTTTCCAAATAATTGCATTCACTTGAATTTCAAAACTAACTGACGCTTCACTGAGCAATAAGGCAACAGATCCATTTTAGCTTGAAACAACACGTATGATTCAGAACGTCGCCAGAAAGCGTAAGCAATACTGCATTTGTACTATTGGCAACCAAACTCTAGCGTGCGCATTTGAAAACGCTATAACCGATGTGAAAAAGATCTGATGTATTTTTTAAATTGCACATCCATACTTCAAAGAGCAGCGATCATGTAACACCCACTGTTCTTTTATGCTTCAACAAGTAAGGCCATTTCTTGACTGTTTTAAATCCTAAACGACAGGTTGAGAGCGTTTTCAAGTTTGTGGTGCATCAGCCTCCATTTTCTGTAATTTATACTTGCGGGATAATCCGGTAGAAAATAAGCCTATCGTTGGAAAGTCGTGAAAAATGCAAACCATTCGAAAAGTTTGACTGCCCTCAGTTCGTTTTAAAATTTCAGTGGAAACTTCACAAAAATTTTGTTCCAAACTTTTGTAAAATTTTGTCGTGAACTCGTCCATGTGTCTTGTGTGCCTCTTTCTGAAATAATTTATTTTGTCTTGTTTTAATTCTGATAATTGCTTTTTAATGATTCCTTAGAATTGCTTTTTTCTGATTGCAGACGTTTACGGCGACGAATGTTTTTGTCCTCTGAATGCCAAGCAATGGATGACCGCCCTCGAGTGTCCGGCGTCCTTCAAACAGATCGACAACGATTTGAGAATTCACCAAACAATCGAACTTTCCACGCTTCGGCAACGCATGCTGGAGCGCTTCGCGCAGCACCATTCTATTTGTCATTACGCGGTTAAAAATAACGAGGTGATCAAATTTTTGACCGAAACTTTTTGAACGCGTGTCGTTGTGGCAACGGGAGGATTGTTTTCTATGACAACGTCTGTGTCAAATGCGTCACCATGTTAGTCACGACTGGCAAAATTGTATGTAACCAGTGATTACACTGCGCTTGCGGACTGCGGTAATGACACGGTCACGTCACGAATTTCTATTGTCGAAAGCCAGGGTTCTAAAGCATCACCCTTCAAGTATGAAGTGACTCCATCTTTGTGTATGACGAACCAAACCATTTGATTGCAACTATTACGGAAAAAGCAAAATGATTTGAGCTATTGCTATTGCTGAAGCCAGAGGTCGTTATTTCTTGGTGCTCTAGTTGAGCCAAAGCCAGATCAATCTTGTCGCTATTACTACCGTATTTACGAGATCAGTGTGGTCCAGCATCAGGCTCACGGGCCGCATGTGGTCCGCCACAGCGTTTTCCGTAGCCGGCGGAAACATTCAGAAAAAATCTTGAAATCTGAGATTTGTTGAAAAGCGTGTGTGGTTAAATTGGTCTGACTGAATTGCTTGCGCTGGATAAGGTGAATTTGCACAAAAACAATGATTAATACCTTTTCTGTGTACCGCTATTGTTTTTGGTTTATTCATTTATTTTACGATCAAATTAAAAGGTACGGCCCTCCGCTGTCTGGATAACCTCTGCGTTTTGTTCGGTGCCCCGGCGTTCGTTGTCTTGAAGAGTACATCTGGCGCAATGAACTCCGTTTCACCAAATAAATCTGTCTATCTATTCGCTAAGCGCGGCTTTCTCAAAATGGCCCCCAAGCCAAATTAATTGCCCATCCGTGCAAACTGTAGAGAGCTTCTGGAAATTAGCCAGCAAAAATAGATTTCCCAAACAGAAAGATTTCGCGCTAACAATGGACTCAATGTTTGAAAGCACATACGTGCGTGAGAGTACATACATTTTCTATACTGTACTATGAAGAAAGTCAAATCCATAAACAAAAATCGAATGCCAGAAAAAAAACGCTGGACGATATTCTCCGACCTGCTAGTTGCTTCCACTGATACTGGTATTGATACAGGAGCAATGTAGTGTCAGAGAAGTCTCGACCACAGGTATCCCAGTGATAGAGATTTGCAATAAAATGCTATTTCTTCACTGACGCACTCACTCATTTTCCCTTTTTCAATTTTAAATCTTGTTGATACTGTCTGTTCTTTTATACATCATTTTGTTGGAAGCGGCCCGCGAGCTGTCACGTTTTTGTAAAATGGCTCGTAGGCCAAAAGTAGTTGGACCACGCTGTACTAGATCGTTTGACGCGGCAGTAGTGCTTTTTTCCCAACTTTTAACGTGCACGTGCTACATCCTGGTCCTCAACGGGGGTTTGCTTTCCAGGTTTATCGCGAATGTCACGGAAGCATCACCGGTTTTAAGATGTTCATGGATGCACCTCTTCTAAATCTCGTACGAAAGGTAACGTCTTGATCGTTTTCAAATCGATTTGTTCAACGTCAGCAACTGAGCGCCGTTTCTTCAAGCTGTTACAGTTCAAATCGTACGCTTCTTTCTGCTTACAAACTTAGGCTCAAAAATTTGAGTTTCCCCTTTTTTGTCAAGAAACGATAAACGAAACATCAAAATAGCGCCTCCAACGCATGAAACTAATTCGTATGAATGTTCTTCAAAAAGTGTATTCCTGCGTAGGGGTACTTAGGTCTACTTCGAATAGAATCACGGTTTCTGTTTCAATTTGTGACCCTTTGCGGAACGGTCCGCTTGGTGACGTGCAACACGAGATTCGTCACGTTCAGCTCATGCCGCGTGACGTGCCTTTGCTAATTTAAACCTATCGAAACCGTAGACTTGTCTGTTTTGTTATTGAAGCAGGTTATGCTTTGACAAGCGTGCATCGTCACTGCTCCGGTAGTAGGCTACAGTTTTTATCACATTGCTTTTGCAAATTATACAGTGAAAGAATTGACCTTGCTAATCGTGTTCTGTGGGCAGTGTAGAGTCCTATACGTAGCCGTAAGGGACCCAGGGGTCGTGCCCCCCAAATTTTTAGCATATCTTGTCATTTTGTGTCTTGAGAGGCAGCGTCCCAAACAAAAAAATGTTTCTCGCCTAAAATCAAACATTTTTCGCCCCAAACTTTTCCTCCCCAAATTTTGGGCTGGCTACGCCACTGTGTACGGTGCAATGTGTTCTTTGCTGTCTTGCCATTGGCTGTTCCGTTAGCAACGTTCCTCGGTAAACGTTTTCTACTTCTTACAAGCATTCACCATACCGCTTCTCTCCTATGGTAAGCGAGCTTTACCGGAGATATTTCGAGCCACCGTTGAGCTGTAGTAAAATCAGTGGCGTAACTGACGGCCGGGTGGAGGGGCGAATCGTCCCCTCTGGGTAAGCTAAATGTAGAAACTGGGCCCCCGCTTAGCTTGTATTTTGGTTTTAGTATTGTTTTGGTTTTCAATAAGATGTTGTTTATTTGCGTTTTTCGGATTATTTTCCGGTGGTTTAGGTTTTTTAGTATAGCCATCCACATCCGGAATCACCATTTCTCAAGTTTTTTCTGAGTGTTGGGTAGTGGACCCCCTGCGGTGGTCAGTGCCCCTTTTCAGCTAAGTTTCCCATCCTGGCTCTAAACTCTAGTTACGCCACCGAGTAACATGCGTGTATGTTTGATCATTTAATGCTGCCCGCTTGGTTTTGCAGGTTAAGTTACCAGATTTCGAATTCTTCATAAATCTTGGTGATTGGCCACTGGAGAAAACTCACGGCGACCCTCTGCCAATCGTATCTTGGTGTGGTTCCGACTCTTCCTATGACCTCATTCTCCCAACATACGACCTCACGCAATCTGTATTAGAAATGCTGGGAAGGTAGGATGGTTCTTTCCTGCTTAACGGGTCTTTGTTTTTTTTGCTGAGCCATTTCAAGCGTTTGTCCGAAATAGCCTCAAAAAGTCTGCAATTTTTTCGTTTACGGATCTTGTTTACGACTAAAAAGTATTATGACCGAATTGACTTGATTTTTTCGGTCATTTAAAAAAAAATTCGGTCAATGACCGAAAAAAACCTAGATGGGGCTTTCCAGTTTATCTATGAAGCTAAAGCTGAAATTGCTATGGTAATTGTTGACTTGTTTCTTTGTGATATTGTCAGTGAAGGCACTGCATCACTAGAATACCTGAAAACGGGCCAAAAATACAATTTTGAGCTTTCGGCGTTTGTCTTTTTGAAATGTTGCCCAGTTCCTCACGATTATTTGGACGACTCACATTCTAAACTAATAATACTATAGTAATTATGTTTCACATACTCTCGCGTTGCACTGAGTTGCATTAGAATCAGCCTGATAAGTGGAAGGACTCGACCGTACGCGCTGTGGCGATAACCACTCCATATCAATAATTGCACACCAAGTATCACAATTAAGGAATCTTCAACAAAGTCCAGGTCAAAGTTTGCTCGCATGCATGAGGGCCGGGAAACTCGGCTTCACAGTGTGAAAGCAGAATCGGTTGGAAATACGTCAGCGTCCAGCTGAAGAGCACCAAGTTCGAAGCGAACAGGATTGCCTGTTGAAATACTCGTATCTGGAACCAGGGCAGTGGTTGAAAATCAGCTGAAGCGCTTTTTTGATGAATGGCACGATATGTGCACCTTTAAACATCCGCACTATTGGTTAAGAAACTCCAAACCAGTAGATTTTTTGCGAAATCCGGGCAGCTAAAAGCCTGAAAAACGTGGTCAGAAAGGTTGTGATTGGACTGGTGCTCTCACAACTACATCTGCAACTGAACCCGTCTCGGCTGTACGTGCCACAACAGGATAAACATGCTGTAGCTACAGACTTGACCGTACCGGCTTTTATCTGAAGCATGTTTCTCAAATTTTTACAATCTCCCGGACGCACAAATCATATTTTTTTCGGAGCCCCGAATACTCAAAACAAGAGACACACGAACGGAATATACCAAGTCTTTTATTCCCGTCAATACACGTGCAAAGTTTGAGCAGAGAATTCCGCGGACAGTGTGGACTGTTACATCATAAAGGTAGTACTGGAATTACCTAGCTGGGCCTAGAGGTGCATGTTAGACTACAGTTGTGGTGCGATTAAGTTGAATAATGGCCCAACTGGGCGGTAAAAACTAGCGGACTTTTCTTGATCGGATTTTGTTTTGCGGGCTCCCTAAAACACATTCATTCACCCAAAAGGGGTTCACGGATCCCAAGTGATGAACCCCTGTTCTAAAGCAACTTCGTTTACTTTTATTTTTACCATGGGACCAATTGCCTCTCAAAGTAACCTTGAAATGGATTCCAACCGGAAATTCACACAACGTGTAGTTCAACCTCTGATCTCCCGAAAACGGGGCTCAATCGCAAAGCCCTGTTCTGTTATAATCTTTGTCGAGAAGTCATCGCTTTACAACTAAAATGTCGGAAAGAATTCTGATTGCTTTCATTCTTGCATTTATTAATGCAAAAGCCGCCAATGCTAATAAGCAGTGGTTGCTTGTTCTAATTCCACGCATTTTGCTTTAGGTTGAGATGCGGACGGTTCAATCACGTATGGCGGACTTAATTTTCTGCAGGTTTTTTATGACGGCATGGGTTACTTATTGTGACGGCATGGGCTACTTGTGGCAGCTATTTGTCGCGGGTTGAGTGTAGTGCTACCTTCCTTGTATGGAAGCGGCTGATACTACTGACAAGGTGTTGTACCGGTGTGAGCAAGTGCCAGGGATGGAAGTTCTTGAATCCCGGATCGTTGTTTTCTGACGATTGCGTGGCTGTGGAAACGATAAGTTTTAAATGTAAATATTGTTCGGAACTGGAAATAAACCAGTCCTTCCTATGCGTTGTAAACGCGGCAAGTGTCTTCTTTCGTGTACTTGAACAGAAGTACATGTTGGTCAGAACTTTGAATGGGTGAGGTATTTCAAAATAGCAGGGTTGTCCAACTCATTGATTTTCCGTTTTGGGAAGTGTTGTGGCGAGTTTGATGCAAAATGTCGAAGCATGAGCGCGCGAACAAACGAACAGATTTGCAAAATATTCGGTGACATTGCGTGCATCTATTCAAAAAAACGGCAATTTGCGGTTAGTAAATACCAAATTGGTTAATCAAGGTTGCTTTTAATACACCACGTCATCTGCACAAAGTGTGTAGGAACCTGGTGATGAAAATCACGCGTCACAGCTTTTCTTTATTTATCCGCTCATGTCCGTATTCCTCATTCTTCTTGCTTGTTTCAGGGTGTCTCTGGATCCGTTTTCGGTCCAGGCCAATACCGGTCCGCAGTGGAAAGATAAAATCGAGCGCGGATTTTTCCGCGGCCGTGACAGTCGTCAGGAAAGACTGGATCTCGCCGCGATGAGCGTTCAAAATCCGGACGTCATCGAAGCGGGCATCACGCGCTATTTCTTCTTCAAGGAGGACGAGAAGAAATATGGCAAAAGCCCCAAGCATGTATCATTTTATGAATTTTTCAAGGTAGGAAATCGGTTTGGATTTGCTGGTGTGCATTGAGATTTCTCTGCAGCATACATGTTTGATGGTAATGCGCTCTGACGAAAACAGGAAAACAAATGCCAACATGAATGCGGCGAACCATCTGCTGTAAAAAACAATATTTCTTTGGATGTTTACGTGCGAAATTCAGCCAGTGCTGTTTTCGCTTTCCTTCACTTCAATTTTTGGCCAATGTTTTTTACTTGCAAGCCAGCCACACCATACCATAGACTTGCAAAAACGGTACGTGCGGCCTGTCCAGCCTCGTGCTGGGCGTTGATGGTTGGGTGTAAGGGAACGGTTCAACTGCGGTTTGACGACAAAGCTGCAGTGTTGCCAATGACACCAAAGCAGCATCCACTGCGAAAGAAGCCACTTGGCCTCAGGCGCAAGCAAGCGAAGCTGGGCCCCGATGACCACTTGTGATACTCCGATGGAAGTTCCAATGCGAGTATTATTAAACTGTCAGTCACAGTGTTCACTAAATTTGGACTTTGAAGTCGCTCAACGTATTTTACGATGTTCACAGCTCCAAAACGTCGCTATTTCACGAAAAGAACAACGTGCCCGATTTCTGTTCACAAGAGCCTAAAGGTTTCGCAGTGAATGTCGACGCCGTGGTGTTTGTCTCAAACTTGCGTAAGACGGTGAAACCAGCATTTTCACTTTCCTTGGTGCACCTTTCTGAATATCAAAGCACCACATTAAACCTGAATGTTGTTTGTGTGAAGCAGTTGGTTCATTTGAAAAACATGCATTTTGCCGCTTCACCTATATCATACGCAGGTACTGTATCGGCATATTCATCAAGTTCAAGTGCGTAATCAGCTTCCAAGCACTTCTTTGACTTCTTGTATGGTGGTCCTAGTTAACTAGTATAAACGTGTTCAATGTTGGAGTCGCTGTGAAATTTTCTTTTTTCATTATCTAACGCATCATAGCAGGAACACCATGAGCACTAGTTTCGGTTAATATAGACATGCGTTTTCAACTTTGTATGAGTCGTAATCAATTCATTTCTCCTGAATCAATGAATCAACCCTTGTCTTCAACATCTGAATGATCTTTGGGTCAGACAGACATGTTGCTATTGTAGCGATCTAGTAGTTTCTTTTTCCATAGCAATACACGGTGTAGAGTCGGATACCTGTTCCTTCCATTGCATCACTAATGTGTGAAAATGTCAACAAGAATATGATCACAGCAGGTCTTCAAGGCAATATCAATTCCTTCAAACTATTCCGTTTGATTTTTTCTTGTAATATTGACTGAATTTTTGAGAAAACCTTGTGCACACTTTATAATACAGACAGCTTGGTGTTCCACTTTGTAACGCACTCCTGAATAACAGTCAATTTTAGCATTGATGCATATCCTCTTTTTAAATAGGTACCAAGATCTTTTCGTGAAGTGAGCAAGTTTTGAACACACCCAATATCGTATTCTTCCTGTGAATTTTCTGCAGATTTTTCTGTGAATATCTTGAAAGCATGACATGGACAGGATGCCATGACATGGACAGGATGCCAACTAAATTGCTCAAAGCTTTTTCGACATTTGCCGACTTTTTAACTTAAAAAACAACACTTGATCTAATGACATCATACTGATCATATACGGTGCAAGTCTCATTACATGTCATCTTCTATGTTTTGTGCTGATTTAACTGCAGACTGACATAGTTCACAAAGCAGTGCACTCCGTTATACTTAGCAATCCTCCATCCATAGCAGTGTGCATGATAAAAAATATTGCATGATAAAATATTTTTTAAATGTAGGTCCAAAGATCAACTGCCATGGCTGTTCCACGAATTTGCCCTTAGGAAATTTCACAGTATTGTTTCTTTCACCCGCAGAAACTTGGTGGAGCTGTTTACTTATTGTAATTCTTGCAGGTAAAAGATCCTTTACATCTACTTTTCCATAAGTAGCACCAACATCAATTATGAACTGCCAAAAGATGCTCATAACTTTACTATCTAATAGCGACATATCATTTGTCACTAGGTGCACAGCTGCTTTGACCGCTTTTTAGCTTGTACCGGTAACTTTGGTGGAGGTAAACAATATGGACTGTACTTTTCCGGCTTTGCTGCTTTATATTTAATGTTCAATATGCCTTTTTTGGTGGGTGATTCCAGTTTTGATTAAAAATCTAAAGTGTTTTACATGCAACATACGGCAAATCGTCACCATATTTTGTTGTTAGTTAGCTGCCTCCAGTTCCGAATTTGCAAGTCAGTGCAGTAGCTGCAGCACGCCACCTGCACAAAGATCGGCAATATCCTATTTGTTTGTGTATCTTGCACCACAGGAAGCGCTAAAATTCAGAAACGAAAAAGATTGAAAGTAACAGTTATGCTCCAAGACAATAACTTCCTGAAACCTAATTTGTAGGTCTTGTGTGAAACAAACTTTTGCTTACGTTTTTCTTTCTGCCTCCAAGTTCATGTCAAAATGAGTTAGAACAATGGCCAGATAGACGTATTGGAAAGACGCGAAAAAATCATTTTTTGTATTTTGTGTTGCGCCCTTTAACTGCGACAAAAGTGGTGGTTTATTCTTGGTTTGTCCAAACGTCTCTTGCAAGATCGGAAGACGCAGCCCAAAAGGCGGGGTGTGCTCTTCGGATCAACCGTCAGTCCTCGGAAAACAGAGCTGTGGCGTTGTTGAAGTGCGTCAGCCTCCCACCCTCTCCTGGCGCAGACGTAGAAAAGAGCAACCAGCTGCCAGCGCGTGGCAAACAATCGGTTGTCATGGTGACGAAGATCCGATCATGAGCGAATCTATCTCTAGATGAAAACGATTTCGGTTCCGATCAAGGGCAGTTCCTGAGAGTTCAAGCCGAAAAACCACTACGTGAACTTTCCGTCGAGAACTATTTTTTGCTCTCGTCTCGTCTGAGCCTTCCTGATAAATAATGTTTAGGTTTGTAAAGGTTCAAGCGCCCAATTACGGTTTGCTTTTGAACTACGAAAATTATTACAATGGCCAGAAGTGCAGTTCGGTTCGACTTCAGTCTGGTTGAATAAACCAGAGGCTACCTGTGTAGACATGGTGCTGACAACGAATTATTTTACGTGAATGATTAGTTCAACGCGTTCAGCATTGTTTCAACACAAATATCAGTTGATCATCCACGGAATAATTTTTTCTAGCTGAACTCCAAAAAAACATCAGGTGAACATCGACAAAAGGGAAAAAATTGTTTTTCAGTAACAAAATTTTTTTTTAGTACAAATATCAGCTGAACATCGACGGAACGGTGGCGGCTTACCGCTTTCCTTACTTGATGCTGGGCGACGCGTTGGTGTTCAAGCAGGATTCCGGCTATTATGAGCACTTCTACAAAGAACTGGAGCGCGGCAAGCACTATGTGCCGCTGAAGGGAGACCTTTCCGACGTGAAAGAAAAAGTCCTGTGGGCGAGAGCGAACGACGACAAGGTATGCGAACGATTTGGCGTTTTTTTCGTTTGAATCACCAATTTAACTTTTAGGCTGCTCTTTCGTTTGTTACGTCATTTACCGTCTTTAACTTTACAATCAGAAAACTGTAGGCTGCTCTCTTTTTTGTTTCGTCATAAGCCATCTCTTGTGAGATAATTTTGTACTGTCTCTTTTTAAATAAACGAGCTGCACTTCTGAGATCACAACCATGTTTTGCACGGCGGCTTTAAACTTCAACTGGCCAGGAGTGGGCAAACCGCGGTCCGCATGTGGCCCGCCACAGCGTTTTTCTGTCGCCCTCGAAAGCATTTAGTGTTGTAATATTTGCACACAGCACGCCTATTTACTTAGGCTTTACAGTATTTTGCTATAACTGGACTTAGTCCTTAAATACAAAACACGTAAAGTTACTTAGGTTCGAACAAACAACAAACAAGAAACAACCTTCGTATAAGGAAGCCAGAACAGAATGCGCAGCATCCACGCAAGAAACGGTACGAACGCAATGCGCCAATCATGTAATCACCCTCGAGCAAGCACGTGCACATCCAATACTTGCTTCACATTTAGGAAAAATCTTTAAATATGGAGGTTCCTCCAACTTATCACAGTTAGTGCTGACAGTTACTTGAACGGAGACTTGTTTCTAATTTATTTCCGTAAGAAGGTACGGCCCTCCGCTAGGTGCGACGTTGTCAAAGTGGCCCGCGAGCCGAATTAATTGCCCACTCCTGGGCTAGTGGCTTGCGACCTTTCTATATTAACATGGATTGCCACGGTACGGCCATTTCTATCGTAGGGAAAATTTGGCGAAGTTTCGTGCCCAAACCGACCGCGACGACCCCTTGAAGTGGGGTAAAAACGCCCCTATTTCCGAGTGTTCACGATATGTCACGTACGAACCAGGGCAGGGTTTGAATATTTCCAGAAAAAGCAAAATCTCGAGGGAGGCAGAAAACAACGGTGACGGATTTTAGTAACGTTGTGAATCGGGAAAAAATCGATGGCTATTTTTTAGACTTCATTTCCTTTTCCCACGAAGAATAACAAGTTTTGCGCTATTCAAATACGTACTCTCCACGACGGAGGTAAGCAAGGAATCTATCGGCCAATTTTTAGTAGGTAATCTTTTTCACGTAAATTCTATTTGAATAAGAGCAGATGATACCTACTACATAGGTCAGATATATACTCTGCAAGATCTTAGTGTCTGATTCTTTGCTGGGAATAGATTCCTTTCGATAGTGTTTTCACGTAAATCTACGCATACTCAGTCCTCATTCAATTAGAATCATTTGATTAGCCGATAGTTTCCTTGCTTACCCCCATTGTGGAGAGACATACTTGAATATAGATATGTGCAAGTTTTGAACCATCGCAAGAGGATGAAAGCAGAGCACAGTCGGTTGATTCCTCGAAAGCATACAGAAAATCTACTGAAGTTTTGCGCTATTTTTGAAAATTTGCAAATAAATTGCATGCTTATCGCAATGTCACAACATTGAGTTTTTGTAATGAATTTTGGATTTTTTGGTTCCCCCTCCCAAAAACATCCGCTCTGAATCCCCAAACGCATATTCCAATTATATTCTAAAACATGATATATCCGTTCAAATCCGCAACGCTGCATTGAACTAGTTATGAGGGCTTCGAAGCTAATGCTTAATTCGCCCAACTCAGAATCGTGGATAAAAATCGTTTTCGCTGTTTTAGTTCAGTGGTTCTTAACCTTTTTTCTACCACGCCTCCTTTACGCAATTGTCCTTAGTTTCAAGCCCCCGTGACTTTGTAAAGGGTTTAAAAACAAATGTATTTATAGGTAAGTTTATTGATCCAAATTTCCATGTTGCTGGGCGCGTAAGGGCTCCCCCCCCTGGAAAATTAAGACGCTCCCTGGGAGGGGCGCGCCCCCCCGGTTAAGAACCACTGTTTTAGTTGCTTGTTTACTTGTGCGTTGCCATACGCTGCTGGTGCGTTGCCATACGCCGCTGGTGCGTTGCCATACGCTGCTGGTGCGTTGCCATACGCTGCTGGTGCGTTGTCATACGCTGCTGGTGCGTTGCCATACGCTGCTGGTGCGTTGCCATACGGTGCTGGTGCGTTGTCACGCGCTCAACATAACGGGGTGATCTTTCGCTCGTATTTTTATGATGACGAAACCTTGCCTCGATGTTCTCATGTACGTTTGAAGTGGTGTTTTTTTTCTGCAGCAGACAATTACGCATAAATCCAGTAAACGAACAAGTCATGCTATCCAGCCACTGGACCTAGCAAGCTGCGCATCTGTTTCTAGCAGTTCCTGTAGCTTTAACTAACGAAAACTGAATGCTGCATTAATTAACGAAAACTGAATGCTGCAGGCGAAGAAGATCCAGGAAGCGGGAACGAAACGCGCTCGCGAGCTGGTGACGCCAGCGCAGGTCCTCTGCTACCACGTGATGTTTTTCAAGGTATATTTGCTGTGTTTTCAAGCCATCGATTCTTTGTCTTAAAACCAAGAGCTTAGTGCAGGTTTTTTAAAATTAAAATGTCAGGTACCCGGTATGGACCTGTAGGGACCCGATTTTCTCTGATTCTAGGGAGTAGATGATAATTTTATCTGATTCTAGGGACCCGATTCGGGTCCACCTCAAAAACCCTGGTTTATTCTCGTTTGTAAGATTGTTTTTGAAAACCAAACGTTTCATCATCAATACGAAATCGAAGACAGTCCATAATTTGAGTGGTGGTGTCTGCATCCTGCGCACACCAACAACGTCCTGACTCATACTCTTTGAGGATTAACGCGCGTTGCGAAAAAGTGGTAAAAACACATTTCTGTGTTTTCTTTCTTTATTTCATTTTTCTGTGCCACAAAGCACATCTTTCTGCCATTAAACACATTTTCCGCCAAAAAACACACCAAAGGGTTATTCTGTAAAATCACCCGAATCAATAACAATCAAAGCCTTTACGAAAGCAATGATGTAGAAGCACTTGCAACACTTGTTGCATTCGCTTTTAACAGTTTCAAGGATAAACGCTAATAACACCGCTGAAGAGACGCGAGCATTTCATGCTTTTTCTTGCTGTGAGCCTGAAATAGACCTAAGTTTGCTATAGCTTCGCGAGGCGTTCAGTTCCACATTTGGATTTCTCCAACGATGCCTACCGACTTCAGCAACTGCTGTATGCGGTGAACATGGGCACCCGTGGATTCACGTGATAGTGCGCCGTAACCATAAAAGGAAATTCATTTCTTCGCTATGTCGGCTGCAGGTTAAAAAACACCTTAGAAACTAAAAGTTTATTAAATTATTTTTTGCATTGACTGTGTGATAGAAATACGCGAAACGTCAAAACGGAACGGTGACCATTCTCGATAGCATGGAGAAGCTGGAGCATCCGAAGCAAGACAACTGCCGATGTCGGCGTTTGAAAAAGAAGGTGAGGGACACGTAATTTGCATGGAGTTAAAAAGATGCGTGATCCATGCACACCCCAGACTGTGAGGCATGTCGTTAATGTTTTTTGAAAATAAACAAAACTAGCGGGTTTACGGGGACTTTAATTGAAGATGGATTGGTGATGGCAATTGTTTCGTTCCAGCGTGCGTGGCAATCCAGGCCAAATCTTTGCCAAAGCTAAAAATCAATTTTTAAACTTTAAACTCGTACGCGCGACTCGACTGTAAGTGCGAACGTCGAAGCCTCCGGTGAAGTAGATTGTGCGCTGGTCCAGGCAAAACAAAAAAAGCATCGGACTTGTTCCCTATGACATTACTGGCGACTAAACATGGGCGATCTGGACTTCTCACTATTTCTCATGGGGGTCTGAGATAAAGGACCTCCACTGTTTGAATGCATTTTTATTTTTTCGTCATAAAGTGCCTCATCTGCAAAACTTTCCGAGCGCCTGATTTTGCCAAGTTTATCCAGCGTCTTTTTGACAAAACAATGCATCTTTTTGACAAAATAATGAACCGTCTGTTTGATATAAGGGAGCTCGTGATGGTAACGTGCGCGGTAAAACTTTGAAAGGTTGCGTGGTGTCAAATATTACTCGCACGAGAGATCGGTGCCCCGAGTCTAAGGATGCAAAGTCTTAGGAACAGATCAGACGACAACGGTTTTAGAATGTTTTTGGTTTGTAAATTGCAGTCATCGCTTGAAAATTGGTGTCAATCTTGTTCACGCAAATTCAGATTTTCTCGGAGGTTTGCTTCACAGAGGAAAATGTAACTTTTGGAGCCAGTATTACCGACGAAATATGAGAAAATCTGCAATAAAATCATATTCGCATTTCCTCCATCGTTTTAGAAAGGGTCGTCCAAGGTTGGATGATCACCAATGCAGAGGCGTAACCAGGTTAGATGGCGCCCGGGCAAGAAGCAAATTTGGCGACCCATATTCGAATCTGAGGTCAGATTCGAATCAGATTCACATTCGAATCTGAAGTCTTTAGGAAGCGAATGTACTTTATTGAAGGAAGTACTTGTGACATTGATGGGACTTTTCGGCGCCCGGGCATTGTGACCCCCTTGGCTCCCCTCGTTACGCCCCTGCACCAATGACGTCATACAATCAATTAACCATGATGAAGGTAGTACACTTAAATCAAGCCCCGGTCCCCCCACTATAAAATTCGTCCCGCCGCCGCTACCAGGCGTGTCCCCCTGCAGGTCGCGATCTATTCAAACTCGTTAATCTTTGTGTGTTGCAGGCGAAGGACGAGCTGTAGATCTGGAACATTCCACCAAAGTCGTTGTTACACGGCGTATCACATTCGAAGTCTCTTGTCTCCGCGGCTTCAGATTTTACCTTATTTCGGAAATGAACTGAAGCGCGCCGACTCTATGGACGTCGGAAGCATCTCGGTTTTGAAAATTTGCTGTTAACTTCTTTGTAGAAAAATGTTCTTCTTTTAGTGGAGTTAGTAAAATGAAATTTCGCCACTGTTACCCCGTCCTAGAAAATATTGAGTCAACGCTCGTCAAGAAGCATCTAGAATTGCCTTTGCTTTTATCGGTTGACAACGAAGGTCGCTAAAATTTCTGCCTGTATTCTGTTGCAGCATTTCATCAACTGGTCAATAAGTATGACCAGACAATTTCGTAACCTGAGTGTTTTTATAGATCTTCCATCATTACCTGTTTTGTTTATGCTTGAATGTATGTACACAGTGCGCTCATGTATACTTTCCTATATTTTTAGCCACCCGTCCTGTATCCGTGTTACCCCAAACAGTCCTGGGTGAGGATGTCTTTGCACCGCGTGCGGCACGCGCAAGATCTTGTGAAATGCAAGACCTGGTTCACCGTCGAAGTGAAATGCTTCGTCATAGTCAATTTGA
>JGI24159J19872_10003167_pt1 | contig 20277 bp, 12 predicted proteins | sample Ectturendosymbi4_FD_19872 | JGI IMG/M metagenome (IMG submission 19872) | reverse complement strand
TCTTTTCACCTTTCAATAAATGTAATCATCATTGTGGTATCATAATCCTGGATTTGTGCCCAATCGCTTTGTTTCAACAATTGTGAAACACCCTGTATTCTGCGTCAGAAGTACGCTTCGGAAACTGATTGCTGGAAAATCACAGCCGTTCACAAATCAATAATACAGGAAACTACCGGTTTTATGTTGCAAGAAAATTTACCATTCAAGACGCAGTGGTCATAGGGTCTGGACAATGAATTGCACAGCATAAGAAACAGCTTTCAAAACACACGTTGTTCTGATGCAAGGATCGCAGGCAACTTTTAGAAAAGAGTAAGAACATCACCAGTGCGACGGCCGTAAAAACGTTGGCGGGAAATTTGTTAATGTAAGAACTAACCGCAAAAGAGGTAAGTGCAGGTAATTGCGCTGTGCTGTATGGTTGCCTGCAACATGCTTCACTGAACATAAATAGCGAGCGATTAAAGAAGTCTACTATTTTTCACGGTGTCCCTACCCCTGAAAAGGCAATTTCGTTCTGTTGAACAATCTCCATTTTAACGAAATTTACAGTCGTATATGGATGTTGCAACTCCTTATGTGTAGGGGTTGCTACTTGTAAAAGAAAATGAATGTAAGAAACACCCTTGCACCCTAACGCAAAACGCGCACAGAAATTACGAGCAAAACCACAGCAAGCCTATGCAGCAGCAAGTCGCCAAAATCGTTGGTAACAGTTCACACAAATCAAAACACAGCATGCGAGACCGGATGTCCACCTGCTGCCACTTCATTGCGCACGGCTGTCAACTTACGTTACTCTCAATAGCGTCAACTACTATAGGAACGACCTTGTCCACAGCTTTATCACACTATCAAAGCAAAAGTATAGAAGTTGTTTGCAAGATACACTCAAAAATATTTAGCGTTTGAACGATGAGAGCAGCACTGTTTCCGCAACAGAATTTTTCTCATTCGTCAGAAGAAGCTACAGCGAAACACGTGCCCCTTTGCATCGTTCAAACGACGACGAATTTCCAGCAAAACTTACGGCAGTTTGGAATTGCGGCAGCAGAGTTCGTACCAATGACGGGACCTGTATTTTGCACTGGATGTCGAGAAATACATTGGATTAATGTAGCGAGTTGACGAAACGCAATATCTGAGTGACACTCATTGCAGGCGTGAGAAAACAGGAACGTGCGCACAAAAGTTTGAATTCGGGAACTAAAACGGCATTGAAATCACAAGCAGAAAGCAACTGTCGTGAAACATGAACCGATAGCAACAAGTCAGCTTCTAGATGCCTTCCACACTCTAATCGTTACTCGGAAAAGAAACATTCCAAGACTGTAAACAAGATCGCAAACGAAACAGATCTTTACGCATTTCTCGGTCTAACCATAGTAAGCAACTTTTCATCGCAAGTAAACGTCTTATCGAAAGTAAACTTGCAAACGAGCACAACGAAGCAAGCCTTAAAGAAAAAACGTACCAGTTCTGATATGGCAGGTCCGAGCGAGTCGCATTGCTCTTTGATCAGGTCAGTCAGATCATTCTGAGGAATGACCAACGCTATTAATGCGTGAATTAAACTGCGCTTGGCAACACAGAGAGGGCGGAACTTCTTGCTTTCTGCAGCATAAAGCTGCAATGTTTATTGTGTCTACTAAACGCAGAGCTACTTGTTAAACACTTCTTGTCACATTTGTTTGGAAAAGCAACAAGCAATATAACCGTTTCGGAACAGACTTCTTTCTGTGATACATGAGCGACACTTACGATAATGCTGTTGTTATTCTTGGCCACGTTTTGCAGATCGGTCATGAAGGTGGTGCAATCTTTGCAGTATGTGTCATCGGCAACCTGCGTTAAGTTATACAGAAAAAAACACGTCTTTTAAGGGAAACTTCTAATCACATATGGCAAGTACTTTCAGCTACATCACTTCAGCTGAATCATTTATAAAGAACATTAAACCAATTCTCGTAATTTCAGACTAGTAAGCACGGAAGCCGATAAACTAAATTGATTTAAAAAAGAAGAAACAATATCTTTGAAATCGAAACTTGTCGCAGAAACACTTGCCTGTTGTGCNGGTAAGTGTTCTTCCAATTTAGGCACCTCATCGGTTTCATGCGTCTCTTCTTGTTCGCAGAAATACAAAGTGCTGCAGATCGTTTCGGCGTCCTTGAAAAATTGTTGGTTTTTGTGTGAGTGATAATGAGGATATGATATACAGTACACGGACTTATTATAACATTTAGCGACCATTTTGCAGTGTAGCGAAACAACTCTGTTTACACTGAGAGATGAGCAATTAAACACAACGAATTCGGAGGAATCGCATTACAAGCTATCAGATTACAAAACGCCAAATCATAGGATCCTATTTTTACCTTTCACAAGGGCATTGATAATGAAACTGCGCATATGTGCGTCACGTGTGCGTGGCACGTCCAAGTCATTGTAACGTTTATTTCGTTCACAGCTGAAAAAATACGATGCGAACGAGCGACGAAAAACGAAGAAAAAAGCGAACGCAGTGCCGCGTTGTGTTCATATTTTTTCTTCGTTATTCATCACTCGCTCGCAGCGCATATTATGGGCAATCGAACAAAACAGACATTGCCAGTTATCTGAAGTTAACAGTTCAACGAAAAACTCTTGATGAGCAAGGTGGAACTAAAAATTCCACCAAAATCTTGACGGCTGGTGGCGCAACATTGCTGGATGGTTGCGTTTGTCAAATGAATCAACTTTTAAAATATCCTGCATACTTGCGATGTCAGCATATTCAGAGATAACTTGCGATTATCTGCTGCCAAGTTTCGACCTGGTTCAGCGGGTAGATATTTAGAAAGCATTGATAGATTGCACTGAAGCAAAGTTGTGCTTCGATCGCAATATTATCGTTGCGAATAATAAACTGCCTTCATTCCGGTTTCGCTGCACGGCTGGAAGCCGAAGAGTTCAGAACAGGATTCGGTATTCAGGATTTGATTTAGCTCTAACAAATTCATACGGGAATACTAAATTATTCCAAATTAACTCATCCCTAGTTAGACAAAAGGTCCAGAATACCGAATCTTGTTCTGAATTCTTCGGCTTCCAGCAGTGCAGCAAAACCGGAACGTGTAGCTATGAATAAAACAAACGTAATAATTAATTGCACGTGTCACACACACACAAAATTATTGTTAATGCCCTTGTGAAAAGACAACACGTGAAACCTATTATCAATTTAAATTATGCGGATAGTTTAGGATCCGATTCCCCCCGATTCGCCATTCTGAATTGCCCACTCCAATTTACACTCATAGTAATTACTACTTGTTTAGAATAGTCAATTGTTCAGTTAAAAAATTTAGAATAAGAAAACGCAGAATTTTTACTTCAAACTATCCAACGAAACTTAGTGCCGCACTGTCTTATGAAAGCGAACAACACTCTCTTTCTAGTTTGTGCCCTGCACTCTTCGCGAATGGTAACGTCAAAACAAAATCACACATTGTACGCAGCTAGCAAATGCCAAGACAAATTCACGGAAAATGAAAAAATGCTATTATGCGAAGCACACTCACATTTTCTTCAATTAAACTCCACAACTGCGGTAAGTAGTCTTTGACAAAAGTGGAACACTGGTAGACAAAAAAACTGACTGTGAGGGCTTAGCGTGGGCCACTTTTCCATGACAAGCCTCAGCCAATAATAACCAACTGCACGCCTTCTAACTGCGTTTTACATTACTTTCCTCAAACACCGTAGTCTATTAAACTCTAAGCCACTTGCAGCCAATTACGGAAAAAGCAAACGCATATGGCTCAGCCTTCCTTTCGACCGAAAACTTGAATTAAGGCTGACTGAATCGTAACATGATTAGAATGTCTCCAATTGCTGAAATTAAGAACAAACAATCTGCGATCACCAGACATGCAAATTGCACAAACTATCGGCCACTGGACTAAAGCTCTGATTAAACTTTTGCACCAATCACAAAACTCTTGCTGCATCGATATTGTGGCGGTGTTCTCAGCGCTGCGATACCTGGGCTGCTTCCACTTACTCCGCTCTGACAGTGACCTGTTCACATTACGATGCTGCTGACAAATTTTGGAACGCGAAAATCACACCGGTACAAAGTTTGCTCAACAAAAAAAACGTCAACAAGACAAATTTTGTGAAAGTTTAACAAATGTCTCACAGTTCCTTGGACGAGCTGCAAATATTTGTCGAAGTTCGATTCAGCGATGTTGTCGCACTGCAATTAATTAGACTCGTAGACAATTAAGGTCTGTAATCGCACAGTTACGCGGTAAACTCACACAGGCCGGATAAACGTGTTAAATTCCAAGTATGCGATGCTCGTGCTCGTATATGGGCAACAAGAAAGCAAAAAATCATCCAAAACCAGCAATTCACAATATCGTCCTTGGGGCGATTGTAATGTAGACAAGCGGTTTCGCAGCCTTCAGGCAAATTTTTGTATTTTGGGGATTCTATAGCTACGAAAACTAACAAAAATGAATTCACATGTAAGTTATCATCTGAAATATCATTGGCTCTACGCCTTACCCACTACCGCTGCTTCAGTCCAAGCACCTTTGATTCATTAATCTCCCCTACCCGTGGCAGTTGGCTCTTCTGAGAATCTGTTTTGCGCGCACAGCAGTAACACAACAATTGTTTTTTTGGAGGGGAAGTTAGAATTTGGACAATAAGTGTTTTTAATTATCTTTGGTTGTTTACTTGGGCGAGTGGAAACCAATGCAATCGCCTTTCATGTTTTATTGCTAGACAAGGAGGCGATTCCAGTCGGGAAATATTCCAAGGGCCTTTGATTACACAGACGTTGGAGAGCTGCTACTGTAAATAGACTATATGATAAAAAGAGAAAGCTATTTTTGCAACCGTAGGCTGATCATTATTTTTCATGCAAATAACCAAGTATTCAGCAATTAACCTATTTCCTATGCATGATATGCATCATACTTAATTTCCGAAAACAGGTTGCTTTCGAAGGAGTGAAACAACGTCATCTTTGACATGAGTGGCGCTAAGAATTTTTCGTCGTATTATCATTGATGTCTTTACTTCACGTCAACTTCCTTCCACCAAATTTACTCAGCAGGCAGGCCCTGTAAAACTGCCTAGGTTTTCAAGGCGAAGGTTTGCATACCCCCAAAATTGAGCAGCTTCAAAATGATTGCAACATCATTTCACATACGTTATACAAAAAAACATGCAGTCAATCAAGATGTGCGTAAACTTTACAGCAGTGGCTTTCAATCATTTTTCTACAGAAGCAGTTTCTGTGGAGTCCTTAGGTAATGGCTCATCGTTTTTTGATGTCGTTCGAATTGCCGTTCAAGTGATTATTCAGTAAGGAACTAATAAAAAGTAGACTTGCAAACGTGAAATGCAAGGCAACAAGAAGTGCTAGGCACAAAAGTAACATACAGTTTTTTGATGAGCTCATTATGCACGAAAATACTATACAGTGCTTGCGTGGCACCTTGATTTAAAGCCACTGCGTTAGGTAAATAGCAATTAAGCACCTCGAATTGAATAAACTTTGCCACTTTACTGCAGATAATTGATTCAGCTCTACTTTTCAGTTTAGTCTGCAAAGAGAAAATAGTTGCACTTTAATTAAATACGCGCTAACGCTTAAACAAAACCGACAAACCGCGACGTAGCAGCGCAGTGATTTTTGCCACACGCAGTGATTTTTGCCAGCATGCTACAATCAAAAGAACCAGTTTCACGTTTCAAAAAACGCGATATTTGCTCAACTGCAGCTCAACCAAAGATCGGGTCGAATTAATGCCAATGTTAGCCATTGAGCGCCAGGATGCGAAAACAAATAATTGCGACGTAACGTTTTTCTGCTATACCAGTGCCTCAAACTCTGGTCCCAGCTGTCCGCATTGCTGGGAGATCAAAGAGTTGAGTTCATCCTGTACGAGTAACAGTTAAAAAAACACCGAATAAAACAGTGAGTGGACTCAGTGCATCTGCACTACACGTGCAGAACTTCACTACAAGTTCCGAAGAACCTAATGTATGCCTCTTCAAAAGGCAGAATCGGTCGGGTTTGTCACTAACGCAATATCCGGTTCATTCCCACTGAAGCGGGAAGCAACTCTAGAAACATCAAAAATATATTTGCCGTGAAGTTTTCTACCGGAATTGCAAACCACTATTTTTCTATCGGTAAACAGTACGAGAGAAAACTCGATATGAAAACTGTCGCTTTAGTAAAATGTTGAAGATGAACGTGGTTTCACCACGTTTAGCTTTTCCCATAAACTTCCGACTTCTTGCAACACCATGAACCAATGGAGATAAAAAACGAACTAGTCTGTTTTATTCAAATATTTCGTGAATTGTCATGCTGCACGTTAAGACATTAAAATACGGTTCAAATATAATGTGGCACAATCTGCGGTGCACTTCAGCAAACCACGAAAGCACTTCATGTTAGACCTAACTACGCTATTATCAAGTATTGCGAAGTCTTACAATAAGGGATTGGTTGTTTACGATGATTGCTTTCCAGTCGTTGGTGAATGCAACGCAATCATTGCACAGATCGCCGGCTGAGGGTGTCTGCAAAACATAACGGCATTGTAAAAAGACATGACAAATAGCAAACAAACGCAGGTTGCAAACCAAAACAACGGGAAAGAAACAGCAACTTTCTATCAGGCACGATCGGCGAGCAACGGGAATGTTTTCTATGCAGTACAAAGCTGAGCCCTTCGTGTTGCACGCTGCATAAAAATGAATCGCGCGCGAAAAGCAGAGTATCTTCAGTTTCTCTGCTGTGTCTTCGCACACGGTGCGTCATCAGTGACGCAAGACGGAAGTAGACAACGCGAAAGTGATTGCCTAGCCAATGCGAAGAATTGCAAAACTGATGTTTATTACTAATTCAAAGCGAACAGTAAGAATCCCAACAAGTGAATATTTTCTCATCCTGACGAACACTCAATAGTAACAGCGTATCCAAACCTAAAAATGGCTGTTTTTTTTACCACGAACAAAAGGTAAATATTTTAAAAGAAATCATCCTACATTGTGAGATCCAGATGGGCACATTAGGATTGTTGAGCAGATCTGGTTGACATCCTGAAACAAATGAACCTTGCATTAGTTGCAAACAAAACATCCTGGACAAATTAAAAAACGGAAACAAATTTCGCACAAAAGTCCCACAAAAACCACATTGCGCACAAATAGTTCGTTTTACTCAGAAACGCATGCAATTAAACAAATCATTAAGCAAACGCAAAAGCACAGAACAGAGACTTGCACGGGTGAACAATTTTACCTCTATCGACCCATAAATTTCTCAGGCAATCTGACTTCATAAAATTTTAGGCATCCGCTAATTTCAAACCCACCCCAACCTGCACCTGCGAGTTAACAGGTTACAACCTGCTTCCGCACATTACGAAAACAACTCACCGACGCACCAGCTTTGGTGCAAATAGTACAACGGATTCAACATTATTTTTGTAAAACTTGGTCGCTGAATTTAAATCTGGCGTTTGTCAGTCGTGGCCCAACGATAACAACATAATTTCCGCAACAAACCACCTGGTACAAAAGTTCCTTTTCTCACATTACATTAAATCCTACTGGCGATTCCAACCGGACAGGACTCTGTTATGTAACGATTAGCATTACACGTTGACGAACGCATTGCAACGACAAAATCATAGAAAATCTTGCTACGAATAGCTTCATTAGAGCGGTCGATTTTGTTACAAAACCAAATATTTCGCCAGAAGCAGCACAAAACAAGATACTTTTCAGCAAAAATAAAACTTAGTTTTGGTGAGAAAATAAAACCTCTGCTGCAAATTACTGTAGTTGAGTTAATCTGATTGCAAAGCAACATTTAATCATATTTATGAAGTTCATCCAAAATTGCAGTTCAACTTTCTAAGCTTTTAAACTTAATTTGCTATACTGTTTAACGCCAACACAACTAGTCACATAAATTCTGCAGCAACACGAATTAACCAGGTGCGTATTTGATTGCGTGAGCTGTCGACTTACGTTACTTTCAATAGCATCAACTATAATGGGAACGATCTGATCCACAGCTTTCTCACACTACGAGACATGAAACGAAGATTAAAAACACAAACTAAGTTAACTTCAGTATCACCACAGCGATCGTCTTCCCTGTTTGTCGAAATTCAGCACATAAAGAATTTTACAGGCGTTTCTTATAGGGGAAATTATGAAACAGGAAAGACATATACATCTGTGGTGACGTCTAAAGCACTAACATACTTACTGCTTTTACAAACTTCGGTAGAGAATCCAACTCAAGCTTGCCTATTTCATCATTGCACTAAAAGATGCAAAACTAGTTATTAAAGTTGTTTGCAGTTCTTTTCAGAACGAACAACAAAGCTAAGACGCGCGAAAACAGTATTATTGCAAAGGTGTCAAGCGATCACCGAAAAACACACATTTAGGAGCAGGAATATTTGCTAGTGTTGCACCATTAGCACTAATTCGTTTCTAGTATTATTTTTAAATTGAGGGTTACGTGTTTTTGGAACGCCGAGTGGTTGGACAAATGGAACACGGAGTGNTTGGAAAACAATACAANACTGCGTACTTTCATATCCGACATCCTTTNATTAATTTTATTTTGGTGACGGCGGGCCTGAGCCTAAAATTTGCTTCTTGCCGGGCNGTTGAGCTGAACGTTCTTGCCCAAGCAGCGCTACGGCGATTTTCTCAGTGACCGTGNATCGACCACCCAACCTTCCAATTGAGAGACGGACATTTTACCACAGAGCTATCACCGTCCACCCTCCTGAAATGGCCTTGCCAAGAACAGCGTGGGTCCGGCTCAAACGCCTTCGCACCGGTGTCGGACGTTTCCGCTCTGTACCGGTGTCGGACGTTTCTCCAGCCTTCACAAATGAGGTATGGCCCCTTCTGCGGCCTGTGAGTGTGGCGCAGAACAAACTGTCGACTATGTTACTCTCCAATGTCCAATCCAGTAGTTCTAAACCTTTAATGGTTTGTGGTCCCCTTCCCAAGATTCTCAACACTTGTAGCCCCCTGCTCATCAACAAAAATACCTAGCTTTGTGTTAAACGAGTTTCCGTCTGATATTTTATTCGCCACGTTTAATAATACTATTTAGTAAAGGCCTCTGCTCGTGGCCCACGGAGAACCGCTCCGCGACCCTCAAAGGGAGTCAAGGGCCGTGGTTAAGAAACCACGCTCCAATCCATCGACCCCCCATGGACTGCACAGCCTAACGGTTCTCGATGATGAAACAATCGGTTGGCTGCTCAACACCTGCCCTGAGATCTAGTGGGGCCAAGTATTAGATTGTAAAACTCGCTCAAACGACGACGAAGAAAACGTGGTTTTTAATGGTTCACTCATCGGAACCGCAGGCGTTGTGGGGGGGGACATTTTACAAAACTACCGATTTTTATCAAATTCTAAACCGCGGTTGCTGTTAGTTTTAGCTTATTTTGCAAGCTTCTTAATGTGAGGCATCATGAAGATGCCAAACGGACCGGGCCGTCAGTGCATGTCCCAGCCATGTTAATCCACGACACAGAGTGAAGAAACCCTCAGCTGACTCCAGGAAAAACAAAAGAAATAGCTTTGTGTTTGAAACGGACGAAACTGAAATAAGCTGCCTGACTGCGACAGTACGACAATCTAACCAAGTGGTTCCCGACCGGGAAGATTTTTTCTCTGGTAAGAAAATTTCGTGGTTTCAGGGCAGGAATTTGCATGTATCACACAGCAAGCCATGTCGTCTAGCAATGACATTGTTATCTCATAAAAATATTGACTACCGATTGCGTATTTTTACATCAAACGCATACGCAATGAAGTTAACATACTGTATATTTTTCACTTTTTCTTCCTGTAGCAGAATGGATGTTTAACACATCAGTCATAGGCGCGTAGGAGCGCAACGGCTACTGTGGCTGTGTGGTAGGAAAGGCGAAATCTGATCGCCTATTCTTTATAACCTCTTTGAAGTCGATCGGAACAGCAAGCTTCTAGTTTTGCCATGTAGGAGGAAGACGATTTTGTATCCGGGAAACTGCCCTTCCTACAGAGTTACGCATAATGGCTGGGAGACAGTGACAGCGAATTTTGTTTTTTTATTTGCTACACTACAAAAAGAAATGATGCTATGCGAGCGATTTCCAACCGAGGTTACACTACAAACCCCGTCACCTGACGAACCACCTGCTGCAAACACACCAGGCCAGCAGGGCCACTTGGGCTCATCGTGCGATTGATATGACTGAATGCAACCGTTCGAGGCTTGCGACATTGAAATTTCGATTTGCTTTCATTCTGGCTAGCACTGTCGTTGCCCTGTGATGTTGATTACGTAACAATGAATGAGAAGCTTCATGAGATCTCGTCCGTTGTTGCGTAACGTACGTCACAGAGCAACGGTGTCAAATTTGGGTTTGATTATTTGTGGATTTGCGTTTTTTTGCTGACTTGCGGGTTGCTTGTTTTTTGCAGATTTCTGTTTTGCGGATTTCTTTTTTTTTTAAATTGTATGGCACTTTTGCTGTTTGAATTTACTGCTAAACGAAGTTTGGGCATGTTTTTGCGCAAATTCGCACATTTTGGGCTTGTTTTTTAGGATCTGTCTCGCTGCTTTTGCATTTAATTTACCTGTTGATTTTACGTTTTTTGAATTTTCCTACTAACGCAAGTTGGGCTTGTTTTTTCCGTTAAATTATCTATTTTGGGCGTGTTTTTCAAATTTCCTTGCTTGTTTTCACAAAACAACCTGGCATCACTGCAGAGCAATGATAACCCCAGTTAGTCCTCTGCGTTCAAGGCTCATTCACATTAGCCCGAGCTACTACTGGAAAATTCGTCGTTCGTTTGAAATCATTCTAGAATGGGAGATGTCCACTGGATTGAAATTCATATCCATGTTCTATGCAAATCCGTTGCTTCAAAATAACCAAACTACCAATGTTATTTTTGATTCAGGTCACCTGCAACATGAACGCGGAAGGCCAGCAGACATGGAACGAAAATATATGAACGTTGACGTAACGAAAAGAGCCCGAGTTACACAACCTTATTCCGTGAAGTGTGTGGTGGCACAAATATACGAGTGCAAAGCAAGAAAGCTCGCGGTCTCGAATGTAAACCGTAATTGAAGTCTCGGGCTAAGCCCAAGTGCCTGAGTAGCCAATGAAATACACGCAAAACATTCTTGCTGTATTCAGTCATGTTATTGTAGTGCGAAACATGACATAACATACATTGAAATTTTGACAGATATTTGCTCTCATATCTCGATTATTTGAACATGTCAATAGGGAAAGATATTAGAAGTTACTGAAACCCACTCCAAATTTTTCTACCTGCTTGATCTATTGTACGTCATTACGGAAACAAAAGCTGTTCAACTCAAAGCAAACATGCCCTGTAAGTTTGCCAAAGCACGTGGAGACATGAAGTTTTTTCATTGCTACTTCAGTTGCACAAGACTGCACCAGCAACTTATTATGCATGTGTTCAGCAACTTTCATAAACAAACAAGAACAAGTATCGTATTAATTTGAAAGTGGAAATAGGTCGACATCTGAATTAGTGCAGCCTATTCTAGCACTTAATGATAAACCGTGAGGGCGAGCGAAAAGTTCCAAAATGTGCGAATATTACAAACAAGGTTGAGACTTACTAGTTTACCCAGGAAACACGACAGTCTAACCGAGTGGCAAAATCAACATGGACTAAGAGACCAGGCAGGATATGCTCCAGTCAAACAAGACTAAGAGCAAACGCTTAGAATCTGCTGCCTCATCACTCCGCCCAGCCAGCCACACAATAGGGCGTACCTGGTGCGGCCAGCACCACTCCACCGGATGCAGTGAAGTTTCGACGCGAGCAAACGGTCACTGCATGTTGCTGATGCTGCCCGCATCCGGGGCACTGTTTTGATTCAGGAGCCTAAGCAAAGAAACGCTCAACCTCCACATCGACAAGGCCGCTCCCGTTCAACACGTTAGGAAGAAAAAGGTTAACTTGCTCAAAATTGTGTTTTGATGATTTGCGTGTCACAACTAAACAGCAATGAACACTTTTTCACTCAAAAAGAGTTTCATCTAGCGGTGTAGTCGGGGGTCTAATAAAGCAACAAGAACAATGAAGTTATGGGCAATTCTTACAAGCGCATGCATCCAACAGGGCACCATTCTGGGCACACCTGCCGGGCATCAAAAGGAATTTGGGATGGGCCCTATACGTTAGCAAAAAGCGGATCCAATGTTTCGTAAGCAACAATTGCCAAACCAACATTCCGTTACTGCTGACTACGACTTCCCGCATATTTCTGATGACGTTAGCAGATTTAAACAAAAAGCCTGCTGTTCGCGTTTCACAAAGGTAAAACGCGAACACAGCAGGCAAGGACGGTAGTTAGCCACGCGGTAAAGTGTGTATGACAAAAATGACAGGAAATGCCGGCTGACAAGGTGAGTGAATAGACCAAACACCCAAAATACTGTTGTGATTCAGCAACTACAGAAGTCAAGTCGAGAGGATGGGCGTCTCGATTTCATTAAGCGATTTACGAACAGATCCTTATAAACAAACAAAGCTGTATTCTAAACAACTATTACTTTTCATTTAGGAAGCCTGCCTATGTTCAAGCTGGTTGATCACTGGTGGTAAGGACGAACTAAAGTAACGTTTCGAAATATCGTGAGGTTGTCAGAGCGCTTGATGGAAGCAGTGGGGTCCTCTTTATAGGTCATTTAAGATGATACACATTGCATTTAAAAGTGAGAAGTTTCTGTCATTAAATTTTGCAATAAAAAATCTACCATCACCAACGGATATACCAAGAAATAAATTGAATTGCATGGCAATGCAAAGTATTCGTGCGAAATCCGAGTATGGATGACTGCAACGAGTGGTAAACATATTGTTTGTTTAAACATCTGGAAAATCCAACGCAACCCCTGAGCTTACTGCTGCGACCAGGCACTAGCTCTGACATACAGCTATGCCTTGGGTTAAGCCACGCCACTGAAAACCTCACCACACTGTTATTGTTCCGACTTATTTTAAAAGTATGGAAGTTCAAAACAAGAATGAAAAGGTCAACAATCACATTGGGCACAAGCCAGTTGTCTGCAGTGAAACAGTTGTCAACTTTACGAAACCTGGAACAAATCATATCTTGTAGGACATTTGAGCTTGTCGTCGAACCACAACGCATGCTCATCTCGTATTGAAACATTACGTAACTCCCATGTCTTAACGCTGATTACACTTGGAGCATTCTTCGCGCAAGATCAACTCGTAAGCTCAATATCTTTCAAACAAGTCAAATAAATTTTTCTACGTAGATTAGAAGCAAAGTGCTTCCGTAAGTCGGGGCACACGCGTTGAATTCGCCGGGGGTTGATAAAGAAAAGCAGCGCCACCATGTGGGAAATAATTAGAAAACCAAAATTACGTCGCAGACCGCACTTAGGAAAACTTAACCGCTTCAGCACAAGAAAACATTATGCGTTAGGACAGATGGCAAGTTTGTAGGACATCGTGATGAATCTACTAAAACGAAGCAGACATTTGAGAAAAAACATCAAATCATCATCTCATTTATCATTGCGATCCATGGTGCTGTTGACAAATAGACTTATTCCGCGACTTATGTAAGGAAAGCATGAAATAGTTGATAAGAACACTTAGTTGATAAGTTGATCATGTCCGAACAGATCAACAGTAGAGGCTATGAACAAAAAGACTGAGCTGTTTTCTGTTCTTCTATGACAAGCTGCGTGCAATGGAATTTGATGCTCGCAAAGAATGTGCAAAGCAAAATTTGGAGAGCGCAAAAATGACATTCAGAAATGCGTTGACTGCAATCGTTTGCAGACGCTGCTGCAGCGACTGGGATTTCGAAACGTTTGCAAACAAACCACAAGCATATTATAAAAAAATGAACTACCACTAGGTTGCAAGTCTGGTGTTTGCTCGCCACACTATTTGCTTTAGCGCATGACAATCACTCGCAGCTTCGGCGCGAGTTCGCAAAAACTGCAAAACAGGTTGGCCTAAAAGCTACACCACGAAACCGAAAAAAACGAAGGGAACGTACCAATTCACTGATGCCTGGTCCAAGGTTGTCGCATTCCTCTTTGATCAAGTCAGTCAGATCACTCTTAAAAGGAAGTACACAGTAAAAACATATCGCAACAGACAAAAACGAGTAGAATTTTTTGATCCGGAAGGATGGAAAATGATATGTAAACGAGCTGCTTTCAGCGAAACACGTGCAACGGACAATGCAGGGCAATGGGCAAAATTTCGAATAGTCACGTTTGCAGTCACAAATCGTTTTGCCGACACACCTCTAAATTCGAACAACGTCCACCACGCCCACCAATTCACATTTTTTCGCAAAAAAAACAGCGGGAAAGAAAGAAACGCAAAAGAAAACGGAACAAAAAACTTACAATGATGCTTTTGTTATTAGCAGCAACATCCTGGAGATCTTTCATAAATGTCGTACAGTCCTTGCAATACTGGTCATTAGTCACCTTCACAAAATAAAACATCGAATTTACTAACTTTACAATTGGAAAACGCAGAATGACGAAGACAGATTAACGAAACATATTAGAGAATGCGGCTGCGCTGGCTGATAATGTATACCAACTTAGTTTTATTCAGTTGCATTGGCAAGACGCCGTGGCTCACCAATACGCACCCAAGCTTGTAAGACCACACCCTGCCTACAGTTTACACATCTGCGGAAGCTCGGACTGCAAAACAAGGCATCAGTATCGTTGCCAACAAAAGTTGATCACTTTTTGGTGAAAAGATAAATTCAAACGCGTTAGTGTCAGAAATACAAAAGTGGTTGTGCGCCTTTAACAGCGTCTGGTTAAAAGCATACAGTTACCAACGGGAAACTCAACGACCAACAGGAATGATTTCAATGCATATTGCGTGCGTTGCATCTCAAGCGGACTGCGCAATGTGTACTGTTCGCTGGATATGTTTTCACAGCACTGGGTACAGAATTTGCGGGGCAGTACGTTTTTTGTGACACACACTGAAGAAAAGCTTCAGAAGCAATAAAAATATCAGTCAACGACAGTAAAACAGTGGGACTAGTTTTTAGTTGATTTTATGGCCCGACGCAAAACAGATCTACCTGCGAGGCAAACACGTTTCTGCAATCCTTCAAGCAAAAGTACCGTGGAATAACAACTTACCAATTAAGAATGTGATAAAAATGCAATGCCCATTTCAGGCACTTGCGAAACAGACTCTCAATCTATTGGCAGTTATTGTCATAGCTTTTCACAAGCGGCCTGGAAGAATGTTTTCGGCAACTCTACGGATTGCCATGACAGCAAAATGAATCATGCTGCTACGCAGGAAACGCGTCTGCCGCAATTAGTGGAATAGATTGCGTAAATTTCACGTGATACGGGTCGAAGGTCAGCCAGTGGTCGTGAGACCGACAGCAACGCATGTGACATGCAGGAGCGATAGAACACCAAATATGTGCACTCATACAAAATAAACAACAGTGAGTCAAATTGCAGTCTCATGTTTGTTCGATCTCGAGATGACCCCCTCAAAAAGCGAGCTTGTGCAAAAAGGAACTTCCAGGACGACTGTGCCATGAAGTGCGTTAGCGTCAAAACACGTTTGCTCAGCTCCTAAATCTATAAATCACGTTTACTGTTTGCATTCGCGCAGCACCACGTTCATGAAACGACCGTGCTCAATTCGTGTTCAATTGCCTGTTAGGTGTATAAGTTACAGTCGCAAGCTGTATTTGGGACAAAAAAAGGCAACGAACAACAAGGCTTTCGTCGATGGACCATTACCAAGTTCGGTTTGCCCAAAACGAAGCGACTTTTGTTTCAATTGGTTTCAGGAATATTCGATCTTTCTGCAGTGACATGCCACTGCTACTGCATAAGAAATGGATGTTGAACATCTTGCACCTTAATGCAGTGCGCACTGGGCAACAGTCAAACTCGTGGAAAGTTGCAAACTGACAGTACAGCAGCACACTGACAGTTGTCAGCGCTGCAGTGAACGTGTATACCGTAAAATAGAATATCACACTACGACCGAATTACGGCACTGCAACGTCGAAAAAATATTAACATGAGACCAAACAAACAAGCGATTGTCTGTGCGACTTGGCCGTGTTTGATCTGATTCAACCTCAGCATGTGTCGTTACCTCCGGCTTAGCTTCATTCATGGGAACACTGGGAACGGGTGCAAGGAAGGGAGAGGCGACTGGTATTTCATTGTTCTTAATCGCATCCTGCAAAGCATCAAATTTCAGCCATCAAGACTGACCCAAAAACAGCTGAAACACTAAAAACTCAATAGCCAAATGTTAACTGCAAACAAACGTATTAACCCAGACAAACAACTGGGTTATGAGAACTAAAAATGAAACAATAGGTTAAGATCAAAAAACACAAAACCGGAGAAATGCAGAAAAACTGCCGTGAACTGCCAGAAAAAAAGAAAAAACAGCAGAAAAAAACATCAGCAAGGCACAAGATACTGTTTGATGTTTGGAACAAACACAGCTACAGAAAAAAGTGTGTAACAACTAACAAACTCTAACGAGGACTAATTAACCCTTACATAACTTTGTCATGAAAAGTTATAACTCACAAAAATATCAGGAATGAAAACACTGAAACTATAAAATATGCGCTTCCAATTGTCGCAAATTGACAAACACCCAAGAAACACACGCTGAAAGCAATTTTTACACAGTGAAGAGATAAAGACTGTCAGCAGTAAAATAACGATGGCCATCCAAAGAAAAACTGAAAGTTCTTTGATCAGAATGCGCTAGTGCACTTATTCAAAGCCAAATATAATGATATATCACATACTTTAACCAAACTGGGCAGTCGTTTAATAAGTTCATCAACTGCATCAGCATTGATCGCTGATGCTGAACAAAGACCAAGAGCTGAGCAAACCAAATCTCCGTTTCCAATCTGCACATAAGAAGCTGTGTTATGCAGAGATAGAACCTGATAAAAGCTAAGAATGAAGATTAACTGTTAGTGCATTTTTAGTTCCAACCAGTCTAACTTAAAAAACAAACAAAAGATGGCTGCTTTGCGCTTGCACAAATATAACATTGGTCCTGTCTAAAAATTTTTATTTAAGTAGGCATTTCCGAAAAGCTAATCTGGAGAAATCAGATCCTAAACTATCAGCATCCAGAGGTCCAAGGTAAATGGATCATAGGATTCAGTTTTATATTTCACAAGGGCAATAATGGTAATAAACCTGTGTGTATGCGTCACATGTGTGTGACATGTCCAAATACTTGTTACGCTTGTTTAATATCTGATGATGCTCACATTTTTTCATCATTTTTGTCACTCGCTCACCCTGTATGGTACAAGCAATCGAAGAAGACATAAATTGCAAGTTTTTTGAGCAAGGCTGTTGGTGCAACAATTCCAAACAATTGCTTTTGCTGAAGCAAAAAGGAAAAGGTCTTATAGAGTTTGGATTGCCTTTGAAGAAAGACATGGGAGAAGGTAACTGGGTGTAAATACAAGCCTGGGCCACTCAGATTTGTTCCTGAGTTTATTTAGTCTCTCCACTGAGATGGTTTAAAATTTATCCTTACAGTACAGAGTACAGACTTGGACTGCACTAGCAAAAATGCTGTTTCAGTTCATGGGCTGTGGTGGATTTGCGGAACATGGCATTTGTATTGTGTAACTACTATGCACAAAATAGAAGGTAACAAATTCTCAGGTGTTAAAATGTGACATGATAATTAGGATAAAGAAACTTTGTTCATGTTTTCTATCAGTGACAACAGCAAAGACTTACTATAGACAAGAGCTCATCATAGATGACTTGAAAGTCTTGAGTTATCGTCTTCTTGCACTGCAAAAACCATGCACAACATTCAAAATATTCAATAGGCTTGAATGAGCAAAGCTGACAAAGTAATGAAGACAAATTGCAACATATTACTGATCCCATACCACTTTATACAATTCTCATTAAACTACAAGAATATTATACTTAGCATGCTCATATTTCTGTTTTTTTCACTGAGACATTTCAGTCATTTGTCTGAAACAGCTTAAAACCATCTGTCATTTCTTTGTTTTCAGATATTTTTTGACTGAAAACATCATTGCAACTAAATCGACTTAATTTTTTTGTTCATTCCAAAAATAATTAGTCAATGACCAAAAAAAACAGTTATATTTACATATACTCAATCATATAACACTACAACCACATGGTCAGCAATGAATAATGTAACATGAGCTTGACAAATATATCTATTAAGCACTAGAAAAACTCAACAACTATGATACAACTATCTAAACATAAACACACATCTTACATCTTGGCTTAGTTGAGCAATAGGAATGCTAGCGCACAGTTGCATTAGAGCATTCTCAATTTTTTCTTGTGTAGCATTTTGCTCTAAATATCCATCTACCATTGCCATTCCGTCTTTGCAAAGATTACAGATTTCATCACTCTGAAAACAAAAAAAGGACAAATTGCTGCATCCACTGCACCTAGTAAAAAATATCCAGAGCTCAATAATGCAACAATGTATAAGGAAAATATGGTTTCCTGTGCAAATGGCATTACTTTTTAGTATTAGCAGTGCATCAGGTCATTATAAAGTCAAATTATATATATAAGGTACAAACACTGACCTATTGTTTCAAAACCTAGTTGGACTGGGGGAAAATAATGTTTAATGAAAGTCATTAATATTCTGTCATTACATACCACTTTCATCCGAAAACCTCTTGACTCCAACTCTGCTTCCACTTGATTGTGAAGGGTACACATACAGGTGTAATTATAATTCTATCACCAGTAAGTTCTATTTGAATAAGAGCTGATGATGCCTACTATATACTCTGTAAGATCTTAGTGTCTGATTCTGTGCTGAGAAAGGATTTCTTTCAATAGACAGTAAGCATTATGTAACAACCCTGCTATCCTTGATCTACATATCCTATATCAATGCATTGTTACAGTATTTGATGTATTAATGCTGTGTTAATACTGTATTTCATGCTATATTTCACTTAAAAACAAACAACATAACATTTTACTACTTGCAATGCAGCTGTAAATGATAAAATCACGAAAATGCATTAACAAACTAACGCATGTTAACAGAGAAAAACTCTTGTTTTTCTTTCTGACATCGTGGTTAGACTTAGCTCAATAAACTTGCTCACTCTATTTTCTATCTTGGGTACTCATTATAAACAATGTGTAAATGCAATGCATGCTTTACTTCATGCATGACTAATCACATACATGTTTTTTGATTTCCACACTGTTTACAGCTAGTGCGTGAGATTAAAAATTGATTGAGGAAGTTATTTGCATTAAGAATAAATAAGATACAAGATAAAACATAGCATGGATGTACGAATCTGGAGAAAAGAATGTATTTGAATAAGACTTCAGGAGTGACAATAAATAGTGTTACGTGAAATTGACTTCCTATTAAAAAATGAATGGACTAGGTTGTGAGCCAGGGGTTCCCAACCTTTCTTTGACCATGTACCCCTTCAGCATTCCCACAAATGAGCATGCACCCCTTCAGCATTTTGAAATATAAGCAGGTACCCCTTTAGCATTTTAACAGATGAATATGTACCCCTAAAATTTCTTATGACAAAACATCTTGTCATGATTAATCATAGATATATTTAAAAATCAGCATATAACAGTTTTTGAAAATAATATTCACTGATATATGTATAAATAGTTGGAAATAAAAAATATGTAAATATATATTTCTCTTCTATTGCTAGCCTTAAATGTACCCCTTCGGATTGGCAAATGTACCCCCAGGGGTACATGTACCCCAGGTTGGGAACCTCTGTTCTAAGCAAATCAATTTTATTTCACACATTACACGTAAACCCCAAAATTTTTATAGATGAGCAATGAGCATCTATAAAAAGACACATGGTCCACATTATCATGGAGATGGTTAGCAATCGCAGCTTTACCCTTACCACTGGAAATGGTCAAAGGAACAGGTTACGACACCTCAAGAACGGCATCCCACAGGGATCTGTCCTGGCGCCCCTTCTCTTCAACATCTACACCTCTGACCTGCCAGCCACCACCTCCAGAAAGTATGCATATGCTGACGACCTAGCAATCATGCATGCTGATGGAGATTGGCTGGCAGTGGAAGGGGCACTGAGCAAGGACATGG
>JGI24159J19872_10003166_pt1 | contig 20282 bp, 14 predicted proteins | sample Ectturendosymbi4_FD_19872 | JGI IMG/M metagenome (IMG submission 19872) | reverse complement strand
TGTACTTCCTTGTTTTTGCAAAATAACATGGCATCATTGGTCTTGGATCCAGTCTTCTTGCGGTTTCTGGTATTCTGCCAATAATTTTGCTTTGCAACCTTCACGCGGTGTTCTATGCTATCTATTCATTAGGAAGCAAATACCAAAGTATTTTTTAAATTACTGATTGGTCAACGTATATAGGTGAGATGTTCTCCGTTGGGTTTACATCAGCGGACTGCGTAAGCGGGGTTCTTAACAATGAAGCAACTGAACAAACAAATTTACGCCTACAACACAAACACACTCACACTGGACGACGTAGCAGTGCAAACTGCAATCCAGCCTCCCGGCGTCATCTAGTGATCTAGCCTTTACGTCACGTTGAATTTAACACTCAGCTGATACGAGGTCGCGAAAATCACGAATGCTGGAGAACAGAAAGTGCTTTGGTGACGTGTTACTTTTCACTACCGTAAAGTGAAGTCTTCGTCTTCAACGCTCTTCATTGATGAATACACCAGCTTCCAGCTAAACTAAAGAGTTTTTCATGAAGACGTTTGAGAAAGACAAGGGGGAATCGCTCAGTAAGTAGTTAATTGTACTGTTTAATACTTTACTTATTTCATTACTGTAAAATAACATCAACAACAACCTTTACCTCAAACTAAGCCAACCTGTGGACATTTTGTTATTTCTGTGCTTATTTATTAGCATATGAAAGCCCTAGCGAAGGGGTTCCCAAACTTTCTCTGGCCATGTACCCCTTCAGCATTTCGACAGATGAGCATGTACTCCTAGATTTCTTTTGACAAAAAGGCTGAGGAAAAAATATTTACCAATAATGAATAAGCATACAAATGATTTTTGTAAACAATATACTGTATTCACTGTAGGAATAAAAATATCTCGAAATAATATATAACAATCTTTTCCCTTCTTTTGCTAACTTTAAATGTAGCCGTTCAGATAGCTCTCTAGTTTGGGAATCATGAAGTCTAGTTTGGGAACCCCTGACCTACTCACTCCTAGCATGTGATGGAATGCATAGGACTACTGTAATCAATAAAAGATCGCCTGGTGAAGGACAACATAAGTGTTACTGAAATGAATGCGTTTTGAATTTATCCTCCTTGGTTTTTGTGCTGCATAAGGTCATAACTATTGAACCGCCTCACATGACCCGGTTTAAATAAAAAACCCGGTTTAAAAAGGTTTTCTGTTTTTGACTTCCATCTTGGCGATTTTCGTTTTGGCAGTAGTGGTTGCACGTTTCAATTCATGAGATAAGACCACTTTTTATTTTTTCAAAAATTTCCAAACTTTCAATTTTGGGGTTATCATTAGGTCAGCATTAGCTTACCGTTAAGGCTACGGTTGGGGTTAAGTTAGTAGGCATACCTTTTACGTTTACTATGTTTCTACCAAGTTTACTGCATTCTCATCGTGCGTTACTGTCATGTGACAAGAGGTGGTCAAATAAGGCTTCAAATTGAAAGATCCATTGGCAGTTCTGTAGCCATTGCCTAATTTAAACCAGGGCTTGACAAAGCCCACTCTAACCAAAGTTATAGCTTGCAGTTAAAAACTGCTGCAGCTTGTCTGCTGTATTACAGTCCTGAGTGTGAGCTCAATAGAAAATAGCAAGTCATCAGTTAAATAATGCGTTTAATCAGTGTTAGGCACGATGTTACTTACTGCAGATACAGTATGTAAAATATATGTGTTTACATGATGTATGCTATCAAGATTGGTGGTGAGCAATTTTCAAGTAACATAAAAATTCTTATTTGCATTCGGCAACAAGAGTCAAAAAAAGAAAAAAACAACATAAAAAACAGATTACATTACAAAGACAATAATAGTCATTTACACAAAAAAGATGATGGACTAGCATATTGTGTGAAGACTTGTAAGATTTATAGATGAATAATAAGACTTGCACATTGGTGGAAGAGAATAAGTGATAATGAATGTTAATGTTGCACATAAGATTGGATTTTTTATGTTTGTCTTTGTTTCTCCATTTTAATATTTTCTGTAGGTTCCTTTTGTGCTGCTGTGTTTATTTTTTAAACATCAGCACGTTAGGTTCCAGATAAGCAACAAATTACAAAAGTTTTTTTAAACAAACATTAATCTAATATGTAATGGGTACCTGTTAATAGTGAGGCTCAACAATCTTATTTATTTGAATGAATCAACTTAACTTTGATTAAAGACACAAGTGACACAACCAATTTTTAGCTTGAGCTTTTGTTTTTCTTTTTCATGATGTAAGTATAACCAAATATGTTCTTAAATGGTGCATATCTCTTCATATGTGGGTTGCCTTCTACCTTATGTGCTGTGTCTGTAATTGATTTAGTTTGCACTTCCAGGTTTTATATTGCATTGGGTTTTTTATTTTTATATGCGTCAATAGACACAGAAAAAATTTTGAACAGTGTAATTTCCAATGAGATGGCTACAATTATTGTTGTAGCTAAAAATAAGAAAAGAATGTTAACACTTAAGTCCTTATAGAAAATTGGTTAGTGAGAAAATATAGTTGCAGAATGGCAGTTGGCAAAGATTTGATTAACCTTGTTTGTATGCTTTTATTTTTTCTAGTACATGTCTTCATATTCTTTTTGCTTAGGTAGCCTTGCCTAGTTAAATATCAATTTGTCAGTTTCACATGATGTCTATACTAATTTTAGTACATATGCAGCTTGATAATATACTATTGTATGTGTACGGTCACTGAGTAAGCTAATGTAGCACTGTTCTTAAATTGTCATCAGATTTTTAAAAAACATGTTTCGTGGTTGGTGCATAATTTGTTAAGGTTTAGTCTTGTTAAAAGGCAATCCCTTCTTCCTAACTTAATAAACTACTGCGTGAAATATGTATTAGTCTGTGATTTAGCTGTAGTGCAGACTATATTGATGTCCTTATAATTACTGACATGTTTAAAAGAGAGTAACCACCTTTTAGATTGAGTAGAACTTAAAAAAGAAGATACTGTAGTCTTTTCCACATTCAAAATGATACATTTCAGTTAATTTGATTATTTGTTCTCAATAATTTTATTGATCACCAACATGTTTGGAAACTGGTCAGGATTTTGTGGCAAGCACACTGATATGACTCTGACAGACTAAGCCAGACAATATTTTTCCACACAATATTTTTGACAAATTACCAACGTAGGAAATCAAGAATCTTGTGACAGGCTACAAATAAACAACAGAAAATCTCAACTCATCACTTGCTCCCTTTGCACTAAAGTGCTCATACCTAAATTTTTTCATGTTACACTTGATATCATGTCACAACTATCACAGAATCCCGACTATATTGCATGTGGTTTGTTTGTCCTTGTGTTTTAACAAGAATTGGTATTATTCCTTATTTTTTGTGGTTTATAGAAAGGCTTATTGTAGAATGCTATTGACAACACAAACTGACCCTTAATGCAAGGCTGGGCAAACTTCAGCTTATGTAAGATAAAATCGCATTTCTCCACCCGCTATACTGTATTGGTAATAATGCTAATTAAAGTCCATCAGATAAAGGTCAAAGATAAAATATTCAGTACACAATATGTAACTTATTTGATGCAAAGAATCGTTTGTCATTGATGATGAATCAAAGCCAGGTTGAAGGCTAGCCAAGATTTATCTCCAAAACAATGATGGGCAAACGTTTTCTACAGAGGGCCACATTGAAAACTTATCGCCACCAGGAGCTGCGTATATTACATTTGTCTACTGCAGTTACAATTTACATTTTAAAATATGAATTAATGATAATATTATTATAATCTTGTGAAATAAATATCAATAAGTCTAATCTAATTGATAAAATTACTTTAACCAGACTCAAAATATGTACTGTGTATGTACATAGAAAGAACATATCTATGTACGTGTAGCTGCCCTGCGGGCTGTATTTTGCCCACCTCTGCTCTAAAATATTCTCAAGGCTGTGGGCCACAAGTGGCAGACTGCCAAACTTTACCACTCCTCCTTTAGTATAACCTAAATTAATTCAGCCCTCAACCTCATTGTTCATCTACTGCTAATTGAAACTGAATGAATCTTTCTGTAACACTCATTACTAGGGCAACCAAAAGTCAATGAAGTAAAAATATTTCTGCTGTTTTGAATGTTCATGAAACATCCACAAACCAAATTTCACGCTCATACCATGAGGGAATCCCAAGTTATTAAGTCAAAAAAAAGTCAAAATTTATCATTAGGTCAAAATTTATTGTTAGGTCAAAATTTTCTTGCAGCAGAGTTTTTTTTTTCATCGATACTTTATTGAAACTACAATAACAGATATTGAAATGCTTAATTGCAAGTTTAGTTGCAATTCTGTAGTAATAGTGGGTTTGTTGTGACTTCTGGCATAATAATGCTGTTTTGCCCACTACTGGGTGATTTAATAGTAGGTAGCATAAGCATGGTGAGGCAAGAAACGTGGTCTTAACACTACTTGGTTTGGTAAATGCTCAAACCGTTATGCTTACAGCGTTTCAACTTTATGATGTTCTCAGGTTTGACTCTACTGTAGTTATTTATGTACTTATCAATATCATCCCCAAAGTTAAACAACCAAATATTTCAAAATTTTGGAGCATAGAGTGCATGAATATACTTCTGGGTTAGCCTCAACACCTAAGGCTGAATTATTTTGCAGTTGCAAGCGCAGAAATTTATAGGTAAAAATAAAGTCAAAATTTTAAGCTTTTAGGTCAAAAAATTGGTTGTCCTACTCATTACTTTCTTCTTACCTTGAACACTAATGAGAATTACCCAGAAATCAGTTCCTAAGTGCTAGCTCATTTATAGTCCCAATTTTTCAAAAACTATCTAATTCCATTTTGAAATGATCACAAATTAAGATGATTTTGTTGAAAACAGCTTTGTAAAATTGTAATTACATTTTTGCAGCACTAGATGTTATGACACCAAGTGTTGATGCAGCTCTCATTATGGAACTTCATTTTATAACCAATCCTGGATGTAAAGAAACCACCAATTCCAACACATGTGTGGTGAACAATAAGGGGTTTTTGGTTTACAGTTGTTGTGAAATGGTGCACAAATAGTTGAGTAGCTATGGGCCATGGTTAAATGATGGGTAATAATTAATGCTTACAGTGCCAAGGTATGTTTCAAAATGTACTTCACTTTTCTTTGCCGAAAGTGCCATGCTAAACCGTATCCTCTTGCAAGTGCGTTTTAGAACATCCTACTAACTTGTTAATGTTGTGCAACGTGGCATGCACCTCAGAGACTCTTTTTCTCTTTTATCTCAACTTGAGGTGAAGTTACTATGCAGTGCTGTTTTTGCTCTGGCATGGATTTTGTTGCAAGAAGTTATCTAGTGTTGTAGACAAGTCATTGGCTAGGATGGATGTTTTTTGTGAAATCAATGTAAATGCTTCATTTTGGAGTCAAGTTTGCAATTGCTACTTTAAGGTGGTATGCCAGAAGCAGCTTTTGCCACAGCAAGGTTTTATGAATTAAGATTTTTGGTGTTGTGGATGGCTAGTCAGCATGGATGGATAAGTTTAATGAAATTTTGTTAGTATTTAACTTCAAATACTTGATTTCGCTTCATATCACTAATGTTTGCACTGGTTTCGTGTCTTTGGAGCAGTTTATGACATCATGGTGTTAGGCTTAATGTAAATGCATGTTGTATGTTTAAATTTACAATTTTAGTTTTCGTGTCTAACAGGTAAGTGCTATAGTGGTCAATTCGGCCACAAAAACTGACAGAAATCATTTTGTTAAAATAAACAAAATAAATTGCAATCTTAATTTTTTTTTTTCAAATGCATTAGCAACCATTTCTCATAGGTTGCAGAAAACATGCCAAAACAGCCAATGGGTACATCAAAAAGTGCATAGACTGCTGAATTTGGTGGCAAGTAATGTGTTAATTAAAGATAATAATTACATCCTTAATTACAGTTCTTTGAAATACATTCATATGCGCAGTAGAATTTACCTATAACGACTTCAGCTATAACAACAGTTCGCCTAAAACACCACTTTTTCTCTGGTCTCATGAAATGATGTTGTAGGGCAAGTCTGCTGTAGCACATTTACAAAGTAAAAATGCTAATTTTACCCCAAAATGCTTAACATCCAATGTTACCTTACTGAAAAAAACACTTCAAAGATTATGAGGCAAATGACATTTTTGTGATTTTTACTTTATTTAAAAAAACATTTGTGAAGATTTGGGATGATACAAAAGCTTATGCTCTAGTGCAGCGGTCTCCAGACTATTTTGTCAGACAGTCACATATGCTATTACACAACAGTTCGAGGACCAGACATTTTATGTAATGAGATTGTTTTGGGATGTGTTGCGTTCTACCAAATCAGTATTTTTTGTAAATATATAATGTTTTCATTATTGGCAAAATGCCTGTGAGTCGGATAAAATGGCATTGTGGGCCATGTTTGGGCTGTGGTTTGGGGATCACACCACCTGGTCAGTGGACAACCCCTGGACTTTTCTGTGGGTGTAGCCAGCAGGAATCTGTTATGTTTTGCAGACATTATATGCTATTAAATCAAATACACTGACATGTGCAATAATGCTGACATCACTGATTTTCCTTCGTGGCATTTCAGATGTGGAGAATGGATTCATAACGCCCAGCGGCACTTCTAAAACCGGCCACAGAAGGCTTATGAGAACAGCATTTCGCATTGTCGTGCTTTGCTTAGCCTGGTAAGCAATATCTATGATGTATGACGTTATAAGATTACCATCTTTTTTCCATTAACCATATTTGTTTTTATGATAAACAACAAGACTGTCAAGTAAACTCGTACTGTACTGAATGATAGACGTCTATGTTCTTCGTTACTTGTCACGCAGAATTACGCGTATTGCTTCGTATAATTTGCTAGTTTGAAGAAAGTTCTGGCTCAAAGTGCTGTAAACTTTTGACCATGTACATTTAATTTACGTCAGCTTTCACGGAAAACCTTATCGAAAATCGGTGTGTTATAATTGTCCGTGCAAGAGCGAGAATGTCAGTGTGTGTTCAGTTTTATTTTCTTTTTTAGTACAATCTAGATGTTTCTGGTCCGTTTTTTTGTTGTAATTTTTGAAGTGGGGTTTGTGTGTTGGTGAACTACGAAGTTCCAGTCAAAACTGAAACCTTATTCAAAAAAACAGAACATTTTTCCACTTTAATTCAGCCCACAAATTGGTATTACCTGTCACGCTTGCTGTAATGATTTTGTGATTGCATTGATGATTAGAGCAGGGGTGCAAAAATGCGGTCACGCACTCGCGCCGCGCGACCAAAAACTTAAGAGTGCGCGAACGGTACTTGCAGCGGCGTAGCAGTGCCACCTAGTTTATAATTTAAAGTGCACTATTATGGCAAAGCTTATACACTATGTGTGCGCCACTAAAAATTTATGTGCACTTCTAATATTCACCGTAAATTTTGCACCCCTGGATTTGACGTAAACCTATCGTTTTGTAAAAACTTTAACTGCATTTTCGTATTCTGGGTGTAACGAGGTCAACTTTTGATCTTCATGCAGGTATTCGCTGAGTGCAACGGGAAACGTCGTTGGAAAAATTGTTTTAAATGATTTTCCCTTCCCGACCACTTTATCACTGGCACATGCAGGGGCTGTTGTGTTTTTTCTCGGACCAATAATGAAAATGTGGGAGGTAAGTATGCTGATAGTCACGGGCGTGTCGCTGAGAGTCATGGGCGTGTCGCTGAACTGCAACCGATGATGGCTCCGCAATACGGGAGTTATAGTTTTTGTGAGGATCATATACTCTTTGGCCATTATTATTCCCAGGCCCACTCTGGCCCGGACTGGTGACGCGTAACAGGATCCAGCTATGGATGAAATAATCTCCCTAAAAGGTCAGACTGAGTTTTAAGCCATGCAAAACAGTCATTGCAGTAGGTATGGGGAACCGATGAGCAAGTGGGTAATATTTCTCCTCTCAGGGCGCCCCTGGAGCTGAACGTGAACCCAACGTATGGCCTACGGCTTTCCTTGGGACTCTCTGGTAACTGGGCAATTCAGTCTCTCGCAGAGATTATGCCACACGCATGTACGCTTCATGTTTCACGTAAGATCTGCTCCAGAAAAAAAGCATCCGAAAGACTTCTTCGGGACTCGGTTGGTGATACCCAAAGCTTTCATGGCTCGCATATACTTCAGTCATGTTTCTCAGTCTTTCGAGAAGTGCGAGGTAAAGCGTTTAATGAAATATTTGGTTTGAAGGACATTCGTTCGACGACGAATAAGTAAATGCGTTGTCTGTGGTTGATTTGACCTGCATTTGGGAAGATCGGGAAGTAGTGTAAAAAAACGTTTGAGCAAATTTTTTGTCGCAGATGTGTGTAAATAACGTGTCAAAGAAGTAGCTTTCCACATGTATTCATTGCTCTGCTGTTTCGGTCAGTAACTGCCTACTACTGTTTGTTGAATAATTTCGGCACCTTCAGAGTTGGATCGGTACAAGTGCATTGTGCCCACTTGTTTACTGCATTCATGTGGGAAGAAGACCTTATTTTATTAGTATATCTTCTCTTCAAAAAACGCGGTCGTAGTTTGCAGTTTTTTGGTAAGTGACGTATATTAGCCGGATTTGGAATGTGTGTATACTGCTTTCTCTAAGTGCGTGTAAGAATAATTGCGGAGATCGTGTGAAAGAGCGTTTTCAGTTCATTATCAAAAACTTTGCCAAACATCAAGAACTGCTGGAATTGCAAGTATCGAAGCGGCATCAACCAACGAGCTATAGTACCGGTATTGGCAGCAGAAAGTGTCGCTACCTCAGTATAATAAATATGTTCGTTTGTAGATTCCACCACGAGCTCCCATATCCAGACGCTACTATGTAACTGTGATCATTCCTCTTGCTTTCGGCAAGTTCCTTGCATCTATTTCCTCTCAATTCAGCATCTACAAAGTGCCGCTTTCCTATTCTCACACAGGTACGTTAAGCAATGGCACATTAAATGTGTGTGTTACTTTTGATAAAGAGCGCTGGATATAGAACTCCTGTAAGCTTCAAATATGCAAGTCAGGGTCCCCAGGCAGTATTCAAAAAGTACAGAATTTTCGATTTGGTTTTCAAGACCTTGAAGATATATTGAATTTGGCCAAAATGTACATTAGGTATTGAAAAAGTATGGAAATTTTAAATGGAAAAGAAATTTGAAGTATCTGAGCAGAATTTTACTGAAGGCAAAGCAATTCATTATTTATGCAGTGTTAAGCAATGTGTGAAATTGAGTTTCATGATAAAGAAATTCCAAAAATGAGGAAAAGTAATGGTATTGAACTCTTTAAATTTAATATTGAAAAAGTATCGAAAATGATTTTTTTTTAATATAAAAATGATTTTTAAAATTTTAAATACGTGGGAACCTTGAAATATTGAAAGTAAACTTTGCTTTGCTCGCTTTCGAAATGTTCTGTCCCGGCAAAACATGCTTCGGCGAGCGGACTTCAGTTTATTCAAATGAAGCGAAGGTCACCTGTCACACTTGCCTCCTCTTCTTTCTGTGCAGTGAAAGCGTCGATGCCAATCTTCACTGTGACATTAACGCGGCTTTTGTTCGGCCAGCAACAAACCTGTCTGGTGAGTACAGACCGCATAAAGGTTGCGGTGACGTTTCGCTTGCGTTGGCCAGGCGTGTCGTTGGTGCCTTGAGAAAGTAATTGTTTCTCAGCCTGACGCTCTGCGTGGCACTCAGTGATTCTCGGCAAGTGGAAAGTTATAAAGTTGCCAAACGCATTTTTGCAGCAGCTGTACCTCTGGGCAGATTTTTTGATTGTACATCGTGTTCTTGAATATGGAAACAATAGCACGGACTTCTCGCGTGCGTTTGCCAAATGGCAAAATGTCTCTGATTTTCGTGTTTCGTGAACGCAAGCAGGACGCAGCATGATCAGGTCATGTTTAGATCATAATCACTTATGATCAACATTTGTTTTGTTTTGAAGAAACAGCACCAATATGTAAAACGCACTGAAAAGCTGATGCAAGGGCTTCTGCGGTCCTGAAAGGGAGCTTGTGCGAATCAACATCCAGGAATTTTTGCACTGTCCTAGAAACGGCGTATCTGACCTTGCTCACAACATTTATGCACTGAAGCTATCATTTCACTTTCGTTTTCTAGTGGAAAAGCGCTTTTGTGTTTGTGCGTTTTGACTAGGTGAAAAAAATGACCGAACGCTGAGGGCTCCGATAATTAATGAGAATTTACACGTCACAATAAGGAGAATGTGCACGTCACTCATTTTCACTTTGGCAAATTGATTGTATGTATCGGTGTACTGCACGTGAGAGAACCAAAGTGGCTTTATGTGAAAATATTTCGACACTACACATCTAGAAATAATAGGAAAGTAAAGTCTCTATCACAATCAACAACAATACAGAATAAAAATCACGCAGTGCAATGGACAACGACGAGAAACGACCATTTCATCGTGGATGGTTTCTACCAACGAGTAAGGGCAGTCAAGGAACCAATAATAGTTCAGCGCTTACACACGTAGGCGATGACGTACGCCATTCATTGCAAATATGTTTACAGGGAATCGTGCATTCGCAATACAACATGTATAGACTGTCTTTACATCTCAAAGGGTTTACTGATGAGAGAAATACAACTAAACTATAGACAACAAGCATTGCAATGATCTAGTAGCTCTTTTCCGCTTGTTAAAATCCCTTTCACCTCCGGGTCGCTCATGCTCGGTCTGTGATCTGAAAACCTCAAAAAGATTTTTGTCGAAAGTTTTATTGTTTGGAAGGTATGTGTATTGTATAGAATGTCTTCTTCACCCACACGTGACCGAGTAAAACTTGAGCACGCTTGGCACCAAGAGCGAACACGCAGATACTGAATATNAAAGGTTACGAACATAGTATGTGGCGGTAATGGAAAAGCATGCTCTTAATGGCGCTAAAATGGTTCCTTTGAAGGAACAGAAGCATAGANGTTTGNCACTAGCAAGGAGCACACGCATAGATGAAGTCAACACGGTTTCTGNGATGTTTAGCATCGCTGCATAGTGCTGTGATTTGGTCTAATTATGGATGAGTGGGAAGCTGCGGAAGACCACGGGTCATTTGGGAAGCTAATTATAGTGTAAAGAGAATAGTTGGTTAATTCAAGTAAACGTCTGTTGCTCTGACCATAAGGTTTTATACGCGCATTGCTTTTATTCGATTAACAAGCGAAATCAAAGGCAGGCGATTTTCAGCTGCCAGAAGAAATTATTTTAACTTCGCCATATATAATTTTTGTAGCTTTGCATGTATATTATAGAATTTGTAATAGTTGAAGATGGAAATGCGTCACGACGTTACAGACTAGTAGTGAAATGCTGCAATGTGTGTTATAAAAGTTAAGTAGGCTAAGACCGAGGCGAAAAATCGTGCATTCGTGAAATAGATTTTCAGTCAGTGTGGTAGTTCATGCATGAGAACGGAAATTCGTTTGCTGCTCGGTAGACACACGATTCCCAGTGCGATTGAAGACTAAAGGCAAAAGTGTCAAACACGGCTAATTTTTAAAGGAATATGTGGCCAAATTTCTATTGCGTTGTACTTCAGCATTTTCGTAGCCTGAATTCGAACGTGTGCTTTCGATAATGCAAATTGCCGAGTTTTAGTTTGTCTCGTATTATGCGGATGATCATTTGTGATGAGCTAAAAATAATCACTGAATGTAGCCGGTAGCTGAGCTTCATTGTATTTATACCTGAATGTGCTCACTTAAGACTCTAAATATCTTTTAGTTGCATGATTCCTCTTTTTATAAGGTTAGTAACTTTAAGAATCGCAATTCCAGATGTGTTCAAACATCTCATTGCACGATTTAAAACAACAGATATTGGCTGTGCATGACATGAAGCTGCTCTTCCGTGGCAGTAACTCCATACTGCACTCGTCAATTTATCAGGCTATGATGCAACACGCCAAGTGCTTGGTTACTCACATAATATTTAACTTAAAACCGACATATGTGCATTACAACACAGCCGTTTACAATTATCTTTCCATGTCAGTTTCTCGTTTACAATTACACCAAGATGCTTGTAACTCAAAGCTCTTTCAAAACGATTTCTGTTTACTTTTATTTTCAAGGAATCTGTATCAACATGTTCATTTGTCATTAAAAGGTACTTTATTTCAGAAATATTTAGTAACAACCTGTTTGTAAATAGCCAATCAGTTACTTCATGCAGTTCACGGGTCAGGTAGTTTTGTAGTTTTTGCAAATTATTGTCACTCTGAACTAAAAGCGTATCATCAGCACTAAGGTGTGGCCCTTGCGGGCGAGCTGCTGCCCGAGGGCGCTATGTTGATGCCCCCTGATCTATCACCCCCCCTGATCTATAAATCACTATATTTTGTTATCATTTGCTGCATTAAGTAGGTTTTATCGCCTAGCACACCATTCACAATTGTTATTTGCAATTTTTACTACTGTTTTAGATAATTTTTTGAGATAACTCATCTATATTGTACTGAGTGTGCCGGTACATTTATACTCCGACAGTAGTTTTCATGACTGTTTTTCCTCCCAATTACTCGAGCCATGTTTTTACATCCGCATATTTTGAATTGGAGGTCGTTTCTTTGAAGTGGAGATAGTACTGACCAAGATGTTTTGATCTCGGACCGCCCTAGCCAGCAGAATTCAGCCAATTGACGCCCCGTGGACCAAGGACATGTATTCTTTTCCAATCTGGCCCTCCCATGGTTCGCTAAATAATTATACGATTTACTTACAAACAAAAACAATTTAACTGTTAAAGTGATAAAGTCTTGGTACTTATAAATAAACACGTATTAAATTTCAAGTAAGAACAGCCTCCACTTCTTCACTTAAGAAATCACAGCCTGGAAATCGCGACATAATTAAATTTTCCCCAACTCTACTTTTCGACAGCGCTATAAGAATTGGCGGTTTAGAGCGTGGGAAATCGAGTATAACTTGAAACGAAGGTTGCAAAATGTAGTACTGCTCTGTTTTCGAGTTCATGATTCACACCTGCTCTTGACATTACAACAGGCCACCGTCAATCCTGCGCTTTCCTCCATGCATTCCAGGTNTACTTTTCGCTTCTGCCGATTGTTGCCGGCATCGCCATCGCTACCGTCACGGAACTCTCGTTCAACGTCCTNGGCCTTATCAGCGCCCTCTTCGCCACCGTCAATTTCTCTCTTCAAAATATTTATTCGAAGAAGGTAAGATCCTCATCACCAGGAGCTTGTTTTCGCACTCTCCTTTTCTGAACGCTTGCAGTGCAAACTAACTCTGCTTTTTTCCCTTCGTGCTTTCCCGTATCGTATATTTTAACCTTTTTGTCCCGGAATTCGTTTACGACTTTCTGAAAGACGCGCGCGCGGTTTTAAGTGGGTTATTTCACTCGTACTGCGCATGCGCAAAACTCGCCCCGCCGCTCGACAAGTGCAAGGCCTTTGGACTCTTGTATGTCGCGATTACAGGTCATGTTCGCTTTTTTGGGTCCTGCCCTGCTACTTGCTGTCATCGTGCAAGCAAAGCTGCGGTGACCAAGTCTTTGCCAGATAATGTGTCTGACTGTCGGCATTTCACGACGGCCAAGTCGCCATCGTAAGCGCTGCTCTCTGGGGAAATATCGGGCGTTGATTAACAGGCTGCAGTCTGTCAGCCCTTCAGCACGTTTGTTGTTCCGTCTGCGTTGAACGTCTTCCGCGTAATAAATTGATAATTGTGCAAAATATAGGAAATTGATCGCAAAAGCGTCACGAAATGGTCATTGTGAGTTCAGGGAAGTTAGTTCTATGTTCGGGGAAGTACCCTATTTACATCATGACGAATGAACAGCAATTTTTATTTTACTTTTTTGTGGTTGGAACAGATCGGTCGTGTATATTAAACATTATTTGTCTGTTTGTTTTGTTCAAAGTTATGTCTTATGTGTAATCACTAGGGCAACCAATTTTTTTGACCTAAAAACTTAAAATTTCGACTTTATAATTTACAAATTTGACTTTTTTTGACCTATAAATTTTCTGTGTTTGCAACTGCAAAATAATTCAGCCTTAGGTATTGAGGTTAACCCAGAAGTGTATTCATGCACTCAAAGCTTCGAAATTAAAAAAAATTTGGTTGTTTAACTTCGGAGATGATATATTGATAAGTATATTAATAACTACAGTAGAGTCAAACCTGAGAACATAAAGCTGAAACACTATATGCATAATGGATTGAGCATTTACCANACNAANTACTGCAAGACCACATTTCTCGCCTACCATGCCTATCCTACGTAATATTCAATCGTCCAGTAGTGGGCAAAACAGCATTATTATGTCAGAAATCGCNATAAACCCACTATTATTACAGAATTGCAACTGAACTTGCAAAAGCATATTAATATATGTTGTTGTAGTTTCAATAAAATATCGATATTTAANAGATAAAACTGCGCTGCAAAAAAGTTTGACCTAACGATAAATTTCGACTTTTTTTTTACCCTTCGTTTGCTTGCATTTTTCTTTTTGTGAATTATGTGCTCTATACAGTTGTTATTGTTGCGTTTGCGACGCTTAAAATATGTTTATGCATTGTGGCATCGTCTTTGTTTTAACAAATTTTTAGGCCGCCTCGACTGGATAACTTCAGGTTTTTTTCGGCGTCCTAGTTGCGAGCACACATTAGCAGTGTTTTGCTTTCGCATTGCTCTGTTGTATCGTAACCAATAAACCTCTTCTTCAGGTGATGAAAGACACGCAAATCCACCACCTGCGCCTTCTCCACATCCTCGGCTGCATATCCTTCGTCATGATCCTCCCCATGTGGCTGCTCATCGACCTCAGGTCGTGGCTGACAACAGACAGCAGCGCCCACTCGAGTGACGAAGACCAAGCAAAGGTAAGACGCTGAGGGGCGCAAGAGGTCAGGCGGGAGGTTTTGCGGATTGAACTGCGGTTGTACACCTCCTCTTCGGGAAGGTGCAGTTATGTCTGTAAGTGNCGTCAGACTTACGCAGCCGATCCTATNGATGTGAAAACGTTGAAGCGGATACGTTGTGGCGACGTGTCGGAAAAATTACGAGACAACTGGCGTTTGCAATGAAAAAAGTATAACATTGAAAAAGGCTTATTTATTGAGTTGGTCAAATCAATGGTACCGGATGCGATTTTGATTTGCTGAGCTAAGGGGGCGTGTCAATTTGCAATCCTTTCGACAACTGACGTTTAAAAGTATACAAGATCACGTATTTTCGGTGCTGTTTCAAAAAAGGAGCAAATCTACTTTTTGAATTATACGACGCTCGTTGTCCACCACACGAACTGCCAATACGCGTATTGGTAACATTTGAAAGAAATAATATGATGCGCTGTTTTTTTGCAATTTGCAGCGTTCACTACGTGACAAACTGCAATGAGCAAATGTCCGAAAACGTTTTTGCAAGTGACTGATTTTACAGGCCAAAAATTTTTTTTGGGGGGTGCTACAGATATTTCAATTGATTTTACCTAATTTTGGGGCCGCTGGTTTCACAAATGCAGTCCACGTCTCTCTATAAGGTCTAGTTTTCCTGCTGTGAATGCCCACTGGAGAAAAATGAGGTTTAATATCAAAGTGGCTGGTTGTTACTATAATTGCAATAAAATGTTGCAGTAGCACAAACGTATGTACGCGTGTGTGATCAGTCAATGACAAGTCAACTTTATCCTTCACAATCGTCAATCTCAACCAAAAAGTTCTTTCTTGGATGATCTCCGAGTATGGGGGACAAGGACGTTGTTACGTTCCATGGACCAAACGTAGACATCTAGCTGCTATGGCGGCGTCCAGCCTCCCTGGACATCGTACCACCATTTTATCCATGGGCGTCGGACGGAAAGGGCAGGGGGGCTCGGACCCCCTGGATTTTGTCATTCTTCTGTGAAACTTTTAGCAAGGAAAGGTCGTGTTCTTGGTTTCGAGCGGGGGGTAAATCAAATTTCACCACTTTTCCCACCTGGAAAATAGTTTTGGCTGCCCCTTAAAATCCACTATTACCCCCCCCTGGAAAAAATCCTTCCGACGCCCATGCTGATATTAAGATGGAATCGTTCCCCTTCCTCCTCCCCATCACTCACATCACCAAGATTACTAGGGAAGTGATCCAGATAGCTGTATAGGATATGAAGCTTGATGCTCATGTTAACATCTCGAAGCCTTTGCCGCAACTTCTTGTAGTTCGACGCTTTTCTATTTCCCAAAAACTTTTTACCAACTTTCACAAAAGCACTCCAGACAGAATTGACAGAATTTCTTATTTTCACTCACACAAGTTGGAAAGCTATGGACATTTGTTAATTTTCTAATGTGAAGGTCGTCGAAACTGCCAGCTTTTTTATCCTGGAAAGTTGTTGCAAATATATCTGAAGTGGCCAGCATCCTTATCCGATGCTTTTACAAGTTGCTTCATAATACCAAGCTTGATATGAAGTGGGGGAAAAACGATTAGATATTTCCACAAGAAGGCGAACTTGAATGTTTTTCATGCTGGATGCTATTTCTTCTCTTACAAGCCAATCCTTTTTGGATCCGCTCTTGATCTTATCTCTGTTATCGGATAGGTACAGAAAGCCTGGGAACAACCACCTTGCAATCCAAGCAGAAATCCAAGCATTTTCAAGCCAACAAAAATGATCCACTTGCGTTCACAGTGTGAAATTTTTTCAGTACAAACTTCATGTCGTATTTTTCTTTGAGAGTTGTTGAGTGCCCAAGGACAAGAGGAATAGATCCAAAAGTGCGACGATCATGCAGAAGAACACGTTTCGAACTTCGTTTCGAGCTGTCAGTAAAAAGTCTCCAACCTCCAGGACAGTGTTTCCCAAAGTACGGGTGGCGACCCAAACAAAGGTCGCGATGGGTGAATGACGGGTCATGCCGAGGCGGTCCAAACCCGTGGTGTATATTTTCAACGTCACCATTTTAATACTGGTATTGGTGATGTCACAAACAGTCAGTTGAAATTTAGCATATCCAACAAACAGCACATGACTTGGTATTTGTGATGTCGTAGGGAAGTCATAAAGTGAGGCTAAGTCAGTCATAAAAACCATTGCAAAAAACAAAAATTAAAGAAATTAACAAGTTGGCGTGATAGAGAAAAATGAATATGGTCTTTGGAATCAGCGCCCCAAATTTAGTCCAAATCAGCTCTAAAATCTAGAGCACCAAAAATGGTGTTGGCCAGTGTTTTTGGATTAAGTTCCATTGCAAAAGCTGTTTTGAAATATATTTACAAAGGCGATATCAGAATTTCAAAAATTCAATTCAGCGGAAAAATGCGCGATCATTAAGGGAAATATTGGGGGAAATCAGTGGAACTTTTAGCGTTTTCAAAATTAGGTTTTCAGGGTTCTTCAAAGATTGATTTAGTACTTTCAAGCGGCTGACTTGGGCATGGAAAGCATTGGTTTGCGAAGTTCGAGCATTGCCTGTGGGGTCCAGCNGTATGTTAAACTGAGATTTCAGGTGTCCAGTAACCGTGCGCCAGAATCTCTACGANAGAGAAGGTGCTCGCTTTGGAAACTAGAGAAGACAGTCGCTGTCAGGGCATCTGCTCGGTCAGAAAAAAGAAACGTTCCAGAAAGCTTTTTGCCGACCGGCTTCCAGCACTTACTGTTACCACTCTGCGTAGCTCGTATGCGTCGTCAAAAAAACTCGTGTCGCGTTCGAGACTGAAAAAAAACGCGAAATCGCCTGCTAAATTTATCGTTTTACGTCGGTGCCGTTTTTCTTCTTGCTTTGAGGGTCGACGCGCGACCTTCAAACGAGTGGGTGCCCTCGCTGGTTCACATGCGTGGCAGGTGTGGGTTTCCTGCTACCGAGAGAGATTTTTATCTAAATGAGCGATCGTGCCGCCGGGGGTCAAACCCCAGAAAGATCGTTTCCACTTGCGTTCCGCCGCAGCGCGCACCGGCACTGGGCTATTTTGTCCATTTCTAACAATCTAATACCATCCGCGGTTATTCTTTCCGAGCGCGTGGTGGAAGTCGAACTGTTGAAAGCTTTTTTCTTGCCTCAAAATTTAAGCTTTTCGTTCAATCGATCGCAATGCAATGCGCCCCAGCTAGCGAGTTGCTGGCTCGTAGCCGAGGGTTTTCGAGTAGCAAATGTCCGTTACTCTTTGTGATGGAATCGCGCGACCCGTTCTTTTGCCAAAACGCTAGAGACGGCGCGTCGTCGGACTTCTTCGGCAATCTTTCAAGAATTTTAAAAGAGATTGCCTCGAACTTGCCACGTTCTCAAAACATCGGGCCGTTTTGCCCGCGCTGGCCGTTATGGCCGAAGAATTGGCCACGTGTCGATGACGGATCTCGGCGTTGACAACTTTTCGCACGAGAAACACTTCATTGTTTTGTTTCACGGGAAACACTTCATTGTTTTTGTTTCATGCGGAACCTCGCATTGTTGCGCTGTGTTAAAAGGCCTTGCTGATCAAAAAGCTGCGGTTGAGGCTCGACCAGGAGGAGAGCTCAGTGGTTGGGGACGATACGATGCGACCGTGTTTCACTTTCCAACCTGAAAAAGGTCGCTTTTTCCACTGACCTTTGAAGGGCCGGGCAAACTGTTGCGAACCTTTACGAGCTAATATACCGTGAATGTTGCCTATCGCGTATCCTCGGCCTGAAGCCGACTGTTGACGGATTCGTTTTGCAAACGACGCACGACTGCGTTCTGTTTTCCCATTTCGATAATCCCTGTTAAAAGTTGTTGTCTTTGCGAAGACACGTGCCATGTAGCAGGGCGTTCCGCTTTCGCCACGAAAACCTAAGCAACGCGGCTCTTTTCGTTTCTTTCCCGTATTTTCTACTGTCGCTAAAGAGCCGTCTGGCACCAGTGACCGGACGCTGTTTTTATTTTTATCTCCAGCACTTTAACCCTCGCAACAGTATCTTTCTCGTTGTTGTCGTCGCAGGTGATATACCCGCTGTGGATGGGGATTCTGATCTTCATCGACGCCTTCTGCAACTTCGGGCAGAGCATGGTCGCCTTCACTGTGATATCGCTGGTGAGTTCGTGACGTTTGGCAAACGCGTGCGTTACGTCACGTTGCGAACGGTGACGTACCTTCTTCGTTCTCGCCATCGAACTTCGAAAACCGTCAACTTTTCTTGTTAAGGCAGTGGTTCTTAACCTTTACAAACACGCCGAACCCTTATGTAGTTTACCTAGCTTAAGAATGGGTTACTACAACGGTGATCATGGTTTGCTTGCTCTGATATAACCACGCTTTTAGTCATGTTTCAGATGACCTTCGTCGAACCCTTGAAATGGTTCCGTTGAACCCTAGGGGTTCTATCGAACCCAGGTTGAGAATCACCGTGTTAAGGAAAAAGGGTTTCTCTGGTTATGAAAAAAAGAGAAAAAGAGTGCTCGCGACTGTGGTTACCTCTCCTGCACTTCGTGCGTGAGATATCAATTAATTTCAGGCACCTTGTGGTGCCCGCAAGATGCCCAGCATATAAAAAGCCTCTTCAGCTAAAGGGCTTACGCTATTTTAAACGTTCTTCCTTCGATAAGATCAAAAACGTGGAACCATTCTTCCTGCACTAATAAAAGCCGGCTACCACGGTCGAAACTGTGAGGGTTCAGTTCGCTTAACTGTCCCCCAAAGATCTCAATCGAATTGAAATCATGACATTCTGCCAGTATTTTATTGAATTTCGAGTGATAATTTTGCTATCTCTGTAATTCCGGTCTTTTGGCGATGTTCGAAGCTTGACGTGCAGAGCGTGAGCTCACAACGGGATTCAACGATCGGNGGAAAAGTCCTGAAAAGCAGGATTCCTTTTCTCCGCAGATCTCCCCATTGTCTTACTCGGTGGCGAACGCAACGAAGCGGATCGTGGTAATCTCGACGTCACTCGTCGCCCTGCGCAACCCTGTCACGCCCTCGAACGTTCTGGGCATGATGATCGCGATTGGAGGGGTGCTCTGTTATAACAAGGTAAGCTGGAAGCGTCCTCCGTCAAAGCGCTGTGCGTCTGGACCAGGGGTGCTCACACTTTTTCAGCATACCCCCCAGCTACTTCGCGATCGACGTATTGAGCGACCCTGGTCTGGACGATCCTAACACAGCGCTGCTGTTCGCGTAAGACGAGTTGTGGTTGAAAACTTTCATACAATGCTTTTCTTTCTTATAATTCACAGACAGCAACAGGGGAGACCCCCCACCGCTCGATCATATAATGTTGTTTTTTCTGAGTGTTAGCGTTTTTCT
>JGI24159J19872_10003165_pt1 | contig 20282 bp, 16 predicted proteins | sample Ectturendosymbi4_FD_19872 | JGI IMG/M metagenome (IMG submission 19872) | reverse complement strand
TTTCGGCTGATACGTCACACGACGCCCAAGTGTTTCTGTCCCAATTTAAATGCGTTCCTGTTGTTACCCCCCCCCATCTGTCGCAAATGCTTTCACGACTGTGAGCTCCGTCTCTTCGCAGCGACCGAAGAGACGTTTCGCCCCCCCAGTAATTTTGCGTGCAGGGATCGGACCCCTCACTTCACGCCAAAATATATCTTGTTGTATTGGTTGGGTGACCGGGGCGGAGGTGGCCACGGACCGGGAGCGTCGAAGTCGACTCCGGTAGGATTCTGCGTTTTTTCGGACCGGGATCCGGAGCCGGAGTCAAACATTTGTGAAAAACCGGATCCGGAGTCACTTTTCATTTTTCGGCAGTATCAGGAGTCCGCGTGTTTGTTTAAATGTCATTGCTTAAGTACAAGCGTTGCTGAATTTCGGTTGCGTCGATTGTTTGCCGGAGCTTGAACAGGAGTCGGATTGTCAAATTTGAAAAATTTCCGCATCCGGATTCTAAAATTTTAGGACAGGAGCGGAGTGGGGAGTCTAAAAATGTGACTCCGGCCACCTCTGGACCCGGGCGAGGCCTGAATTAAACCTTTGTCTCGGATGGTTGAGTTCAACGCCCTGACGTAAAAAGCACTTCTGTGAGCAGGGCCGGATTGGCGCAGAGGCCATTGTACTAAATCTTTCATAACAAAGGCCGCTTTAAGTTCGAAACACGCAACGTGGCTGTGAGCGAAAGACTAGAGCCAACAGCTCATTCCCAAAAAAACTCGTGGCCATCGCATTCTCCAAGCGTCACTTAACGATCAGTAGCTTTAATCGATCGATCTCGGTCGAGGGCTGATCTGCGTGACGTTAAGCAATCCACACCCCGTTCGCCACTCAGTCATTTTCTACATTCCCTGCGAAAGCTTTGCTCGTCTCTTTACGATATGGGACCCAGGCCCGTGGCCAGATTTAAAGGTTTGGGGGAAGCAAACTTTATTTTAGGGGGGCAAGGTTTTTGTTTTTATTACATGTTAAAACAAACTGGTGTGAAACGTTTTGGGGCACAACACAATTTGGGGGGTTACTTCCCCGAANNCCCCCCCCCGTGTCTACCGGCTTGATGGAACCGCCGTTGCTTACTCCCCTTACCCTTTGCAGGGAAACTTCTCTCGCGCATGCGCCGCGTCGCCTTCACCTTGCAGCACAAGAAGATCGGCCTGCAGCCTGGCCAGCGCGTGGCCCTGGTATACCCCAATTCGGAGCCGGTGCCTTTCGCTTGCTCGTTTTACGGGTGCCTGTTGGCGGGATTGGTCCCTGTTGTGGTCGAAGTGCCAATGTCTTCCACGGTGAGTGGCGTGTGTTGAAGTCGCTCTACTCAGAAGCGGCCGACAGGTTCTTACAAAAGTGTGGGTGAAACTTTTGCTCGGAAGTGTTCGAATTAAAATCAAACTCCGGGCTTTAATCAGCCCTAGTGACAGGTAGGGTCGAAACCACAAACAAGCACAGGCGTACGAACACAGCATGATGGAACTAGTTACGTCACTAGGCTTTGTATAATCAGTGTTACCGCGCTGTATTGAAAGTATTGAAAAAGTACGGAAACTCCGAATCCAGCCATTTGTTTATTGAAATTTTGTTCCTTGCCGCTGATGATAGTTTTGCAGATGTTTTTTTGCATTGTGTGGTCCATGAATGAAATTTTGGAAAAATGACGATAAGTGATGGCATTTTAGTTTTTTCATTTAGCATTGAAAAAGCATGGAAAATGGTTTTGAATATCTGTGGGAACCCTGTAATATTCAGGCTGTTATTTTTGATCACGATGATATAGTGTGGAAAACACTTTTTCATTCCAAGAATGCAGATGAATTTTGCCTTTTTTTTAGTGGAAACATTCCCGTTTTGCGTGTAGCTTTTCCTCATGAAGCTCACTTTATCCTTACAAGCGCTCTCGACCCACGATTGTAAACTTAAAATTCGCCGTCGTTTTACCAAATCAGTCTCCGCCACGCTTGTTGTCTGCAATCATCAGGAGTCCAATTGTGTTTAGCGGCTGAGCCGGCATTGTAGCATCATGAGTCGTTACAGCATTATTTGTAAAGCCACAACAGTGACCCCCACCAAGCGAATCGATCGCAATTTATTGCGTAAGGAAACTAGTTTCGTGTGTTATGTTTGAAATGCAAAGCTAGAGTCTGAATCGTTGAGTCGTTACAGTTCTCACATTCTCCAGGGTTCGCGCGCGGTGTGGAAAGTATTGAATTTGGCCGAAATATACATTAGGTATAGAAAAAGCACACAAATTCTAAATGGAAAAGAAATCAGAAGTATCTGAGCACAATTTTACTGAAGGCAAAGCAGTTCGTCGTGCAGTGTTATGCACATGTGCAAAATTGAATTTCATGATTAAGAACTTCGAAAAATGGAGAGAAGTAATGGTATTGAACTTTTTTAATTTAGTGTTGAAAATGATTCCAAACCGGCGAACTCCTACACCGAGCAGCCACCGCTTGCCAGTGAAAAAACATTCTCATGTATCTTTTCCCACGCTCGCAGGATCCCGGAAGTTCCCAGCTCGGTTTCCTGCTCGGCAATTGCGGCGTGAGAGTCGCTCTGACGTCAGAGCATTGTTTCAAAGCGCTGCCGAAAACAGAGAAGGGGGAAGTGACGCAATTGAAAGGTGAGCGGTGCGTTATTTCACCCCAAAACCCCTGTGGAGCGGTTTCTACGCGACTGGATTGTTGTCAAGCAAGTTGTTACTTCCTTTTATCGGTGGTGGCCCCATGACGTCGTCTTTCGCTATCTGTGATTTTCTACCTGTTTCGAGAGAAATCTCTTAAATACGTTGTCTCCGCCGACGAAGGTTCATTTCGCTGTTGTTGAGTCCATCGAGTTCTTGAAATGAATGAAAAAATTTGCTGTTGTTTGATCTTTTTCGCTGTTGTTTGATCTTTTTCGCCGGGCCATCATGTTTCGCGCCTCAGTAAAACCCAGACGAGAAGATTTCGCCTAAAACTTCTCACTACTTCAAGTTTAAACCAGGGGTGCGGAGTCGGAAATAAAATGTCCGACTCTGGCTTCTCCAAAATTTCCGACTCCCGATTCCGGCTCCTTAGCATAACGTGAATGAAGTTTGACTGTCAACAATTTTGTAGCAACTAGCAATCAATGGAAATCGTGGCACACAGCAAGAATTATCTGTTTCAGTCAAAATTTCAAAAGAAATTGTAGCATTTCAACAGGAATTCCCAACTTTGGAGTGTGATGTAAAAAACCTATGGACTTCCGGAAAAACCTTCAACTCTTTGCAACACCGAATCCGCAACCGTGCTGGTTTAAACCTTTCTAGCCAGCGTTTCAGTCAACAAACCGCAGATGCGTATGAGAGAATGGAACTCGTCGCAGTATGCGTAGAATTTCACATAATATGCTGAACGTCAGTCTACGGTCCCCGTTTCTCTCAGTCGGTCAAATAACAGCGGCTCGTCGTGTGCGCAGGCTGGCCTCATCTTCAGTGGGTCCTGTCCGACTCCAAGCACCTTTTGAAGCCCTCCTCCGCCTGGGAGCCGTCCGGGCACGAGAGCGACAATCAGCTCGCCTACATCGAGTACAACACCTGCAAGCAGGGGAGCATGGTGGGGGTGGTACACACGCGAACGGCCATACACAGGCACTGCAGGTAGAGACTGATCTGCTTAATGTGACCTCACCCTTTTGCAGCTAGCCTTTTTTGAAAAGTACTTCGAGAGACCGTTGGCACCTCGCTGCATAACCACCGCCAAAATACACCAAAACCTCGCTTTGTGGTCATCTCGGTATTCAGCTGAAATACTTTCTGTCTTTGAGGTCAGCAAAGGTTACACCTTGAAAATGCTCTCATCACAACTATCAGTGTGCAGCGAGTTTTGCCGTTTCTATTTCTATGGTTGGCGTTTGTTGCTGGCAACTCAACATCGTTAAACGCTATACTAACTGGTGCGGAATGCAAATGTTTCAGTTTCGTGCCGCTTTCACCACAGCTGTAAACGACCGTGCAATTATGGCAGCACTGTTGGTCCGTGTTTTTGAACATTTGTCAAGTGTTTTTCCCGTTTGATTTGCGTCGTCCATCTTTCGAACTGTGGCCGGGCCATTGATGCCAGACAGTCAAATTAAACGACCCCTACATCGAGACTGAAACGTGATTTGTTCAGGTCGCTGGTGGGCGCTTTGAGCTACAATCCAGCAGACACGATGGTCAACCTGCTCGACTTCAAGCGAGGCATGGGCCTTGCGCACGGAATATTGGCGGTAAGTTCGCGGTACCCGGCTGCCAGCTGTATCTTGTGTTGTGATTGACAACTTGCGCTGACAACAGCAACACTGTGTTGCTGAAACACTGCAGTGATGTGTCCCGTGGCTTGTTTGACCGCTGCAGTTCGTAAGAAATCACTGAGCGCTTTCCACAAGCTGTGAAATAACGCCTTTTCTAGACTCTTGTAGTGAACATTATAGCCGCAAATATCGAAAACAGTATTGTATTCAACGTTTCAGCTGTGACGCAAGTCATCATCATCATCTGGATGATGTTCCTGAATTAAATTGAATAAAATAATGTTTTTGATATTTGCGCCTGTATTGTTCACAAAGAGAACAGCCGCACATCGTGTCGGACGTCAGAACCCCTTGACCTTAAATCCAACGCGATAGAAATACAACAAAACGCCTTGGAACGAGATAGAGTTGGCTGATTGGCTGATTGCGAGATAGCAGCGGTCACGTGACTCATCGTATTCCTTGCAGAGCATGTTCAGTGGGATGCACGTTTACTGCATCCCATACGCCCTGATGAAGCAGAACCCCCTACAGTGGCTGAACATCATCACCAAGAACAAAGGTGAGTCGCTTGCTACGGTCGGTCGGACAAAACTCGCTCATGCGTGCACTGCCGAAACGCAACCATGCGTGCAAATCTATTTTACCAGTAACTGTGACGAAGTGTTTCCTTGGTGAGAGATTGCACAAAACTGATTGTAGTTCTTGCGTCGGCGGCGCCCTTGATTTCGTGACATTTTTAGGCGCGGTTATGGTTGCATCGCAGTAAAAAATGAAAACGTCAGCTCGGTCACCTTTGCTTGTCTGCGGCCGCCTGTCGTTTGCTGTGATTGTAGACTTTGTACAGAGCTCCCGCGCGGTGTTCAAAGTATTAAGAAAGTATTGAATTGTCAAATCGGTTTGGTGGAAGACCTTGACAAAATGTGACAAAATATTGAATTTCGTCACAATGTACACATAATAAAGTATTGAGAAAGTATGGAAATTATAAATTCAGCCATTTGTTTATTCAAATTTTGTTCTTTGCCGCTGATGACAGCTTGGCAAATGTTTTTTGCCTTGTGTTCCATGAGTAAAATTTTGGAAAAATGAAGATGGTATTGATATCGTTCCATTTAGTGTTGAAAAGACATTGAAAAATATAGAAAATGTTTTCTGAAAACGTGCGGAAACCCTGCTTGTGGAATCAAAAATCACAGAATGGCGGAAAAAGCGCGGATTTGCCGATTTTATGCGTTGACAAAAAAATGAAAAACAAGCGACTTTTTTCTATGATATTGTTTGAAATGTTGAACTTTTCAGCGTCGGTGGCCCTGGTCAAGTCACGTGATCTGCACTGGACCTTGGCCATGCAGCGTGACAACTCAACCGTGAACCTGAAAACTCTCAGAATGATGTTGGTCGCGGACGGCTCCAACCCGTGTGAGTTTAACTCCCTCGTCGTTTTGTTAAAGGCATGCAGCTGCTTCAAGTCAAGAGTATATTTTCATTCTGTCAATTAAGTGAACCCAAAATTTCAGCATTTTTTTCCAATAAAGGTCTATCTTCAGCAATGCCCTGGCTGATCCAGTCATTAACAGAATTGCTATTTTTACACTTAGCACCACGTACGTTTGACTTCAATATACAAAGGAACCAAATGAAGTGGTCACCAATAGTTTTAAAACTGAGAGCTATCTCTCTAGTATCGATCAATGCGAAGGGCTACCAGTTTGATACACACTTCTGTAATAACAAATTTACTCAATTCACCTTTAATTACGTTGTCGTTATAAATAATTAATGTTATTCATCTTTGCGAAGACATTGGTCGTATTCACGCTATTTTTAGAAGAGGCCCGAGGGCCACCCACGTGGTCCTTTCGGGCGACCTGGTGCCCCCAGGCACCATGTTGGTGACCCCCGAACCGGCGCACCTGAGGTGTGGGGGGGGAACTTTCTCCCCTCTCAGTAAGCTGCGAACCTCTCACAGAGTCAAAATACGTCACAATGCCTGATGCTGCCTGAGCGACTCGCAGAACAGCGTAAACAGTCCTTGTCCAAGCGATTAATTTTTCATGTAGCAATAAGTAGTTGTACACGTCGTTTATCCTAAGTTGAGTCATTGCAAAAGCGACTGCGCAAAAGAGCAGAGTATTTCAGCTCAAAACAACGCTTAAAGACGGTTGTTAAAACACCGCGAGTCGAAAAACGCAATGTTTTTACTCCTTGCTCTCCAATTTAATTTATATTTAATTTGATAATGGTGGTTCAGGATTTATAACTGTGTTCTGGATGTTCAACAACTGCGGTAACCACCGCGGTAACCTTTCAACAACTGCGGTAACAACCGCGGTAACCTTTCAACAACCGCGGTAACCTTTCCATTCAGGGTCCATCGGTTCGTGCGACATGTTCTTGGCCGAGTTCGAGCGTCGCGGCCTGAATCGAGACGCCATATGTCCGTGCGCCTGGTCCCCTGAGGCTCTGACCGTGGCAATCAAAAGGTGAATCTTTATGAGCGTTGTCGCGAGATCTCTGCGCGTACTGTGACGGCACAATCAGCGCGTCTGTCTGTGCCATTGTGTCTGCTTTCGCCCACTGCTGTTGGAGCTGCTGGCAAAACGTCACATGCTGATGTTACTTTTGTCGATTGGCTTTGGCCTGAAGCACTAGATGGCAGAAGTTGCCACGGATCCGGTTTTTTATGCGTTTTTTTCGGAGCCGAAGATTTTGTGAAAAACCGGACCCGGAACTGGAGTAACTTATTTTCAACAGCACCAAGTCTGCGTGGTCTTTAAAAAAAAGGTATTTCTCAAGTACGGACTTTGCTGGATTTCGGTTGCATCGATGGTTGCCGGAGTTTGAAGAGGAGTCGGATTCTTAAATTTTTGAAAAAATTTCGGATGCGGACCCGGATTCTGAAATTTTGTAACAGGAGCGGAGTCGGAGTCTGAAAATGTAACTCCGGCCCCCTCTGCTAGCTGGGGGAGGGAGGCGGCGGCAAAACTCTTTCATTTCGCTGTTGGATAATTTAAATGACATCACTTTTCATGTGAGCGGTTGAAATGCTATGTCGATTTCCATTTTCGGGTTTTCCCCGACAGAACAACTGTGGACTGTAGTGCGTGAGCCCTCCTTTCTCAAGGGCTGTAGTTTCTGCCAGTAATTCAGTTCTTCCACACGCCCGCTTAAGGTTGGCAGCGATCCAGCCGTTCTGTGCCAAACGGTGACCGACATTCGAATAAAAAACAAAAAAAGAATTTCTGAAGCAAAGGTTCAATTTGTTTTGACGAAGTCTACTTTCGCTGACACTAAGCGACAGCGAGTCCTTCATGCCGACTACCCAAGTACTACGTTAGTACAAGAAAGCCCGCAATGCGATGGCGGTTTTGCTTCAAACTTCCATCAACTCGCTATTCTCTGACCACTGCACTTAACCACACGTCATTGTCCCATGCTCTTCTCGTGATTTTACCATAAATTCTGAGCTGTTGTTCAAGTCGTCGACGACCTGTTCAGGAGTTCCTACGGCGTTTTTAAAAGTATGTAAAAAAAATTGATCATTCTCCAGCCTGAAAAAGTCTAGAAAAAAATTTTTTTGGTCTGTTAGTATGAAAAAAGGAATTAATTTTCTAGACTTGATCTTTTGACATGCATTCTGATATATGATATTTTATTCTGATACTTCTGATAAGATTGATAATTTTACTTTCGTGGTGTTAACTGTTATAGCGCCTGTATTCGACCTGGGTAATTATGTCATTCCGGAAAAGTCAAGTCTTGAAAAAGCCTGGAGAATTTATATTCAAAGTTGCGTAGGAATCCTGCGTATTTATTTAATCCCCCGGTTTGGCGTCATGACGCCGGTTTGTTCATTTTCAGGCCTGGAACGGAGTCCCACCGTACCGCGCTGTCCCTGCATTCCATGTCCTACAACGTGACGCAGGAAGAACCCCCGAACAGCCAGACACCCTCAGTATTCTTGCAAGACTGCGGCAACATCTTGCCCGGATGTGAGTGGCTCATGTTCAAGTTTCCACTTTTTGACCAGGTCCCTAGCCACGGGAGCAATTCGGGGACAGTGCCCCCCGATTTTTTGTGACCCCAAGTTTTATTGTGCCCAGAAAAATTTGTTTGAAACATATAATGAAAGCAAAAATATTTCCCCCTAAAATTTATTTTGCCCCCCAAACTTAGAAACCTGGCTACGGGCCTGTCTCTGACCCGGTCTACTCCGTTACTAACCTGTTTGTTTTCGTCATAAAACCGTTTATTTCATCACATTCATTTGAAGCTGCGGTTCGCAACCTGAGGTTTACGAACGACTTGAAGGTTCATGAAAAGATTTAGGGGATACTTACAGCTCTTGATGAATATGGCAACGGATGTTTTTCAATTTGATGGAATGCGTGATGTAATAATTCTCTTCAAACAAAGAAAACCTGTTGTCTTGCAAACGCTATGTATTACGTAATTGATGCTGCCTTCGTCACGGTATGCAATTTTTTATGGTTTCAATTCGAAAAATCTACATTTTTCCTAAAGCATTGGTTCCCAAAGTCCGGGTTGCGACCCAAACAAGGGTTGCGACCCAAACAAGGGTCGCGACCCAAACAAGGGTCGCGAAGGGTCAAAAAATGGGTCGCGCCAAGGCGATCCAAAACTGAATTGTATATTTTCAACGCCACCTGCTTATCTGTGCCTTTCTGTAGCGTATAGGTAATTGAGAAATGAGTAGATTGCTGACTTTGAATTCGAACTTTTACAGTCAGTATTTTTTTTAATACGATGTTTGCGTCTTGGATAGAGGAGTGCCCACCAAACTCAGATTTGGGTCGCCCCAAAAAAAGTTTCGGAACTGCTGCCGTAAGAAAGTTTGTTCTACAATTTTCAGTAGTTTGATGTTTATCGCCTCCCACCAGGCATACCTTCTTCCAGCCTGTTGCTTGACATCCGCCACTGATTTTTAAAACGAAACAACAGCAGGAAACAGCGCAGTGCACCTTTAATCCAACCTGCCCGTGCTTTATGCGCGAACAAAGGCACGATGGTGCGATACGATGTCAGCGGTAAAAGCGACGACGAGACAGTCACGTAGCCAACGTTGTTTGCGTGCGTTTCCAAGACCGATAAGAATCGAATTGTTCTTCTACTTTATTGTTTTGTAAGTTGCTAAGACGTTGCTACACCGCATCTAAACCCTGTGGCCATGACTGTGGCCCCGCGATGGCCACTGGCCATTACGGCAGGAACCGAAGGCCCTTTAACTTCCTCGTTCGCGCAGCATGCTGCTGCTAATAGCGTTGCTTTGTCACAGAGCGCGTGCGATTAATTTTTCATGACGTAACAATAAGCCCTTTTACACGACGCTTAAGCGAGTTCAGGAAGCGCGCTTTCCGCTCCACTTAACACAGTTCGTTCGTTGCGCGGTTCAGCGATCTTTCGAAATCCGAACAAATCTGACCTGACGCGGAAGCCGGACTCGCGCCGGGTGGGACAAATGTGGCCAAATCCTGCGAATTAATCTGAAGAAACGCTTGCAGTCGCTTGTCGACGAATGAATTGACTGGCTGGTGGTTTGTTCAACACGCGAGATTGAAAAACAAAAAAAGGCTCGATATTCAGACACGTTGGTCGCATCCGTTGTAGTTTTTGTGGACTTGACCAACTTGTTGCAGCCTTGATTTGATCAGCAGCGTTGTTACCGCGGAAACCGTATTTACTCGATTGTAAGCTGCCCTTGATTGTAAGCCGCTCTTAACATAGGTTACCTAAGCCTCAGATACTTTCGCGTACTGGCACGTTTCACGTTTACTTGTAACCCTGGTAACAACGCCCACACCAGTACAACTGCCTTCTGTTCATCATAATCCCTCCTGTGACGGATGTGCACGTGATGTTGAAGAGAATAGAATGTGAAAAGAGAGTTTGGTCGACAAAACGTAGCCAAGGAAAGACTGAGCGTCATTTATACCTTTCGATAAGGTAAAGAAATACAAAATGTGAGCAAGAGTTGATTGTAAACCACACAAAATGATGAAAAAAAACGTCGTAAGCCGCGGTTTACAATCGAATATCGCGCTTGTCAACACGACCGCGAAAGAAAGGTCAAACGTGTCGCTATGCCGTTTTCACGATTATCATCGATTCAAATCTGGATTGGCTTCAGCACCCGCCCTGCGTTAGTTGCGTCACAAAGTCCTAATCGTTCGATCTCGCAGGCAAAGTCGCGGTGGTCAGCATTGACGGGGAACCTCATCTCTGCCGCACTGACGAGATCGGCGAATTGCTGCTTTGCACGCGGCCCGCTGACGCCTCGGATGCCGGCGTGCTGGAGTCGTGGTACTTCGGTCTGAAGGGCATCAGCGAAAAGAAATTCAACGCACACCCCGTCGACGAAAGCAACCACCGCCGCGCCGAGCCCGCGTCTTACGTCAGAACAGGACTTGTCGGTTACGTCAACCCGGTGAGTGATTCGAGGTCACAGGGTCAGCTTGTAATTTGTATCTTAACGTCTTCCTGTCGGGATCTTGTGCTTGAATTTTGGAAGGGTACTGGGCTCCTCTCACCCCCTTTGCCCCAAACCTTGCCCTTCTCACTCCCTATGCTCCAAACCTTGCTTCTCTCATCCTTTTTTGCTCCAAGCCTTGCTATTAGCCTTGCAGTTCTTTTCTGGGCTTGATGCGCAAGTGTTTATTACTTTATTTATGGGTAAAAATTTTTTATGCTTCATTCAAGAACAGATGTTTCAAGTGCAGAACGCATACTGGTGTTGGTTCTCAGAGAAAAGGTCGACCGCAAAGCTAATTCCGATGTGAAGGGCTTTTGTAGTTTATTGCAGTAGATTGCAAGGCAATCGCTCAAAGTAATTCCAGTTAATAACAGAAGAAAAACGCAAACTTTCGATGAACAAACGAATCTCAGGTAAATTTCGTCCAGAAACTTTCTGTTGCGATGCGCTGCTGATTGGTCAGGACACCCGTCGCCATGGTTACAGGTTATGTAACTAACTGGAGACGAAAGTTGGCTGGGACCCCTGAATGTGGTGAGGGGTGAAAGAAAAGAGATAATCGGTTTCAAAACCTCGGAGAAAGAAACTGCGTGGCGCGCATCTGCGATTAAGTGCTGTACACTCGGTTTGCGTGTGTGGAGGGGGGGATGCGGCCCAATTTTCTCCTGGCCCGTCGCTGATCCCCACTAACCCTTGCCCTTCATGAATCGATTTACTTGAAATTTAGCAGAGCACAGTGGGTGGCGGTGGTAGACATCATGGCAACTGTGTTGGCGCCATACATACGTATGTGTTTTGCAAGCGCAACATATGCTCATGTTCTTTGACCTATCGTTGTGTTCCCTGTGATTAAGTTTATACTCATCTGTCTGCGGGTGTTGAAAGAAATTAAATTAGTTAAAACAATACAATTATTAATTACAGTAGAATTCGCCTAATTCGCCACCCCAGGGGGGGATTAGAAAAAAGTGGCGATTTAGGCGAAGTGACAGATTATGCAAACAGGTGAAAACTCTATCACAGAAGCTCGTATACTTTATCGTAGTAACTCGTATACGTAGTGAACAAATACAAGTTCATGACGTTATGGTTGAATACAACAATTACATTCCTCTGCTATATCTGGACTCCTCCATTCAATCAAGCACCTTTCAAATCTTTAATATACTTTTCCGCATTCTCTCAATGGGGAGTCGGGTCGCGCTTCGAACCTCGTGTATAAATTCCATAAACAAATTGCAAGGTGCAACAATTCTCAGATAAAGATCCTTAATTTGTTTGAATTCCCACATGTACTAGCTGCTTAGACATCAAAAGCGAAACTGCAAATGACGTATTAGCCGAACAAAACGCTTCTCAGGGATAGAAAGAGGTGACGAATTAAGCAAATTGACGAATTAAACGATGACAAATCAGACCAAATTCTACTGTAATCAGGTCGGTGGTTCTTTACCTTTTCTCTGCCGGGCCTCCCTTAAGTAATCGCCTTTTGTTTGAAGCCTCCTTGCCATTAAATAAGTTGTTAAATCAACTGTATTCATTGGTAAATTTGATGATCAAACTTTCCATGTTGTAAAGCGCGCAAGGGCTCGTGCCCCCCAGGAAACTTATTGGCGCCCCCTGGGGAGGCTGAAGAACCACTGAATTAGGCGCTCTGCAGTAACTGCTGGGAGGTTTCAGCGGTTTGATGTGCTTTTCCTAATCTGCTGACGCAGTCCTTTTATTGTGTCGCAACAAACATGTTGAGCGAAACGACGGAAGCCGCCTTATCGATCGATTGTTGTTGTTTTCTCCACAGAGTGGCCGAGTTCTGGTGACGGGTAAAACGGACGGGTTGATCCAAATATCCGGACGAGTGCACAACGCCGATGACGTCGTCGCTACGGTGCTCGCCGTCGAGCCAATCAGATTCGTCTATCGCGGAAGGTCGGTGACGATTGGCTGCGCCGACAGTCACGTGACCGGTCGATTCGATCGAAACGCGACTTTGCTTTCGTTATGATGCTGCGCCCGGCGAGCAGAGCGCTGCGACATCCGACTAATATTTGATTTGTCTATCTTCGTCACACGTCATAATTGACGTCAGTGATCGAGCTGACAAGGGCTTTGTTTGACGTCTTGTCGCTTGAAGGGACAGAACTCTAATCGCCCCGTTTGTCAGCGCGCGACTGTTCCGTTGCGGTTTTGACGCAAGACCGCCGCCCGGCCACATTCCCATGCGTGTGGTTTTTCCGCGCTGCGAGACCGGCATGATTGTCACGTCACTATGCCCGCGTGCCTCTTGCTGGAATGCGCGCAGACTTTGGGCTCAATTCGTAATCAGCATTGAAGCAAGCGAACAACACACTCACCCCTCTAACAAGCAACTTTTCTGAATCGTTGTGAACAAGATAGCAAACGCAGCAACTTATTGTTGATCGCCTTGATGTCAAGCGAGTTCGCGCGCGCTTATTGTTCTTCTTATTGTTTCTTCATCCAGAATCGCAGTGTTCGGCGTGACAGTGTTAAAGGACGAACGGCTGGTGGTCGTTGTTGAGCAAAAGCCGGACTGCAGCGAGGAGCTCTGTTTCAAGTGGATGAGCAACGTCATACAGGTGATAGTTGCTTGCGTCTTGATTGCGTCAGAAAGATATCGTTAAGGGCCAGCGGTATTTAATCCTTTTCCCTGTCAAGTTTTGTGTAGTTGCCTGTTTGTAAACTCGACAAACATGCTTGAAAACTACCTGCATCTGCTGGCGGATGAATCTGTAAATAATTCTCCATTTATCAGTTGTTGAACTTCAAAGATCCTTCCGACTGTGGCGTTTCGTTTGCACCACCGACTCTCAACATGGTCCAAGTTGACCACCGATGGTCCACCTGGACTTTCTACTGGTCCACCGAGGGTTCCATAAATCCTTGATGAAAAGTTCCTGAAAATTATAACCTTTACTGTACAATAAATTATGTAAAACCATCTATGTCTAATATAGTTTTGAATGGTTGTTCATGAGGTGTCTGCATAGCAAAGTGGTCCATCGGACAATCTTTTTGAAAATATGGTCCAGATTACTGCATTGCAGCCCGTAACCAGCTTGGGACATCAGGTGGTGCGAAGAGTTTTCTGAGGGGCCTAAATGTTTCAAACTATGTCCAACACATTTTTCCAGGGGAAGAAAAAATTTGCAGGGGCCTTAGCCCCCCTGCGCCCCCTGGTTACGGGCCTGCTACTCTGTCACAAGTACGCAATTTAAAATTCTTATTTCTTTCATCCTTACAGGCAGTGGAGGGCATACACGGCGTTGGCGTCTACTGCCTCTCGCTACTGGCACCTAACGGTCTGCCGCGCACGCCGCTAGGTGGCGTGCACTTGTCCGAGTCGCGCAGCCGCTTTTTGGAGGGGGAGCTCCAGCCCCGCAACATCCTCATGTCGCCCCACCAGTGCGTTTTGAACCTCCCCAAGCCACGGCAAAAGCACAACGACATCGGTGAGTAGGGGGAGGAGAGGGAGGGCAGAGCGGACGTTTGAAATATTGGCGGAAATTTTTTCAGCCATTCCTATGCAGCTATTCAAATGGTGTTGCGACTTTGAAATCCTTCAGAATCGAACAAAAGAAATAACAAGACAAACTCTAGCCTTGTGGCAAATTTATGAGGAATCTGCCTGCTTGGTTCCGCTTTCATCCTTCTGCGATGATTCAAACTAGTACATATCATTCAGTAATAATTGTAGATCACAGTAATGACGTACGCAATTGAAACCATCACAATTTATTTGCACAGGTAGACTAGTTTCGTGTATTTAAACACATCTTCACTCCTGTAAACGGTTTAAGACAAACCGTACTCCTGAAATGTTGACACTTATTCAAATGGAACCAGACTGAACATGTATTTAATTACACGAAACTAGTTTGCATAAGTGAAAGTAAATTGTGATGGTTTCGCTTGCGTACGTCACCACTGTGATTCGCAATTACTACCTTCAGAATCAATAAAAAGTTGGCAAGTTTGCCTCAAATTAAGAGAAACGTGACTAATTTCAGATCGGCAGCGACAAAGCCCTTTTCTCCAGGACTTGTGGACTTGGCATCCATTGCCGGTCGTCATAGCAATACTCGGCTGGTTCAGTTTTTGCGTTTATTTTAGTCGTGTTCAATTTATTGCTCTGCAAACGTTGTTGCTGGTTATCTTGTGTTGCTGAGAAATGCACCACCACGCGTTTCAAGTCTTGTCATTGTTTATTTCCTCGCTCTCAACTGGAGCTTGTGCTCCAAAAAAACGACGAAATGTCTTAAAATTTTGCGCGAGAACAGTCGTTTCGAGATACTGCTGGAGTCCAAGAAAAAGAAAACGGAACGGTTTAAACCATAAGTGTTTGTTGATTAAACAGCACATTCTATGAAAGGTAATTTGTCAGGAAATCAAATTCGTCGCATTTCATGCAATCCAGACAAGAGGTATATGTTATACTGCAAACCCCCCAAACCCGGCTGGCCCTAAAGTTGGCCCCGATCGTATGAATCCTCTTTGTAGTCCAAGAACCCCTGCTAGTTGTGAGTAGATATTGATGACCGTTATCTTGTTTGGCCCCAGGTGCCGCCTCGATACTACAGGGCCAGGTGGTCACGGGGGTGCGTCTGGCCGAATCGCGCGGCCGGTCCCTGAACCCCGTTGCGGATGACGAAGAAGACGGGCCCGATCGAGGCCGGAAGTTCCAGTACCTGACCGAGGTTCTGAAGTGGAGGTCACACAGCGCCGCTGACCACGTCCTGTTCTCCCAAATCGGGCCCAAGGTAGGTTCCCCACCACCAGCTTGACGTGATGTAAAGCAGTTGTTAGTGTCCAGTACAGGCCAAGACCTGAAGACCTCGTTTCTCAACCGGGGGTTTCACCGAGGTAGATTTTAAAACAAAATCTACGTTTTTGAGTAAAGTTTTCTGTGCTGCTCTTATTGCAGTAAATTTGTTTTTTCGGTTTGTTTTTATACCAGCTGTTTTCACAATGCTATTCACTACAATGTGTTCCGAGCGTGTGGGACGTTGAAACGATGCGTGTGGATCAGGCCCGCGGGCCACATGTTGCCCGCCAGTGCGTTTTCAGTGGCCCGCGGAAGCATTCAGGTCAAATCTGACATAAATGTGGAGGCGTGGATGAAGATTACAACAAACAACCACATTCCTAATTTCAAATGACTTCTTGAAAAGTGTATTGGCGTTGGTCTCATTGCATTGCTTGCGCCGGATAAAGTGCATTTGCACAAGAACAATGAATAATACCTTTTCTGTGTACCCCTTTATTTTTTTGTTTCATTCATTTACTTCACGATCAAATTAGAAGGTGCGGCCCTCCGCGGAACGTGGTCTTCTCAAGGTGCCCCCCGAGCAAAATTAAATGCCCTCACCTGGTGCAGGCAGAGAAATGCGCCTAGAAAGTGCTTTTTGGGCTAAATTTATTTCCCCCCTTTACAGGGAAACATCGCACAGCAACTCACCTGTCAGCAACTTCACAGAAAGGCCGAAAAAGTCGCCCAACTCCTTTTGTCCCCCCCTGCACAACACGGCATGCCCCCCCTTTCTACCGGAGACCACGTTGCCCTCCTGTTTCCACCTGGCCTGGACCTGATCGTCGCTTTCTACGGGTGCCTTTACGCCGGGTGCGTCCCGGTCCCGGTCAGGCCTCCGCACTGGAAGTCGCTGTCGTCTACACTACCCACTGTCCGAATGGTTGTTGAGGTAAGCAAGACCGAAGTTTGCTTGTGGGCGGGATTTTCAGGTTAATTGTCAACTGCAAAAAAAAGCTGCAATTTTGCGGAAGAACGGTTTTAAATTTTGCTGCAATAGCTTTTCTGCTTTGTTTTTTTTACCGATAAAAAACAGGAATTATTTCCTTTTGACAATAAATGCATGGCTTTTGCCAAATTGTTTATCGANCAATCGTATTGTTTTCTTGCAGCTTGAAACCTTTTTCTGAAAAAGTTGTCTCTCGTCAGAAAATAGCTCATTNAAAATTTCAGCAACGGTTTCTGATTGGAGCTGTGTTTTGCTTGTTTGCTGTCATTTTGATAAAAATAATAGACGGTTTTCTGTGATTCAGATTTTGCCGTAATTTTCGTTTCTGTTAATAGTTTCTGCGCCAAAATCGGAAATTTTTGCAAAGTTTTTTTTCCATCGCTGCAGATTTCTAAAGTCGTCGCCATCTTGTCCTGCGCCCAAGTGATTCGCAACCTTCGCTCGAAAGAAGCCATCGCAGTGTTGCAAAGTACGAGCCATCAGAGCTGGCCGCCCATTCTCGACATAGAAGAATCCCCGCGCAAGAAACTGACCGTCAACTACAGGCCTCCCACGCCCGAGTTGCTGGCCTACCTTGACTTCAGCATCACCACAGCTGGCACCCTGATCGGGGTCAAAGTAAGTCAGGGTGGCCTCAGGTCGCTATGTTGTGTGTTGTTGTACGTTGATATGTGTTGCTGTTTGTTGCTGTGTGTTGATATGTGTTGCTGTTTGTTGATTAGTTTTGTTGTTTGTTGCTGTGTGTTGATATGTGTTGTTGTTTGTTCCTGTGTGTTGATATGTTTTGTTGTTTGTTGCTGTGTGTTGATATGTGTTGTTTGCTGATGTGTGTTGTTGTTTGTTGCTGTGTTTTCATGTGTTATTGTACGTTGCTATGTGTTGTTGTTTGTTGCTGTGTGTTGATATGTGTTGTTTGTTGCTATGTGTTGTTGTTTGTTGCTATGTATTGATATGTGTTGTCGTTGGTTGCTGTGTGTTGATATGTGTAGTTTGTTGATATGTGTTGTTGTTTGTTGCTGTGCGTTGATATGTGTTGTTGTTTGTTGCTGTGTGTTGATAGAAGCTTTGGTAAAGAAGCGCTTGGCAAGCTGTGGATAAATGACTGTGCTCTCTCAGAACTTTCGCAAATCATCTCTTAATTCTTTTTTGTGCGAATGCGCATCGCAGTGACGTAAGGCAGAGATGTTTGTATCGGGGGTTATAATTTTGTCGTTCAGACATAACTGTTGCATAAATCTGCAATTTTAAGTCGTTACTTCCAATAGCTCGTCGTATGCGTCAGTCAGAGTGGTATGTGTCAGTGTTTGACGGACTAGTCTATGCTGACTCGAAACTCCACATCCTTCGCAGTTGCTGAACGGTTTGATTTAAATAGATTTGAATAAGAAAACTGATCGAGCGCGTTTAGGGCCGCACAAGTTTTTTTGCTTTAAATCTATAGCTGAGCGAATTTTGATTGTGCGAACACTGGGACTGCGGTCACGTGACTTCCGTTTTGACTTCGCGTTTCAAATTTTTCGTCACGTTTTCCGGACTCTGACGTGGAAGGCGGCAGCCCACTCTTCAGCTCAATTCTAAACTGCCTTTCGAACGCACCCGGTACCCTGTAATCGCCATGACCAACAGCACCCTCGGGTGCTGCTTTTAACTGACGTTACCTTTCCGGCAGATGTCGCACTCCGCTTCGAGCAACGTCTGCCGCTCGATGAAGATCCAGTGTGAGTTGTACCCGTCGCGAGGTGTCGCCCTGTGCCTCGACCCTTACAGCGGCCTCGGGCTTGCTCTGTGGTGCATGAGCAGGTGAGTTGTCATACAGTTGTTGACGTTGCAGATAACTCCTTGCAAGTGACATTTAGTGCGCTGTCTTGTATTTAGATCGCCTGCTTGGTGGTGGTGAAACTCTTGTCATGTTACCGACACGTCTTATCATGATCTCGACCAAAATCTGCTAACTTTGAACGTTTGGCGAATGGTTTGTTTTGCTTTCAGGGAAAATGTTTTGTTTTCAAAGTATAACGCCTGGAATTTACATTTTTCATTCAAATGGCAATAGTTACAAGCTCTTGGTTTTCTGTATGCTTTCGAGGAATCAGCCAACTGGGATCTGCTTTCAAACTTGCACACATCTATATTCAAGCAATTAGTCTCCACAAGGATGAAGCAGTTGAATCGATAAGCAAATATTTTAAATAGGAAATCGACTTCACGCTACTCACTGAAATCTGAAAATCTTCAAGCAATAGCGTTAGATGCTTTCACCGATTCAGTGAAAGCAGTTATTTGGGAAAAGACGTATATTCAAGTTCTTTGCTTGTCGTAGCTTGTGTTCTGATTTATTCATTTTTGTCTTGAGTTTATTTGTTTTGGTTTTGTTTGTTCCTGCTTCCGCCCCCCAACATCTCGCCCATAAGCGCTGCTTGCAGATACCAGGACTGTGGAGTTGCGTGAAATCGATTCCCTATTGTAAAGAAAGTTTGCAGATGGGTTCGACCCAGTCGCCTTAAGTTGAGACTGGTTACTCGTATGACAATCGTTAGTATTTTGCGCTAACCTTAGCAAAGAGTAGAAAAAAGAGCTTATTCGCGCTCCTTGAAAAGCTGTAATTCACATGAATTTCCCGCTTCCATTTTTATGTTGCAATGCTTTGCAAAATAGTTTTTACCGGAAATGAGGTATCTCGGTCAATCGTTCGTCTCTTCTCTTGTTGCCCCCCCTGCAGTTCGTGATCCGATTCTGAATTAATACTCTCTTCTCGCGCAGCGTCTACTCGGGGCACCAGTCGATTCTACTCGCTCCAGCCGAACTCGAGTCCAACCCACACCTGTGGCTGCAGATAGTTCACCAGGTCAAAGTTCGCGATGTCTTCCTCTCGTACAGCGTCCTGGAGCTGTGTATGAAGGGGGTGGGGTCACAGGTCATGCAACTTCGGGTGAGTCTGGCGATGACGTGGTGACTTTGAATATTTTCAATTGGTTGTTATTTTTCGAACCGTCGATATTTTCCGCTGCACCAAATTAAAGTCTGCTCGGAAAGCTTTAATAAAAGTCGCTCTGCTTTTAGTAACGTATGTATTTGATTGTAAGCCGCACGAAATGGCGTTAAAAATTAGTGCAAGCCGCTCTTGGACATGGGTTAATTAGACACCTGGGATACTTTCGCGTACGAGCACGTTTCGCGTTTAATTGGCAACACTGGTAACAACGCTTACACCAGTACAACTGCCTTCTGTTCATCATAATCCCTCTTGTGACGGATGTGCACGTGATGCTGAAGAGAATAGAATGTGAAAAGTGAGTTTGGTCGACAAAACGTAGCCAAGCAAAGATTGAGCGTCATCTATACCTTTCGATAAGCTAAAGAAAAAACATTGTGAGCCGCACGAAATGATGCAAAAACGGCTCAGAATAGAGTAAATACGGTGTTCGGCTTTCCTGAGTGAAAATAGGGGATTACCCACGTTCATCACTGCTGTGCAGGAACGCGGAATTTCGCTGAGTCATGTTCGCACGTGCGTGGTCATCGCCGAGGAGCGTCCCCGGGTCCACCTGACTTCGAACTTCACGAAGCTCTTTCGAGACATCGGCTTGTCACCGCGCGCCGTTTCGACGACGTTCGGATGCCGCGTCAACGTCGCCCTGTGTTTGCAGGTATTTGCGCCTCTGGGCTCTTTTTTCTTCGGAGCGTAAGCTTCGACTTCGTCTTTTTAGCTGACGTTTCATTCCTGACCCCCC
>JGI24159J19872_10003164_pt1 | contig 20284 bp, 15 predicted proteins | sample Ectturendosymbi4_FD_19872 | JGI IMG/M metagenome (IMG submission 19872) | reverse complement strand
CGATACAAATGACATATTGCAAACGTTTCGATAAGTCCTGTTATCATCATCAGTGCATTGCAAATAGAACTGCAGTGATCTTGCTGCAGGTTCTTATTGGTGATTCAGGAGAAAAGCGCTGTAAAAAGTGAAAAACGCAAAAGGCTGTTTCGGTAGTGACGTAGTGGCGCGAAGCATACGTAGTCACATGGCTCAGCTGGATACGCGCCAATGGTGATGGCGCGTGACGTCATGAGTGAGGCGTGAAGCTTTGTTACAAGTTAAAAATGCAAAGAGGTATCGACGGGATGTTTGCATTCAACTCTGGTTTGTGTTCTTGAATCAATTCTTTTTACCTAATTTGTCAGTTCGATGAAAGACACGGCCTTTCTTCTAAACCTGGCTGCATTTTTGTGCGTATTCGAAAACTTGATGCAGATATTTTTCTTATATTGTTAATGCGCGATCAATGGCCACTGCTCGCACATTTTTATACAGAAAATTATTATACACATGTAAATGTCCATTAACGTTGAATTTTTTCCCTCGTGGATTTGCATTTATGTCAGCATTGAAAACCTCGTTTGCCATGTGAAAAATACAGTACCTTGTTCGTAACAATGAACACTTGAAAAGGTAAGTTTTCATGTCAGTACCACAAGAATGTCACCCTATGATGCAGTGTCTCACCTAATCGTTTTCAGCGTTATATTTTTTGTTTATTCTGTGTAGGTTTTAATGCAAAGCAGTTGTGCAGTAAAGCGTTTAGCACGTAATTAGCCGTTGAAGCAAGATTAAATTTTACCAATTCGTTGTGACCTTGGTAATGTTGATTCGAAATCACACTCAAGTGGGCGAAGCTGCCTGCATCTTGCGTTGACATGTAATCTGGCGTAGTTCTCGCTGTGAACTAAAGCAAAGCAAGCAGATCCTTGGGGATAATGCGTAATGAGAAGGTCACTGACGTATACCTTTGCCAAGTCAGTCAACAAGTTTTTCAGTTGTTCATGATTTGTGTTTGTCAACACTAGAAAGATGTGGGTGGAGCGGCGGTTTTGGCTTCGGATTTGAAAAAGCTCCGGTGATTTTTTATGCTTTTGTGGTTCCATGACATTGAACATTCATGGTCGCCTTTTCGTGTTCAGCTCAAGCGCTCTCGTGTCAGTGGATGGGAAGAGCTGTGGTTGAAATGTAACGATGCTAGTCGTGACCTCCCTAACCTGTACATACAGTATCGTCTGAAAATCTGCTCCCTACCTCAAGTTTTCGGCTCGAAATGTTTTCATGAAAATTTAGAAGAAACGTTACTTTATAAATTACATAAAAAAACTTTATATGAGGTAAATAGCAACAGAATGGTTCAAGTAGAAGATTTATACGGGCTGAAAATTTTTGCTGCTGTTCCTAACCGTTAAAAGTAAGATCAGCTGCCTGTAGACTCGCAACCTGCCCGACCGGCTAGTGTACAAAGGGTTGCAGTCATTACCGCGCTGAACATTTTTCTCTTTTTGTTCTCCCCCAGTCACGTACGATCGGGGCCGCGCTTGCTCAAACCTATGTGCGGTACCTTCTTACATGAATTTTGTGTTGGTATTCCCTGCCCGTCCCATTAATACAGGCACTCGCGACCCACGTTGGTTGACCGCCGTGCGCACATCTCTATCTCCAAGTCGAATTGTGAGAATTTCTTCGTGTGTTAAACTCCAGGTTTTCCACTAACTTATTTTAGCTTTTTTCACCAAAATTTCCATTTGTATGTTGTAAATGTTTCTGAAGGTCTCAACAGAAAAATTATCAATTGCTTTGGGCTGTAGCAAAGTGTGCCTTCTTTTTAATAAAGTATCACCCACTTCTTTGGAACTGCTTAGTGTATCATAGTCACCTTTTTGTCTTGTTTATAAACATGATCAGATAAGTACTCAAGAGATTTTGAGTCCTGTTTCTAGTAGTAAAAAGTTGTGTCAGTTTTCCCGCGTAGCGTCTGTAGGTCCATGTATCGGAGGCACTGTGAATTCTTTGGAAACACTTAGCATTGAATTCTTGTTTGCAGGCGAATGGAGGCAACTACATTATGTACCCTGCTGCGGTCAGCGGTCGTTATCCTAACAACAAGTTGTTTTCAACATGCAGCAAGCATAACATTTTTCCAAGTCTAAGAAGTAAAGCTCCCCTGTGCTTTGAAGAAGAGAAAGACTCGTTTTGTGGTAATTACCAGGTATGCAGCGTGTCTTCGTTTCATGTTTTACTTAATTTCAGCCTTATCGCTGTGTTTTGGAATGTTATTCAACGAATCTAACGATTTGTTGCTATTTGTAAACGCAAGTAGCAGTTACTTGGCTGCTGTGCATGTCGCAACGTGGCTTTGATATGAATAAAAAATTCAACGAAATTTTTATTAATCGGTATACCCTACATTACACTAAGTTTGTTGATTCTTTTTCTCTTTTGTAAAGTTGGCTTGTTTAGATGACCGTATTGTACACTCGCAAAAGGTTTAGCTTCTGAATGAGCTTGGGTTTATTCAGCCACAAACAGGACGCGTTGTCTTTGTAAGCCTTCGGTGAACGGTTGTCTTGCAGGTCAATGAAGGCGAAGCCTGTGATGTTGGTTATCTAACTGCTGCTGCAAAGGATGACCCATGCTGTTTTTCCAACTGCACTTTGCGAGCCCGCGCTAAGTGCAGCAACAAAAACTATCCTTGCTGCACGGAAGACTGTCAGGTATTACTCGGATCGCTGCAGCTTGCATGGTATCATCTGCTGCGAACTTAGATATTTAGCACAAAACTTGTTTTTTTTCGGTCGGTAAAGTTTAAAGCTCAAAGTTTGTTACTTTTGCCTCTGTTTAAGCGAAAACGATACTGATACTGAACCGAAAGCATTAAGGTGACAACAAGTCAAAGATGCATGGACACAGCCTGGCGTTGTGTGGGCTGAAGACGTTACGATGCTTTTTTCTAGTTTTGATTCTTGCAAACGTTGGAGAGCTTCCTCTGCAGCTGTATTCAATAAAACTTGTTACAGTTGGCTCAAAAAGATTAAAATGTACATGAAGTAACGTTTAACACATTTCTCCTTCGTTTTGGCTAGATCCGGATACAAGAGGTTGATCCAGTTAGATTTTTCACCGTATCGGGCAATGGCACAATGGTTTTAGCACAGTTGCATGTATATGCAGCAACGCTGAACCTGGATCGTTCACATACAGCGCAGCATGATTTGTTCAATGAATAAAATCACGCACACCAAATTTTCACTTAATATTAATTTTGTTTAGTAATGGTCTGTAGGTTAATTTGTTTATCCCGCTCTTTTTGAATCACCCAAGCGTTTTCCGTTCTAGTTTTTCGTGTTTTGAGGAATATGATTACTGCAAAGCATCACGCTAACAACTCCTTTGTGCTGATATTTTCGAAACTTGTTTCTCAATGAAAACTACTGCCGCGTTTTACCGTAACCCCTTCGCGTGAGCAGCAGCTCATGTGACAGCGCGAAATAATTGACGTTGTTGCCGTCGTGTCGTGAGCAAAAATGCACCAGCGTGTGTTTTGACAAGAGATGACTCAGTTCGGATTATACAGCTGAGCGTAATTTCTCCTGTCTCATGCTGGTGATTTGTCAAGTGAGAAGTGCTGGTCGTACGTGCGATACATGTCGTAATTTCATACATGGAATAATACCATGACAGCCATGGAATTGAATTTTTAAATTCACACTATAACAAAAAGGCTCTGAATGTTGGACGTTTTCAGGGAAAGTCTGGCTGAATCTGAAAATGCGCTTAGTTTTGCTGAATTGGCTCTAGTCTGTGAGATACTGAATATCTAAGTTGACCACAACAGGATATCAATGATGAGAACCACTTTTAGTTCTCCTGAAAAGGACACTTGCTTGTAGACGTAACTGCCGCATTACCTATTTTGCATGAAATACCAGTCAAGCATTTGGGCACGTGGCTCTATCAACGAAGAAGTCAACGGGGAAACGGAAGCTTCAAAAAGAAGCAAAGATATTAAAGTGTTGTGTTGAGAATACCTACGAAGTTGAATTGGACCCATCTGGCTCAGAATTAGATGAGAACGACAAAGAAGATTTATATTTATTTCGTACCATGCTGGAAGAACTTAAAGAAATATTCAAAAGATCCACTTCTTGTATAGAATGTTTTCGAAATTTAACCCTGACCCCTTCACCATAGAAAGAACAATGAAAGAATTTGGTGCCTCAAACCACCTAGTGAAGAAGAGCCGGGCATTGAAGGATGAAAAGGGTATTCTAGCATTTTGTCACCATCATTGTCACGCACACTCTTTTTTCCCAGGACACATTCGTCTATTTTCGTCTTTTTGATTGAATTCACCAACTTGTTGCTTCAGCTCACGTAACATTGTTTTGCCCTTCTTGGTCTACATGACAAGCTAAGTGTCCTTTTCACGAGAACTAAAAGTGACTCTATCAACATTGATATCCTGTTGTGGTGAACTTGTATCCATTCATTCTTCATTGTCACGCTTCAGTACACCAGCATCTGGTTCATTAGACCTAGTTTGTACAGCATTTAGCATATCCTTCATTTCCTTATTCAGTTTAATCGCACATGTCCCGCAGTGTTCTTCACTCGGAATTACATTTGGAGGTGGATTTTTCAGTTTCTCATAGCTGCTAAGACTCAAGACCCGCAATGATTTGTCCTTTGCTTGTTGGGATGAATGTTAAATGGATCACTACATTTTCTTTGTTGCAATGAAAACTTTTTAAGCAATTCTTGCTCATGATGGAAACAAATCGTGTTGATATGGGGTACTTCAATTTTACTTTTCCATGCCAACTATTTGATGTCTTTGTCTCTTACCAGTGAAATGTTCGGCTTAGTGGTGTGGTTTTTCTGGTGACACGAGTCGATAAGACTTTAGCAACTTTATGTACCAGAAAAAACATTAAATATCTTAATATAGTGTAGGTAACATACATTCAGTTGGATAGATAAACTTTTAACATTGTCATTTCACCATGGGAATACACTTTTGCTGCGTGTTAATTTGACCTCCTGCGATGTCCTAAACACTAACTGTAACCCTGGAAGTGAAGTTGCGCATGGTGAATTGACGGCGTAAAGATTTGCTTCGAATTTGATTGGCTTGAACTTAACCAATACTGTCCATATATGCTAATTCCAATTTTAAGTTATTATTCAAAAATGAAAAATAATACGCATTTCATAATTTGATATATTGTAGGTGACATACAGGGCTACGATATGCAATGGTCAGCAGCATTTCATAATTTGATCAATGGGGTCAATTTCATGGTCAAGGCATAGGTCAACAGGTCAACACCCCAAATTAACCCAAATTATGAAAATGATAACAGATTTGAATTCTTGGGTTTCTCTCCTTTTCAAAGATACCTTATTTTCCAGATTGAACCACTCGTTCAAAAGACATGGTTGTTTGAATTTAGGTGTCCCGCCTTCTCGAAATTTTCAAAAAAAATAACCTCCCATATCTTGGAAACCGATCATCCGAGCAATGGAAAATTACACATTTGACAGGGTTCCCACGCTGTATTGAAAGTATTGAAAAAATACTGAATTTCAAATTTGTTTTTTAAGACCTTGAAAAAATATTACATTTAGTCAAAATGTACATTAGGTATTGAAAAAGTATGGAAGTTCTAATTGGAAAAGAAATCAAGCAGTATCAAATCAAGAAGGGCTTCATTATTTTTGCAGTGTCATGCAGTGTGCAAAATTGAGTTCCATGATTAAGAATTTCGAAAAAGAAAGAGAAGTAATGGTATTGAACTTCTTTAATTTAGTATTGAAAAAGTATGGAAAATGATTTTTGAAAATGTGGGAACCCTGATTTCAGTTTTGGGGGTCAAAACCAACCCGTGTGCCAAATTTCATTCAATTCTGAAAGGGTAGGGTTTAGCCCATTGGTGACTTGATGTGGAATGACCCAATACATAGTCAAAAAAATTGCAAAGGCATACATAGTCTAAAAATAAAGGTATAAATACAGAGTCTGAAAGATCTGAAAATCAAATAATTTTAAATTCTATTTGAATAAGAACTGAAGATGGCTGCTCAGTAAACGAAATATATAGTCTGCGTACATTGTGCAGCATTTGAGTTTTGAGTGGTTGTTGTGCAAGGGTACCTTTCAAAGGATGTTATGATTTTGCAGCAAGGTCGAAGTAGAAATAGTTGTCCAAATCCATAGTTTTATTTTAGATAACATGTTACTTATGTCTTTGATGCTGGCAAAAAACTGTTGCAGTTCTTCACGCAGTTCGGGATAACGTTTTTAGATTGGAATTGTCTTTCATCCCAGAATTTCATTGAAAAACTGCTTTATCGATACCCTTATTTTTCTTAGCCAGTACCATTTTGTTAAAACCATCAGTTTTTGTTTAGGGAAAGTCAAGTATGATACCTTTTCAGCAGTTCTAAAAATAAAAATAAATCCGGTTTATCTGACTCGCATCGCTTTTGTAAAACTCGTTCGTCATGTTTGTAACATTTCGCTTTGTAAGTGTTCACTAACATCTGGGCTCTACTGAAAAATTATTTGATAACAGAAGGTATTGGATCTGTATAAAAATGTATACGTTTCAACGAAAAAGATTTTTCATGCAGATAGCACCCCAGTCCAAGATGTGCCGGGCTCGTATTCCGGGGTTATGCAAGAAAGATGCTTACTGCGATGGAACCAGTTTCTTGTGTCCAGAGGCTAAGCCTGAACCTGATGACACAAAGTGCGGTGACATGGGTGAGTGGAAAACGTTTTGGGATAAAAGTTATGCGGTTTTGATCAAACAACCGCACGTACACCGACTTTCGTGGTTGAACATGTGTTTTGAGGTCTTGACTTGCCTTGGCATGGGTGTTTCTTTCTACAAACTTTGATATTTCTATTTAAACGTGAAAGAAAGCTGGATTATGCACTTATGATATGCAGTTGAAAATTATGTATAAAGTAACAGCAGAACGATGCGTGATTTTACCATGTCTTAGTTGCACGCTGCACAATTACATCTCTGAAATTTGTTTGCCGGAGGCAGATGGCCTGGTGGTAGACTTGACAAAGGCCTGCCTCATTCTCATTTACCCCGTTACCATGGCAACTTTCCAGAGACCTGAAGAAGAATGGGACGCCAGCAGTAGCTCATGCGTATCGGAACAGTAGTCACTCATGCGTTGCTGGATAGTGAAGTTCGCTTGTTATTAGACGTTTGTTCTTTTCTTTTCAAGAGTATTGCAGAAAAAACAAGTCAAATTTATTTCTGTGAGAAGTTACACTTTAAAACTTGAGTATTCTTTTAAGATTTTTGCTGTTAAACTTCCTGGCGCTTTAGAACTTCATTTAATATTACCAGGAAAATGTAAAGCTGGCCTATGTGAACCGTTTTGCGTGACGAAAGGCATGCAGCCATGTCTCTGCACCAAAAACAAGGCCGACCTTTGTATGAGATGCTGTGCGCCGCTCGATGTTACTGGAAAAAACATGACCAAGTTATGCAAACCATACACGGATTCCTCCATTCCAACGCCGCAGCAGCTACCTGACAACTCAACATGTTCACTAGGTTATTGCAAGCAGGTGAGAAAAGCCGATGTGTAGCCCTAACTTGCAAATCAATGCTCAGCAGAACTGAAAAAATGGTGTAGTTGGCGGTTTTTCTGCCGGGCATTCAGCTTCGAATGGAATGATTGTAAACTTGTCTGGAGAGTTTTCCACAAAATTATTGCAAAAATTAAAATGAAAAGAGCTTAGTTCAAGGCCATTGCGTTTGGAGCGGAAGTCCGAATAAAATTTTTTCCCGTGCAACCTGTGCTTGTGGTATGCAATGCAGCAAGTTAAAATTTGAAGTTTTGAACTGAGGTTTGCTTCTAGACATGGGCACAGCCGTTCTACGGTCCACTCATGTCACTATCTCCTTCATCATACATTTTCCGAGTGGTAAAAATGTTGTGGGTGGGACTGACGACGACAGCGTGGAAAATTTCGTAACTGTTCAATGTTCTCTTCTCCCGTGGTCCGCGGCATAGCTCTTGTGCATTTATGCTCAGCACCGCGCGAAGTCGAATGATATCATGTCTGGCGTCAGTAGACAATTGATGCACAGTGTACTCTTACTGTGCTTGCCAAACATGACCAATCATACACGGCAAGCGTAAGTTATTCAGCATTAATATCCGAAATCGATTTCTTACTGCTGTTCTACAACGGCCTAACTAGACATTGGAAAACATCAAAAGAGCGTCTGAAAGGTTATATTGAGAAAAAATTAAGTTGCTGAAAAGCTGATGTGACACGTATTTTATCATTACTTCTCTAAGATTATTCACAAAATCTTGAATGAATAACTGCAACAACTTAGAAAGTTTTGAACATAGTCGAAAATGTGTTGTAGAAGTTTTCCAAACCGGAGTAATTTCTCCAGTGCGAGACACTAAGTATGCTTTGAGCGAATTGTGTGCTGAAAGCCCAAAGCTGCACTTACCTTGACTGACGCTCTTAAAGTAATACCAGTCCTCTCTACCATGGTGGGTTGCCACAAGTATCAAAAACGGCGTGAACCAAGCCTTGGTGATTCAACAATTCAAGTGCCGTTTCAAAATTTGATATAGTTTACAACTTACACATGTAATGTTACTATTCCGAGAAAACAGGCCTTTTTTGAATCATACATTGCATCATGAGGTTTCTGCCGTTGCCTAATTACTGCATTTGACAGCATACATTTTGAAGTGTTTCATTTTGAGATACAACTGATCACTTTTTGCCCGGTGTAACAGCTACTGATGTAGGTCATTCGATGAAAGTTTGGGTTTGCAAAAGTTCAAATGCGATGGGGGAAAGTTGGCAAAGAAACTTAGCGAAAGTTGTGCTGTGCCGCACAAACGTGATGTTTAGTCATTAACGTTGTTAAGATGTGGTATAAGCCAAACAGCTAAGAAATACCGACACAGCCCCACTTTCATGTCTTTTAACTTCAAAGGTTTGTAAGCTAGTACCGGAATATCAACTTGTCATCATCAATATGCGCAACTGGTGCCAAAAACGTTAGAACTACGCTAAGGCAATTGAAGGTTTAGGTTTCCTGTAGGCTTACGCCAAATCAGCCGACTAGGCTCCGTATTACTCTTTTTTGCGATGATTCAAACTTGCACATTTCTGTATTCAAGTAACTAGTCTCCACGAAGGTTAAGGGTTTGAATCCTTAGCAATTTTTTAAAGAGGAAATCGCTTTCACATAACACTACGCATCCTCAGTCCTACAATCTTATTCATCTAGAATATAGTTATTTTTCGCTGGACGTAGAACAAGTTAAGCCTCCTCCCCCACCATCAGGTCGATTCAGTTGAACTTTTCGTGTTACCACATTCAGTCACTATAGAATGCTTATCCTCTCAACTATAAACTTTACTTATAAATGCTGTGCCAGAAGCATCGAACAAAAAAATCACAAAGTTACAATACTCTTTTAACTTAGTTGCTCGTTTTTATGCTAAGCTCTCACTTATTTGATGCTTTGTTTGGACTTTTTTTGCACAGGGCAAGTGCAACAAGCAAACACAAGATGTCATCGAAAGAGTCTGGGATATTTTTAAACATATAGCCCCCGACAAGATAGGTGAATTTTTGGCGGACAACATTGTGGGAGCTGTGTTGGTTTTTTCCCTTCTCTTTTGGATCCCGTGCAGGTAAGATACATGTGGTTACTGTTCTCATTCAAAACTAGTTTCCATTGCCTTTTGTGACAAACTGCCTCCTTATCCTATATTTGCTGCGGCTTGCAGAAAGCAACAAAACTTCTTGCAAATTTCCACGAGTTTAAGGGATTTCATTCGTGTCCTACGAGCAAATGTACAACTGAAAACAAATGAAACCATAATTTGACTCGTTTACAATTGCGCTTAGGAAAAGTATTTCTTTGTCTTTTTGTCTTACAGAAGGAATACTTAACATGTTTTTGAAATAAAAGGAAACAGAACAGTGTTTTGAAAGCGAATGATCGTTTTGTTGAGACGTATTTGCCTCAGGAGTGCAGTTAGTGGTGCACCATTGCAACGACAAACCAATTTTCCGACTAGCAATAATTTCCTAGTGGTCTGCCCAAGCTGCTATAGTTGGTGGTCTTGCCGTGTAGTTAGTGCGCCCTTCGGTGAAACGAACGGTATGAGTCGAGAAATCGGAAAACTTCAGCGTTCTACTACAATTAAATATTTTAAGAGGTTTGCTGGAATATTTAGAGAACGTTTGTTGTCTACCACAGTTAAAAATGCCTTCTTGTTGGCAGTTGTCTTGTAAATTTCGTTGACAAAAAGCGACTGAAGGAAAGACGAAAAGAGCGGTGGAGGACAACAGAACGTGCCGAGTATTCTCGCCAATCAGCATTCAGAGGTTTTACCATTGGCTCCGCCCCCGCCACGCCCCGAATACGGATACAGAAAAACAACTCGAACTGGAACAGTGGAGCGGTCGCTATGAAGGCAGGTTTTGGAGCGCGCGAGCAGTGGAGAGCATCCCAAGAAAAAAGCATTGCTCTTCGAAAGTACGTGTGTTCAGCATGTGTTACTGTGTTAGGGTTAGTTTGACTTGCAGTAAAAGATTTGGTGCGGTTTTCAAAGTAAGAAAATGCTTGTATGATATTTTCATGCGCAATTCCCTGAATCAAACCTTGCTACGCTTTTTAAATAATCCGCCATCTATTTCTGCATGAGCTCGGAACGTTAATTTTTGCCTTCGTCTCAGTGGTTTTCTGGTATCTGTGAAGTGCACATGACAAGTTGCTGAAGCTGGCATTTGTTTTACTGTAACTACGTCCGTAGATCAATGGCCGGTATCTTGTGACAGATCTGTCTTTTCCAGGGCTGCGGAGCCGTCGTAAAATGACACAGCTCCGGCTCCGGAGCTCTTCTTTTCAGAAACATGGCTCAAGCTCCGGAGCTCTTGGTTTTCATGAGTGTAGCTTCGGCTCCGGAACTCTCTTTTCATAGCTTGGTTCCAGCTTTCTTCGTTTTTACACATTTAATATTTTCAATTGTCTTGGTGTGAGTCAAGTTGAATGGAAAATGAATTATATCAAGTACACCAAACTAAGAGAATTTACCAAACCTTTTTGAGTAATTTATTCTGGTATTTTTTTTACATGCAGCGCTCTTACCATGAGGAAATCAGCGAAAAAACAACAATCACAGGTTCAGACGATTCAGAAAACAGTTACTAGCAGAAACGCAACTCAAGATAATGGTAGTATAAACAATTCTCAGAAAGGCAGTCGCTGGTGTTGCCGTCAATGCCTGAGGACCTTTTGTTGTTTCTTGCGACCAGACTCAAGAAAATGGTTCTTTGGAAAACGACATTTGTGTCCGAGCATTTAAACACAGACCAGTCCCAATTGACCAAGTGTTTTACACTCGTTGCATGCTTTGCCTGTTGCAGTCTTGGCAATTCCAGCTAACAGCGCTGCCCGGACAAACCATGCAGAGCGCAAAACACATTGTCGATTACCTCTCTCATGTGGCCTTTCTAACATTCACAAATTTGCATTAAAACAAACACTAAGATGTGTTCAAAAACCCTTCGTTCGAAGAAATATACTTGACTTCTAGCAAGAAATTCACCATTGACTTTTTGAAAATAGCTGAAAACTTCTGGTTTATCTTTTGCACTAAAAGCACAAGTAAAGCATAATTTAACCTGCAAAATTTCGGAAAAATTAAGACTGTTACCGTGCTGAAAACATAAAATTTGTTTCCACAGATGAAAACAGTAAAGATCACATCTAATTTTTCATACTCTCCTGAAAATGTATTGCTGTGCAAAGCAATGCTAGTTCGCTACCTTCTTCTTTTGAGCGAGTTCTTTCAATCCAGTGCTTGGCCGCACTAGATCTCGGGCCTGGTGTTGAGCAACCATTCGATTGTCTCATCGTCCAGAACCGTCAGACCATGCAGTTCATGGGGAGGTCGATGGATTGGACATTGGAGGACAACATGATCGACGGCTTGTTCTTCTGCACCACACTCACAGGCCGCAGAGGAGGCCATACCCAATTTGTACAAGCAGGAGCGGAAACGCCCGACGCCGGTGCGGATAAGCCGGACCCAGGCTCTTCTTGGGAGGGTCATTCCGAGGGAGTGGGAGCCGGTGTCGGAGATGAGAGTGCGGAGTCTTGTAGGATAGTTCGCTACCAATTAGTTGCAACTCTCATGTTATGCTGCTGCTAGGAAACGTAATGTTTCCTAGTGAACTTTGCCAGTAATTTAGTAAGCCTATTGATTTCTGATAAAAATTCCTGCTTTACAATGGCGTGCCGTGCATTCCAGGCTTAAATCTGCAGTGGTATTAAATCTTAATCATACTCCCTGCTAACAGCATGATTACACAGCTACAAAAGTTATGGATATTGTATACCTACTCATTATAGCTCAATATGGCCCAGTTCTTCGATCGTTAAGAACCCGGTGTGATCATTCCGAGTAGAAAGTAACATGTTGTGGTGGTTAACTTTTTCTTGCTTCCACAAGTAACACTGCGCCTGCCAGCTACAATGCGACAGCCTTAGCGATGATTAAACCAAGGAAACATCAAAGGCTTACAGATCCATAGTTGCAGTCTTGTGTTGTAACTCGTAACAATCGCGTTTAGTGTGCTATAAAGAGCACTGTTTTAGGTAACGTAAGTCTAATTGGCCAAACCGTCAGTATCTAGGAAGGGACCCGAGACGGTGCTACCTCTCTGGCCACAGCTCCGGCTCCTGATTTTTAATTAGAGCTCCGGCTCCGCAGCCCATGTCTTTTCAAATCTAACCATAAGACGAAAAGTCAGGCTGTTCAAGCTCTGGCAAACAGCCACCCCTGTTCCTCAGGATGCCAGTCAATGGTTACTGTTCGCATTGGGAGTGATAACTTAATTTTTTTTAAATATATTAATTAAATGATGCATTATTTGTGTCTGTTCTAAGAAAGCAACAAGCTGTTTAGTAAAACAGTAGTGTTCTCCGTCTGCTATAGAACTGGTGGCTGATGTTAGGAGCTCGACACTTCCGTCGGTCTAAAAAAGTTCGTCAGAAACGGGTTAGGATTTTGTCTTTTGCGTAAAATTTCTGCAGCAACGAAGTCGTAGCCTGTTCTAACAAACATCTAGATTGAATTTTTATTAGTGACCTATCGGCACTGATAAACACGCGTTTCTTGTGATGACCTGTCCTGTTGTGCAGATCTCAGGAAAACCTGAAAGGCCTCGCGGTTTCGTCGAACAGTAACAACGCACACCCGAGCACTCAGTACTCGAATCCGGTCGAGCCTGACTTTTTTCGACCGCCTGTCTTGACGCATGCGCGTTCCCACCCGTCGTTGTCCCCATCTCTCGACGACAAATCGTTTGATGGAGAAGTGAAACCGATCGCGGCCTCGTCGATCACCGACCTCCCAGCTGCTGTGCCTGATCATTGCGACGGTGGAGGGGATCCTCTTTCGAGGGTGCCCGGAACTAAAGTATTGCGTCGGCAAGCAGCTTTGTCGTCTCCTCTTCAGCTGAAAGACACCACTGTGTGAATTTGGCAATACGCTGCGTGCTTTCGCAATCACGTCGAAATGCACTGTGCAATCGTGCCAAGCGAACAGCTGTTGCCTCGCGGATGCAGACATACCACTGGCACTGTTACTGCCTCGCGTTTAGCAAGTGGACCTGAACGATACCATCGGACAAGTGATTGTCAAGTGTTGATAACCCTCCCTGTGCCTTTGTTTTTTTGAAGTGACCTAACCAAGTGCAGCTTTTTGTCTTTTCAAGCTTTTTTACTTTTACATTGCGTGATCGCTTGATTTCATAGTTTCTGTCTGAACATGTACCAACGACGTCGTGTGGGCCAATAAGCATTGCTTACTGCCTAGTGGACTTTTGCTGATGCGTAGTTAAACGAGGCAAAGATCAACAAAACTTTCGAATTGAGTCAGAGAGAATCTTTACTGTATTTGAATCATGACAAGTTGATCTCATAATACCATATGGTGTTGGTTGTTGTTTCGTCTAAATGCGCTTGCCCAATTAACTTTTAAAAGTTTATTAAATATTTTGTGCTGAGGGGTATTTTCTTTCGCTGTGAATGAGGTTTGTTCTCTTTGATTTATTCCAGCAAAAAACGTATCCACTTCAGGGCATTGGTAAATGCACGTGAGTAGATATTCTGGGTTAGATTCTTGGGACACGTGCGCCTGCTTGGGAGTTAATCTGAATGAGCAATTCAGAAAACCGTGGTCTTAATATACCACAATGCGGTTTTCCAGAAAGCATTATTATATACACGGGAGGTTTTAACAGGTCTATAATCTCTCTGTCGACTCCCCAGCATGTTCCTCACAGCATTTTTTTAATTTTTGACTTGCCCCTTATTGCTTGACCCGAGTTACGGTCCTTTCTTTGGTTGCTGGAAACATCAGTGCCCACGCAGCACTTGAACGTCATATTTTTTCGTTCTTGAACGTTGCTGGGTAGCAAGATGTAGACATGCATGGTGAAAAATGCAGTGGAACGTTCATTAACGACTTTGGTCTGTGTTATAATGCAAATGCATTTTAAAATGTTTGGATGGTTGGGGCAACAGCAATACGTTCTGGTATGTGACTATTTTGTACATAGTAACTGGATTGCTAGGAAAGATCTTAAACCGTTACTACTCGCTTTTCGCCTTTAAGTGTGAAAATCATGCCTTGTTTCTGTAGACTCTTGCCGGCGTATTTTTAACGTCTTAAAGCTAAATGTGTTTCGCAGTAAGAAAAATTCGTGGTTGTTTTGTACCTTACCAAGTGGTAACAACGTTTTTCAAGTTTGTATTGCATTATAGCTGCTTGCATGAATAGGAACTTTTGATTTGAAACGTACTGATATGGACTTCAACTGCATGGTTATTGCCTCACTGCACTCAGGTGCGAAGCCTGATCTCAACTTTTGAGCAATAGTTTAAGCTTTGTTAGCGGAGTTGTGAAGTTTCCGGCTGCGATACCTGAGTCAAACTGCAGTCAGTTGAAACTCCTAACCGGGCTGTTCATAACTGCTCGGATGACGGGGCAACATGCTTCGGCGTTTTCCATCGTGAAAGATCGCAAGAGTCGTCGATAAGTTTGGCGAAAAACGTATGAGGCTTATTCTGAAGCACCTTTCATGAACGATCCCAATGTTCGCGAATCGTGTCAAGTTATTTATATTCGGCTGTACTCACATGGACTTTGATCTGCACTTTTGTTTGTGTCTCCTGAATCTTTTGTTAGTTATTTGTTTGCAACTTAACAACGAAAAAATGCAAAGGCTGTATCGCAGTGGTTTTGGACTGAGCGAAAACACTCGCTTCCTCTGAACTGGTCTTTCAATATGTACTGCAGTTATTGCCCTGTGCGGTTAGAAGTGTATTTAAATATGTGCGAGATTATTTTGACGGAGTTTTTTTTTCCGGCTATCCGGCTACACTGAGTAGAGCGAACCGAGATGCCGTCCCATGGTCCGGTGACGCGACCTCATCTTACACCTGACTTGGTTGTTACGTGGCATCAGAATAGCTGAGCTGGATGAGAATCGCAGTCCGCGATCTGTGGAGAGATGTGCAAGTGTGCTAGTTTGGCCGCATTTAAATTGCAAAAATGTTTTCACAGATCCCATCTATTGTTGAAGGCTGTATCCTGCTAAACATCCCTTTTTTCATCAAGTGAATTTATTCTTCAAGCGAAAGCTGGAAACAGTTTTCGATCTTCCATACCTTGTGGCACTTGTTCATCAGTTACAGTTTGACCACAAACGAAATACGGTAGAGCAACAATGCTGAGAAACCTGATTCGAGTTACTCAATACATCCTGGTACATGGTCTTCGCGGAAGTCCCATCCTAAAAAACATTCCAATGCGAAGCCTAAGGCGCCGTGTACAAGTGCATCATTACAACTAATCATTGGTGTAAGAGGCGGGTGTGCAAGCCACCCCCAAAAGCCGATTTGTCGAAAATCCAGGCAAAAATGTAGCCCAAAGTTGTTTGCCATTCAAAAAATGGCGCCCAGCGTTTGCAGGAAAACACAAGACTTTCTTTGAAGGTCACACCAAGATAAGGTCTTCATGATCTTTGTGGGAGAAAATTTGTAGGCAAAAGTCGCTCAAAAAGTTAGGGCAAGTACCACACTGCACCGCCACAGAGCGTTCAGTCCATCCGCAGCACCACCAGCACAACACAATGAACAGACAAACAGAGTATATTATGCGTTGTTCGCTAACAGTACAGAGCTCCGAAAAATTTCAAAGGTGCAACACAAATTCCACCAGAGGGCGGTGCAAACGGTAACTAAAGTCACAGAAAAGAAATTCCTGTAACATCCACGTAAGTGCTTCAACGGACCGTCGCGGTACCCCCCAAAAAATAATCGTGTTTTGGCGGTTAACTGGTCCATGGAAAATTACCGCCCTGCTCGGGAAACCATGAAATGCTATTCGATTCAGGATACGAAGCGTATAATGCCACGCTTAATTGGCATACGTCTTCCTGGTACAAGTGGTATCCGTTATTCCAAATCAAGCTACTTCTTACGTCCATTGTCAATCACTTTCGCAACAAAATTTATCTGTGCAGCGATACATACATCTCATAGAAATTTTATGCACTGTACCACCATAAAAGGGGCTTTTTACAGAGGATTTTTGTTTATGCGTAGAAAACGTCGTGCACGTGGTAGATCTTTTTTTTCATATCAAGTCATAGTGTTGGAAGACTCCACATACAAGGTATTGGTGGTCATATCTGGCCAAACAGGTTTTGCACGTAAAATTGCATTGAATTATTAACTTGGCAAAGTGTCCGAAATTTGCTAAACATCAGGTAACCATGGGTACTACAGTGGGACATTTTTGTAAAATAACTCTGGCATCATTCCATTTCTCTCTGAAAATTAGGAAAAGTCATGGAAGAACAGGTTTCTAACATTTTCGCAAGCATGAGCGCAATTTTGTAGTAAAATGTGAGGGGGCAGCTTGGTGTGAAACCAATATATCACGAAACCTAACAAGAAAAATGTGGGGTAACATGGCATATTATATCTCCACTGTCTGAAAAAGTGGGAGGACGCGTCCCCAGTGTTCCCCACCCAGGGCCGGCCTTAAGCCGATGCAGCTGCATTGGGCCCCGCGCCTCTGGAGCCCCGCGCCATGGTGTTTGGGTAGATTATTCATTTTTGCCAGATACACCTTGCGCTTGAGAACATAGGTGGTGGAACCGGGGGGGCGCATGGGCCTAGGCCCCCCACTTTTATTTCTGTTTAAATTTCGAATTGTGCTTAAATAAGTTTAAGTAACACAATTAGTATTTGGTCCATTGTAAAATTTAATCGTTTAATGATAAAAATGTTGCAGAATTTTGGCAAAATTATTGTAATTTGGCAGGATTTCGTAATTGTTTGGCAGAATACACTATCCACAGTCTGTCACTCTGCTATGGCTTGCTTACTGCACTGGTGTTGCTGAAGTGTTGCCAGATGGTGTAGTACAACAAAATGTTTTGAAAATGGTGTAATTTTACATGCTTATGTGTGCACGGGCGTCGGAAAGATTTTTTCCAGGGGGGCTACTAGTGGATTTTTCCAAAAACTTTTCGAGGAGGGCCAAAAGTGATGAAATTTGTTTTTCACCACTCGAAACTAAGAAAACGGCATTTTGTGCAGAAATTTTCAAATTCCTGCCCCCCTTCTGACCAGGACCGTAACCACTTTGGGACACCAGGGGAGGCGAAGTGTTTTCTGAGAGGGGCCCACATTTTTAAAATTATCTCCAACACATTTTTCCAAGGGGGGCGAAAATTTTTTCAAGTGGGTTTCGCTCCCCCCCCTAGTGACGGGCCTGCTTCTAACACCCGTACTTGTCTGTAGGAAGAAGTTCGTAACACACACCATTTAAAATTTGATGTAATTTCAAGCATTCAAACACCATTCTAAATAGTCAATTTTTGCTGAATCTTATACGCAAAATAAAACATTGGGCAGATCAATTTCAACTGTGTTTTTGTTTTAGCATTGGGAACACTAAATAGCTATATTTTATTTTTGTATTGGCAACACAATTGACATCCTTACAGACAACTTGCTAGTTACCACATACGCTTTGTCTTGTCTTTGCATTCCGGTATCTAATGCAGTTGTAAAATGAGTAGTCAGTCATTTTCTTTCTGTGTTCAAGATGTGGAAAAGTTGTGATTTTCAATGTGTTTAAGACAGGCATCAATGCTGTGTTATTTTTGCCTGTTTTTAAGCTGTGTTCTTGGTTTTTATAATAGCAAGGTGGTGACTCCGCCACACGGGCTCCTCCGGCTTAGCCCGAGTCTTCGATTACGATTTATATCAATGAGCGCGAGCTTGCTTGTTTGTATATTTGTGCCACCACCCACAGTCCCACTTCACTAAGTTGTTAACTCGGGCTCTGTTATTTGGTCCTTGTCACTGTTCATATATTTCCGTTCCATGTCTGGCCTTTCCCAGTCTTGTTGCAGGTAACCTGAATAAAACAATGTCATTAGTAGTACGTGTTCTCCAGCCCCGTCGCCACGGGGGGTTCAGCGCTCCAAACAAAGCTTCAAGCCTCCCCAAATTGAATTATGAAGCACTATAAATTGGTGAAGTTTTTATCAAATTTCCGAATGTCAAGCCCCCCTGAACAAACGTAAGCGTGAAGCCCTCCTATTGAAAACTTTCTGGCGACTGTTCTGGTGTTCTCTCGACTTCGATCCCTCGCGCTTTTCTCAGGCTCATCTATTAGAGTCCGAGCTGCCCTATGCAATTATAAAACATATTCATATCGGATTTGATGTTTTTTGAAGCAGTGGATTTGTATAGAACAGGGTCTCCAAATTTATTTTCCGAGAATCACATAAAGTAATATAGAACATGTCGAGGGCCGGGCGTCTTACACAATGTGATTTTTGCTGGATATGTTATATTCTACCAAATTAACAAATTTCTCGTACGTACTGTGTATTATTCTTTCATCATTGACAAAATGGCTTCGCGGGCCGGATGAAATAGCTTCGCGGGCCACATCTGGCCCGCGGGCCGTAGTTTGGAGAGCCCTGGTATAGAACATTGTGTTTGAAGTCCAATTCAATGGACAGTTCCCATTTCCAGAATAATATCAAATGAACGAAAAATTGTCCAGTAACTCGGGCAAATATGAATGAGCCTAGTGAGCAGAGGGCTTACTGGCGCTATCATTGCTCTGTGATGTACGTTACTCAACAATGGAGAAGTTATCACGAGAAATTCTCATTTATTGTTACGTAACTAACGTCACAGAGCAACGATATTGCTAGCCAGAATTAAAGTAAATAGATATTTCAGTGACGCAAGACTCGAACGGTTTTATTCAGTCAGAATAAATCGTATGAGCCCGAGTAACGCCGTTGACCTGGGTCGCCCCTGCGACAGCCTATTTGAATTTCAGGTGGTTCACCGATATGTTTTCACAGTGGTGTAATTTTATCTAAAACAGCGTAATTTAGACATTCATATGGTGTGTAGGTAATGACGTCATATTTCAATGCTTGTGACGTCACAGTTGCCCATTCAAACCACAAAAACTTTCTATAGTTTTTTTGTCGTGCACTTGTGCCCCGCCACTTTGAAAAAGGTTCCGCCACCCATGCTTGAGAATTCAGTAGAAACGCCATATAAATTTAATTGTTTAACAAAGAACGCTCTCGTCAGAACTAACCAATTTCCTCTCGAACGTTAGCAAACGTGCCCGATACTCGTGTTAGTGTTGTACTGCATATTTGCGCTCTACCACTATCGTAGCACGGTTGACTGAACACGATGACGTCATAAAATCACTGCTCAGGAGGGCCCCGCGCTTAGGTCTTGCCCAGGTTTTGCATTGGGCCTGCACCTGTGTTACAGGCAAGTTTTGCCTATATCAACCATCACTGTACAAAAACCAAGCCTGCTGAAAACCTCCCAAACTCGAATCCAGTCAAACGGATTCAAAAGAATCATATCCAATCAAAACCCATCATTCAATCAGCTGACTCAGAAATCATGTCACGAAAAACGTGACCAAGAGTCATATGATGCTTTAGCATGACTAGCCAAGGTGCTAGGCAACCAAATGCAACTAAGCGTCTTTCAAATATTTGAACTGACCTATGCAGGGGCGGCTCGTCTAGACGGGCTACCGGGCTGCAGCCCTCCCTGAAAAATGTTAGGCAAAAGATTCCGCCAAACGGCCAAACTCACCTTAAGTTTGGATTTAGTTACGAAAATTTCACAACACAAT
>JGI24159J19872_10003163_pt1 | contig 20286 bp, 15 predicted proteins | sample Ectturendosymbi4_FD_19872 | JGI IMG/M metagenome (IMG submission 19872) | reverse complement strand
TGCTGTTAGTTATGCATATGAATGTAAATACAGTGGATGTAGGCTACCATGTAAAATGATGTGCTTTTCATCTTGTCGGTTGTTATTTGAACACCTTAATGCTGCAGTTAATGGCTGGGGCTGAGCGACTATGTCATTTTCTGAATAGGGTCGCGAGCTTATGTCATATTTTCAAATGGGGTCGCGAGATGAAAAAGGTTGGGAACCACTGCTCTGGACGTTTGGATTTTCGCTCGTTTCAAAGTAAATTATGAAGTAGTGCCTGTGCGCAGTTCCGCAAATTTTAAGCTAATAATGACTCGTCATAGGAAGGAATTGTGCGGGGCCACAAAACGAGCGGGGCCCAAGTCCATGGCCTACGCATAAATCCATCATTGGCTGCAATGAGGTATCAACCTGCATTTTAAACCGCCAGGTGGCAGACACCACAGGGTGGATTTTGGGAAAGGGTCAATCAAAATTTGAATTTTTTGCGTCGTGTTATAAATGATCAAGGAATGTAATGTTCCGCGGAGGATGAAATGATCATGAACAATCGCCCGATCACTTCTCTGATCGACGACCCGCTGACTTCGAAGGCATATGGTTCATGGGTGCGTGTACTCTGAGATGTACACCAGGACTTTGCTGCGGCAGAGGGTTATCGCAATTCAAATAGTCTAGGTTACCTCAAAATTTAGCGACCGAGTCTAAGTTAGCTCAAAATTTAGCGACCGAGTCCAGGTCAGTTCAATGTTTAGCGACCGAGTCCAGGTTAGTTCAAAATTTAGCGACCGAGTCCAGGTTAGTTCAAAATTTAGCGACCGATTTTGGTAAAAACTGAACCATGCAAGGCCTGCCGTTGCTGCAAATGAAGCAATATAGATTAACCCAAGTGCAACGTTTATCACAAAGTCACAGATTGAAAAAAAAGTTGCTGCATTTATTCAAAGACGTAATGCGTGTAATGCGTTTTTAAACATTACATGGAAGCAGTCAACGTCTTCGGAAGACCTGAATCCTTTTCCATAAAACCGTTACGTATATTCTGCGCCACATTAATTCACAGACCCTGGGTTACTTTCCGCTGAGACATCCCGGTCATTTGTCGAATACCAGTGTTAAAACTCGCCGCAACAGCATTCACTACCTTTTCAGACATTGACTTCAGTAATCTCAAAATAAATTAGGTCTACGGCCAAAAGATAAACCCACCACAGACCAGCTACGCCATAGAAAATAGTCTAGCGCTGATAGGTTTTACGTTAAAATCATTTGCAAACCAGTAATATGTCATCGAAGGCCCACGAGGCTTTGCACAAAAAGGTGTGGTTTCTGGTACGTTCAGGAACCAAGACTGTTTACCGTAACAACTCAGAAATAAAATCTTCAAATGGCCGAGGTCCTGCGTACCCTTACTCGGTCCCCACTTTTATTCGTGTAGTGTAAAAGAAAAAATGGTCAATTTCACGGTCGAAAAAACAATCTTTGTCATATTGAATCCCCCGTTCAATGCTTGAAATTCCCACATCACAGAAACAATTGATCAATCGACACGACAATTTATTCAAAAAACGTAACAACCCAACCTGCATATGCAGACCTACGACCAAAGACCACAGGTTTTGGTTTTTGTCAGTTTTACCCGACTACTAGTTTGACTGTGATGTCGTGGGTTGTGTCTGTAACGCTGTCATCTCACATAAAGGACGGTTCAACTCGACAGTGGAGTGCCGCGGTTCGAACGACGTAGCAACAGTCGCCACCGCAGCGTGAATGCGCCAGCTGTCTTGCGAACACAGCAAGGTGTGCAAGCGATCGCGCACGTCAGGCATGAAGGTGGAGAAGTTTGACGTGAACGTTCTCTTGAAATCGTTCTCCAAGTTTTTCAAGCAACTAATCTCGTGTTCGTCGGTCAGCAGCGTTTTGAGATTTTCCAACTTTTGATCGATGTACCCCTGAAAAAAGCAGTTGGGGGGCTGAAAAACTTTGATACTGTATAACGAAAGCGCGTGGCTGCATCAACAGAGAATTTAACAACATTGTTTCGTTTCATGCATGGACATTCAGCTCTTGCTATAGTGCTGTTTTCCGCCAATTCCAGAGCAGTTAACAGCTTAAACTGCATGCTTATTCTGCAACAGGTGTCCCAAACTGTGGTCCGTCCGGCAGCAAAGACATTTTGCCAGAAGGAAAAAATAATGTAGGCCTGCATACGAAAAATTTGTTGATTTGGTAGAATGCAACATATCACGAAACAAACACATTACGTAAGATGTCTGGCTCTCGAGCTGTTGTACAGCAGCTTATGTGACCCTCAGGCAGAAATGTTTGGAGACCCCTGTTCTTTAACATCTATAACACTTCAGTCGAGGATTATATTCTTAGTCAAATCGTTAAAAGTGAACACCTGGAATTCTACCTTCCACTTCCAGCGCACATTAATAAATCAACACATAGGAGACACGGGTCTAGTGTGGAGCGATGTTCGATGTGGCAAAGCTTTTGCACTGCGGATGGTGACATCTTTGTCAAACGATGACATCACAAAACCATCACTTTTGCACTTCGAAAAATAGCAAGCTATCTAAAATAGAACGTGGGAACTATAAAACAGACAGCATCATCCAAATCTTTTTGTGCAGACCCAATCTAAACTACCACATTTCCGTGACGATGAAGATACGCTCGTGTCCGACTGCGATTTGAACTAGTTTTCGACGAAGCGTTTTCATACACCTGAAAAGTACTTTACCGCTCCCCATGGGCGTCGGAAGGATTTTTTCCAGGAGCGGGCCACGAGGGGATTTTTCCAAAATTTTTCTAAGAAGGGGCTAAAAGTGGTGAAATTTGTTTTTTTCCCACTCGAAACCATGAAAACAACGTTTTTTGCTGAAATTTTCAAAATCAAAGGGGGCCTTGACCTCCCCTTCCGACGCCCATGCCGCTTCCAATAGAACAGGTGTGTACTGGCCCATGTATAACTAACCATGTTCTAGCAATCATGGGTCGAAGAGGCAAACAATATAGACGGTCAAAACCTTGTTTTTTTTCTAACCACTTATGCTTTTATTCTAGATAGAGGCCAAGAAAGTGTTTCCCAAGCCACCTTCCCACGCTCATAGAAGTATAAGGGAAATAAATTATTTCATTTTATCAGATTAACGGCGGTGAGCAGGTATTTACCGCGTTGGCCAAGAAGCGCAGCATTTTCATACCTCTGCAACATTTCGGCGATCCGGCTTATCCAGGACCTCGCTGAGCAACAGGATGACGTAACAAATATCGGCAAAAACGCAGGTGACGTCCGTTGAAAGGATTTCGTCCGAGCGTTGATCCGGTTCCGCAGTGACATTCGAAAATTTGAAAATCGACACCTTGCACCGGAAATCAGAAGATAGCAGAACGTCGCGAACAGCGAGCTTGGAAAAACTTGGCAAGCCATTTTCCTGAAGAAAGACCAAGCCCGACGCAATGTCGACGCAAAAACGAAGCCTGAGAATGATCGGAATGAACAAATCAGAGGACGGTTCATTTGTCGCTTTCAATAGGAGCGTTTCCAGTCGGCCGGCACTCGCATATTCCGTCAAAACACCGACGTGACCTTCCCAACACGTGTATCCTTGAACTTCAAGAACGTTTTCATGATTCATAAGATGCAACAACTCGACTTCTTCGAAAATCCTGCAACAGACATCAAAACATGCAGCGGCGAAAACTTCGTATACACCGAGTACGAAAACCAACAAAGAAACATTCCGAAAACCATTCGGGATAAAATCAACCGCTAAACTACCTACAAATGAGTCTTCTGTTCAAGCTAAGCTTTTCACGCCCTATATTCACACAAAGGATCCGTAAGAACCAAACAGGCCACTTGTGGACTGCCAGGCAACCAGTTATTTCGTGATATTTGCAGTACAGCAAAACGAATGATTCGTTGCGCTTACAGTGAAAGAGGCTGACCAACTTAACGTTTGTTGCTGAATTCCGCGAAGACCCTTAACACTACGTTCAAATCCTACTTGAAGTTCATGCGATGGAAATCAAGCATCAATCACTGTCCGAAAGAAACGCTAAGACATTAATGATGTCAAATGTTGCATAGATAGTTAACAAGATGTTCTAGATCAGAGGTTCCCAACCTGGGGTACATTTGCCTATCTGAAGGGGTACATTTACGGTTAGCAATAGAACAGGATTATATACTTGCATATCTTTTATTTCCAAAAATTTATACATATCAGTAAGCATTATTGAAAAAGCCGTTATGTGCTTATTTTTTAATATATCTGTGATTGATCATGATAAAATATTTTGTCATAAGAAATTTTAGGGGTACATGCTCATCTGTCGGAATGCTAAAGGGGTACATGGTCACAGAAAGGTTGGGAACCCCTGTCCTAAATCATCACACAGCGGCGCAGTCATGCTAACAACTAGCGTGATTTTTTTAACTTCGCAAGGTTTACCATTTGAGCTGTTTGTGAGCACCGTCATCATCGAGCTTCACAGGACGATACTTGACAGTCAATCGACCGTGAATGCTGCTTCTTGCGAGCAAAGCAACTGACAACCTGCCGCGACCCAGGACGCCTTCGTCATTGCCAGAGAAGACATCATTCGGTGAGACGAAGGATAGCATCGTCTGCACAAGCCCAAATAGCCGGTCAGGACGTGTTTGCATGTACCTTGCATAACTGCTTGTGAACGCCTGCGTTCGGACCATACAGATTTTACAGCGAAAATGTTTGTGTTTAAGTTCATTGAACTACTTTTCAGGAGTGAGCCACAATTTTGAAAAAATACAAACGGAAAGATTTTTCCAACGCGTTTTAAACAGATTAAACTTACAGCTGTTCGAAAGCTGCTGATATTTTAAACACCAGGGAAACGTAGAATAATTTAACTCAGATATAACTCAATTGATACAGTTCTAAATCGGTCCTTCAGCTCTGATCACCTTTGAAGTTTAGCACACCAAACTGCGTCAATTGAATCACCAAATAAATATCAGCACCAAGCCGTTGATTATCGTTTATTTCCATAAACAAGCATTTGGCAAAGTAGAAACATCAACGTTTAGCAGACACTTACGAGATCTGACCCACTTCGTGGTTTCCTGATGCTTTTCGCCTTAGAAGAAAGCGACACCGATTTCTGAAACGAATAATTCAGTGTTAATTGTTGCTGCAATTTTTTTATTTCAAGCACTCCAGCAAGCGATTTACGTCATAATCCGATGTCACTTGAACCATCGCCAACAAGCAGCACAAAAGTATCATTTCAGCAAAACTTGACATACCCATAGACATCAGGTTGACACTGGCAATCAACCGTTACCTGGAGAGCGAGCGACGCGAAAAATGCTGGATTTACAAGCGGAAAATCAAATCACCATTGATAAGCGCAATGACAAAATGCCTAGTTTCAAACTTCATGAGTTTTACGAGTCTACTCACCGCAACACGCTGCGTCACTTCCTCGTGCAGCGCTTTTTTCAGCTTCAGTAAACTTTTCATGCTCGCTTCGCAGGCTTTATTCATTTTCTTTCCTTTGTTCAATTTGGCAAGAGCAGCACCTGTAGCTTGCTCGTGGTTTTTCTGCGATGCAACTTAGCTGCTGTGCTACAATGATAGTTGGAGAAGACGACTAGATTCACAGTATGGAAACACGGTTTGATTCCAAGCAAACATACACAGGAGAATGTACACAATTGCAATATTGCATATATACAACATATGTTTTCCTTTCTCGTTAAGCCACAGAAAGAAGATCGAAGTATATCGCTCTCCGCTGAAGTTCAATTCGCCCTTTAAATGCCAGAAACAAGTTTATAATTTCATAATCACATGTTCATAGTTTGTCCACTTACCCCTTCGGTAACAGCCGTGTCGTAAGCATTCAACACATCGACGATCATCTTCAAGCTTTCCTCTTTCTTTGCCACCTAATCGTATGAACACACGCTGGTCAACGGCAGACCACATTAAAAAATTGCTCAGCGCATTACGCTTTATTCAATTCCGAACTCACAAGCACGTCTGCAATGCTCAGCCGGCCGGCTTGATACGTGGGGCGCGAAAGGTTACGTTCAGCAAGAAGTACTTCGACGCCATAAAACGATAATTATGAAGATAGCAAAAATAGCTTATGGTTCTACACTGGGGAGGAGACACAAAAGGAAAATAATTCCAAGTAAGGAAGCAGCATGTTCGGCCAGACAGCTCCCGCTTTGAAACAGAGTTGAGTACCGGTAACAGCGTCTGAATAGCGCTCGTCATTCAAGTAGATTGTAACGTAGTTTTAAACACCAACTCATTTGCCTAATTAACCTTTAAACATTGCCAAATCGAACACTGAACATTGAATTAAACATTGCCAACTCGAACACCGAGCAAGCATTGCCAACTCGAACACCGAGCAAGCATTGCCAAACCGGAACACCGAGTAAGCATTGCCAACCCGGAACAATGAGTATACATAGCCAACTCGAACACTGAGTCAGCACTGCCAACTCGAACACTGAATAAGCATTGCCAACTCAACACTGAGTAAGTATTGCCAACTCGAACACTGAGTAAGCATTGCCAACTCGAACACCGAGTAAGCATTGCCAAACAGAAACACGGAGTAAACATTGCCAACCCGGAACACTGAATAAACATTGCCAACTCGAACACCGAGCAAGCATTGCCAAGTTGAACACCGAGCAAGCATTGCCAAACCGGAACACCGAGTAAGCATTGCCAACCCGGAACACTGAGTAAACATTGCCAACTCGAACACCGAGCAAGCATTGCCAACTTGAACACCGAGCAAGCATTGCCAACTCGAACACCGAGCAAGCATTGCCCAACCGGAACACCGAGTAAGCATTGCCCAACCGGAACACCGCGTAAGCATTGCCAACCCGGAACACTGAGTATACATTGCCAACTCGAACACTGAGTCAGCACTGCCAAATCGAACACTGAATAAGCATTGCCAACTCAACACTGAGTAAGTATTGCCAACTCGAACACCGAGCAAGCATTGCCAAACCGGAACACCGAGTAAGCATTGCCAACCGGGAACACTGAGTAACCATTGCCAACTCGAACACTGAATAAGTATTGCCAACTCGAACACCGAGCAAGCATTGCCAACTCGAACACCGAGCAAGCATTGCCAAACCGGAACACCGAGTAAGCATTGCCAACCCGGAACACTGAGTATACAATGCCAACTCGAACACTGAGTCAGCACTGCCAACTCGAACACTGAATGAGCATTGCCAACTCAACACTGAGTAAGTATTGCCAACTCGAACACTGAGTAAGCATTGCCAACTCGAACACGAAGTAAGCATCGCCAACTCGAACACGGAGTAAACATTGCCAACTCGAACACCGAGTAAACATTGTCAACTCGAACACTGAATAAGTATTGCCAACTCAAACACTGAGTAAGCATTGCCAACACGAACACTGAGTAAGTATTGCCAACTCGAACACTGAGTAAACATTGCCAACTCGAACACTGAGTAAACATTGCCAAGTCGAACACTGAGCAGACATTGCCAACTCGAACACTGAGCAGGCATTGCCAACTCGAACACTGAGTAAGCATTGTCAACTCGAACATCGAGTAAGCATTGCCAACTCGATTTTTCACGTAGCTGCTTTTACAAGAAGACTTTCGGTCTACTTCATACGTAAAATGGCATTTTGAAAAATTTATACCAGAGGATCGGGGAAATCTCTACAAAACGTTTCGTTTGAGCTTTGCGGCAGCAGTTTGTGATCTCACGGGAATTCATTACATTGCTCCTAAAAGCAAGACACAACCGCTCTGGTAGCAACTTCTATGAAAACCAGGCTGCAAAGTAGAAAGTGACTTACGTAATGGTGCACAACATTCGAAAACATCTCTTTTGCCGAAGAAATCCTCCACTGGAACTGCTGATCAATACGCTTTGAAACAGGCCCTCCCCAGTGCTTTGCCGAAGTCATGACTTTTCTTGCCTTTTTGAAAGCTTTTGAGTGGATCGCGTCAACTGAATCAGCGAAAGGATCGAAACACTCCTGCAACGTAAAAAGCACGTTTGAATGTCGCACAAACAGCTACTACCTTAGGAACGGCTCTACAGGGACAAAGTCCCTAACAGTACCAGCAGAAAGGAAAAATGCTCAGTGAGTCGTAGAGATACAAATTGAATGAATGACAGCCGTAAATTGCGACACACGGTGAAAGGGCAACATGTCAACGCGTGCACCACGCGAATAAGTCAAACCTAACAAACACAGCCACGGAAAAGACCACAACAATCGAAACAACACAGTGAAAACCACCCTACACTACATCGACCAAAGCATATGTTATCTTCATCAAACACTGCTTGATAAACATTCGGAAGCAAGTTTGAGGAGTTTTCACTGAAAACATTGCGTGAGGTGTTTATTAAAAAGCAAAGAGGGTAACGCCTTTTCGAAAATTGTTTGTCTTGCTGCAGAGTCGGAATTTATCCGTTTTTCAATAAAAAAAAATACTGTTGGTGTTTTCCGTAACATGCATTACAGTCAAAAGCACAGCATAAATCTTGCGCCTTCAGATATCCACACCGCAGTGGTCACGTCTAACTACAAGTTTACAACAACTTGCAGCGGCATATGGTAGCAAATACAATGAAATTAATAGTTTTACCTTCATTTCACTGTGATATTTATCAATGCCTTCGTCCATTTTCGCTTTCAATTCGTACTGTGGACAAAAACTAATTAGCTAACGAAATAACATAGTTCTGCAATTTTACGAAGTCTTTGGAGACAAGTGTGCGGGTGTGCAAGGTAACTGATATTATACGTTGTGTCACCTGTAAAACGTTTAGAACAGTGGATAAAGAATGATGGCGTACATAAAAAACAATCCGGAGAATATATCAGCGTAGAACAATCAGGTTCTGGCGATTGGCGGAAAATCGAAGCCTGACTTCTTCCCTTTGACGGTGCGGTTTTAGTTACACTGTTGCCTTGAAGGAGCGCCACAATAAGTCATTCAGAAACCGTGGGTCGATTACCCAGCCTTGATTGAAAGAGACAAGCACTATCAGTTGCCGAACAATCGTAGCCTTCTTTCAAAGTTCCGCTCTACAACGAGCTGGTACTAATAGCTCGCTCGTAGGAGATATTTGCTGTTGGTAGTTACAGATCTAATCTTGTAAACTCTTCCACTTTGCCAAACGCAGTGCACAACGCAAGTCCTACAAAATTACCACTCAGAACGGAAAAATGCGCTCAAAATACAGCGCACATTTTGGATTCATCGTTGCCATTAAAATGAACCATTCTCAAAACAGAAATGCAAATCGCGAAGTTGGCTAAACTAAACCACGACCAACACATCAATGCACCGAGTAATGCAGTTATCTTTTCCACACCTCATAATCCCGGTGAAATTTAACAAAATCGCCTCCGGATTCTGACAGATAACCCTCGGTGAGTTCATTCAAATGCGTGAGACACCACGGGCTGGCCTTGCCTGCCTGGATGCAAGTGTTCATGAAGTCGCGGACAGCAGTTAACTGTATCTCGCACTGAACGCGATAAGCTTCTGTTTTATCAAGTTCTTCGATCTGGAAACCAAGGAAAAAGAAAACAAAACTAGGAAGTTTCTTCAAAAATACAATAAGCTGCAAGATGAAATCAGGAACAAAAAATAAATATTAGCGACTCGTGTTTTCATAATCAGTATAACAGCAATCATGTGAAAGAAAAGAAAGCAGGTAACCGACTGACAACATAACTTTTGAGCAACTGTACTCTACTCTTGCCGTCTCTTAGTCTATTTCTGCGATTACACAAGCGGTCCACATATATTGGCGCAGTCGGCCAGTGAGAACCACATCGCTTTTCAACAGACGTAAAAACAAACCACACCGGCCTACCGCAGAAGGGCCTTTGCTCGCATGCAGTGGTTGCATTGACAGGTCGGAGCATAATCTATCACGGAGTTTTGGCAAATCACCAACTACGACGAAACCCACATCGAGCATAGGAAAACAAGCTCTCACTTAAACCTACTCGAACCTTCAAAACTAACGAATGTTAACCCGTTACATCGTAACCAATCAACAAAACGACAGGTCGAAAGAAATGGAATCACCCACCTTGGGACACAATCGGTTGTAACGTTGCAGTGTTGAGGCGCGCACGTCTTTGTAAAACTTGTCCAGCTCTGCCTGAAAAATTCGAAGTGGAGAAAGAAGTTAAAGCGCGCATCGAGAGCGACAAAACACTACACGGGCACATTTCAGAAACTTCGCAGTTACAAAATCTTTTAAAGATATCGCTCATACTAAGCTGCTTGCCAGATTGGCGCGTGAAAAGTAAAGGTTGTGTGCGACTAGCTTGTAAACAACCATACGAGTTTAAATCGAAGCATTGCACAGCACACCACGCCGCCTGCTAACCGCACGTACGTGCAGGGAGCTCTGCACCTGTCCAAGCCGGCGTGGCCTGCAGCATCCATACAGTTAGCATTTGTTGTTGGTGTATTAAGTCCGTCGATTGAGGGGAGGGCGGCGCGGCCTGACTTGCAGTTTGCCCCATAGCACGGCATGCAGCGAACAATCGGCAGACGATCACTTATTGGACAACGGGATACCGGGTACATTTACAAAATTAATTTATTGCAGAAGTGGAGCAATCTGCAAACTCAAACATCACTTCGCAACTTTCCACCACTGCGTACTCTCCACAATGGGGGTAAGCAAGCAATCGATCGGCAACTTTTCAATAGGAAATCGATTTCACGTAAAATCATCCATACTCAGTCCTTCCACGACTATAAGCAAGAAATTTCAGTAAAGATTTTTACCAGAACTTTGTTGTTAAGAAAAAACAAGCTTTAAGTTTACGCCACATAGCACGATCTATAACGCAACACAATCGCAATTAGCAAAACACAGGGTTTTTTAAGCGGCACGCAATGTGGTTTCAGCAAAACAACTTTTGTACTTTTCTATTAATTATTGGACGAATTAATAGGAAGCTGACTGACAAGGAAAGTGCAAATAAAAGACTTTTTAAAAAAGAACTATGCCAGCTTCAAATAACCTTTACTGCAAGTGCACTGGTTTGCCATCAATTTTACTAGCTACTGAAGATACAAAGCATGCTTTCCGTTTTACCCGATTGAATGTCACTTGCCAAATACAGTTCAATAATAATAACGCAGTTTTATAAAAAAAATGAGAACAGCACTCTTTAAAAAATGCTAAATTTCAACATTTTTACTCTGGCGTAACCCAAATAGATGTGAATTCTAGTGTAGGTAAAGATGAAAGCATTTTAAACAGCCAGAAGCTTCGCCATTCATTGTCTTGTGACCATAAACTAGCATTAGAATCTGCCAGTCAACTTCGTCGTGGTCAGGTTTGATAGCGATTCACAATATGAAGTCATTTTAAGGAAGAAAAAAATTTTTGCAGTCTTTTGGCGATTTGCTTGGCGACGAAATTACGATAAGCGCGATCTCAGGTTCTTATAAAAAATATCATCCTGATCTGATAGTGCCTAATATATGAATGTCATGCAAGCAGAGAAATGAGCACGACACAAGTTTGATGAAAATTTTTTTTAACTGGACAACTTACTTTTGTGGTCGTCTCATTTTAGACAAGCAAACATGCAGTAGTACCTAGGCAGTGTACATTGGAATGTGAGAACCTCAAGTTATCCTCTAACACAGGGGTCCGCAAATAGTGGGTCGCGAGACCTTCCATTCTGGGTCGCAAAATATTTTTAATTTGCATTTTAAATTTGCCATACTCATTAAAGAGAATAAATGCAATCATTTGCTGTTTTATGTTCTAAGTTTCATACAATTTTGTGCAAGAAAATTACTACTGCCAATAGTATTCTTAAAAATGGTATTTATTTATAAAGTATTTTCCACAAAATTATATGCTCACGAAATGTTTGGGTCGCGAGAATTTAGAACTGTTTTTAGGGTCGCGCCAAAAAGTATTTGCGGACTGCTGCAGTCTTACAAACGACAGTTCGCATCAAAAGCAGGGAATGCATGTACAGATCCTTTGGGAAACGTTTCATTGCTTTGCACTGCCGAGCATTTAATTTCACAGATAGATTCGATTCCATTACATGAGCACGAAATTCTAGCTTTATATCGCCATTATGCCATAAGAAAATATAGGGGCAATTAAATGGGCAGAAAAGCAACAGTTTCAGTTATCAAAATAGGCATGCATATTACATGTGTATACCATAAAAAAACAGAGATCTTTGGAAAGCAACTTGACGTACACCTCATTTTGGTAAACATTACGACAGCATTGGACAAAGAACTTATGTTATTAGTAATGTTTGCCTATCGCGAGTTGCTCTGACGAATAAGTACTTTTGCTTCACTGTGTCAGGCTGAGTTTCATAAGTTACCGGTTCGGGTGGTTTCCCAAGACAACCTTGAATTTTGACAGGTAGGTGCTGATTTTCAGCCGAGGACTGTGATGCTGCATTTTCTTCAAGTTGTTAAACAGCGTGTAGAGTAGAATCGATTTTGTATCAAAACTGCCGCAAGTTTGATAAAAACAGATCAAACAGTCAATTTCACAATCACACGTAGATTGTTTTCACACTTTCTGCGGGAAAATTTTGACTCCACTGTGCTAAGTATCTCGGAACGTTAAATGGTCAACCACGCAACGCACGCTGTGTTTAGAAAAAATAGCAAATATCCCTTGTCAGAGACAACCTGAAAATTGCTGACGTAACTCTTGGTTTGAGGATTAGACGTTGAAATTGGCCGCACTCTGTTATCAGCTATTTTGCGGTGCGGTAGTTAAGCTTTCATAAAAGAAGCATCAACGGCCATAAAGAAGTCTTAGACAGCACTTGAGCTAAGGTTTACAGCATTTATTCGATTTGGTGATATTTTGGCACGTGTCATATGCTATGAACTTATAGCGTACAGCATTAAATCAACATTGCCGGAGTGAGCAATTATCAGATAGATTTTGACTTGTTTCAAAAAACGATCTCGTTAGATTTAGCCCCAGGCAAGGATTATGATTTCCTTCGAAGTGTTAAAATGACAGATGTTTTGATTTCGACAATACGTGTGTTGGGGCACTGCTTCTGAAAAACTATAGGTGCGAATTACAAACGAATATTTTTCTCAGAAGTACCAGCAGACGTTACGTATACGCGAGATTTTACCATAACAGTCTCTTACTCTAGTTACTAGTTAGCTTGCTTCTATTTAGTGAACTTATGCACCGTTAAACTTTAGCAGCTTAGATCGTTATTCCGAAGTCTACAGTTACCTGACTGAGTTTTTGCTTACTTTATGGGTCAAGACTATAGTACTGTTTTCATCAGTTCCCTAAACTTAAAACTTAAATTCAAGCGCGTTCACGATCTTAGCTGGTTGTCTTTATGCTGTTTATTGCTATTAATGATTCCTTAATCCCACAGCTGGTGCAACTTTCTGCTATTTGGCATTTATACAAATTGCTTTTTTCCTTGGGTATGGTTTATCTGATTGACAAAGTAACGCCACTGCAGCCTAACTACATCGGGTGTCTGTAAATGCGCATAAGCAATTGTTTTGAAGTTACAGTTGCTGCTACGTACAACACGAAAGGTCAGCGTTTCAATAAATAAAAAAGTGTAGTTGTCCCAAATAATGCCGATTTTTGGAGGTTCGTAGATATTTTAGATCTTTGACAAACAGAGAGGGTTCGTGGATTTGTGTGGATAAACGTTGAGGAAACCCTTGGTTTGGAGAACCAAGCAGATCGGCAGCTTCCTAGATTTTGTCGGCAGTTATTGTTGAAGCACTCGAGTCGATTAAATGTTCAATGAAAATGATGAATTTTGAATTGTTTAGTCATGTTTACTTCGCTACGACACCAATACCTCGCAATTGCGCATATCTTGATTCACTCGGCAAATTTGGCTTTCGGGCCTAAATCGGACTTTAAAAATAGATGTCGGGTTCGGGCCGGGTTCAGGCTTCAAAATGAGGCCCGTTTACACCTCTGCTCTGCAGCGTAACTCGCAAGGGTGGAACAAAACAACGTACCAAACGGTCCCTTCGTTTTCTGTTGAAGATTTCTTTCACGGCGGAAATACTCGCCACGAATTCATCCGAGCAAAGAGAGTAGAGAGCAGGAGGATAAACGAAGTCCTCAAAACCGAGCTTGAATTCCTTCACTGCTTTTTCTGTTGCTACCAAGTGTAGTTGCTCGAAATCGCTTGCTGCGATGTATCTGTCCATCAGCGGCTGATGTTGCGTAGACACCGCTTTTTCATCCACTACGTACCCCTGAAACAACAAACAGCCTAGCATTTGCAGGGGGTTCTTTCGTAAGCGTAGATACATCTACGATCAGCTTGTTCAAGTTTGTGCTGAAGACCCTTAAGTTTTTTTTTCACAACGTTTTCCAGCAAATTCATGGTTGTTGAAAAGTGACAAGAAATTGCGGGATGTTGAAGTCGTATTTGCCAAACATAGCATGTAATCAAATTTTCAAAATAAACGCTTTTACTTTAATGAGTCACGAAAAAGAGAAACGATATTAATAAAAATCTATGCAGAGAGCAAGGTCCCAATGCAGGCGATTCAGTCCCAACTGGCAAAACATGAAGCCCAAAGTAAAAAAAAACTTTTAACCGCTTTCAGCATTCATCGATACGCGAGCGGATAGCGAAACACCGGATATGTTTCGTTGCTGTTTCAAAAAGCCGCACCGGCCAAGAAGAAAGTGTGTGATGTGTTCCTAAATTCAAAATATATACGCTGCCTTAACCAGCTTACTTTTAGTACAGTAGGCAGCACAAAAACCGCCTTTAGAGATAAACTACAATTTAAAGGGTGAGTTGTTTACAGTGACAAGATCATATGAGCCCTAAAACCGACTAAAAATTTTTATCGAATAGTTTAGCCTATCAAAACTAATACCAGATCAATCGTACGAACTACTTTACGGCATGGGACTATTTGGTGCCGCAGTTTTGCCGACGACTATTTGGCGCCGGTCATATTACGCTGAACCATTTTGGCGCTAGCGCTATCTGCTTGATTACTAGTACGCTCAGGTCGCTGTCTCTAGAACTGTGTGTTTTTCATCTTGCTCGGATCTTTTGAAGAAAGGCAAGTGTTTTTTTAAAGAAGGTAATAAACGTTGTCCGTTTGTCTTGAGGTGAGATTGCGCGCATTTCTGTATTTTAGGACTTTAGTGCTTTTCTTAACATTAAAATGTCTTCCGTTCATTTTCACGTATAACCAATAACGTAAATGGCCGAGTATCTTTTCAGTAAGAGGGTTAAATCAAAGTTTTCGAACGATGGGTATTTACACATTTTTGCTAAACGCAGCAAAAGTGACCCATTGCTACTGTTTTTTGGAGATGCGAATTTAAAAATATATGTAAATGGCACAACATATTCAGCGAACTGCATATTACAGCAAAATATCGCTTCTCCATGTCTGAGTAGCTTGGTACATGAAAGCTTGTCACTGTAACTGGAGTGCATTTTGAAATTTGTAAGAAACCCTCACCTCAAGGACAGTGCAGTAAGCTTCCAACGCTTTCTTCCTCGCTTCGGAAACATTTATTTGAAAAGATCTCTGTGGAAAGATGTTGCAACTTCTTACACCGACGTAAGTTCTTCACAATTTTTAATAATAAATTTGCATCATTAGTCGGTACACCATCAAAGGCACAGTCTCCGATTGCTCGATTTATAGGAGATATCGTTTTGAACAAGAAGATATCGGACAGGGAATTGAGATACCAATGAGTTTGCATCACACAACACTACTATGGCACGAGACTCAGGCGCGCTGTCAATTCAATTTTTTGTGAACTCAGGGTCGAAAATGTATTTTTCGGACTAGGATTGATCATTACACTGGATAGTCCGATAGACTTACGTAAATGCTCATGCAGATGCACAGGCTTCGTTGCAACTTTAAACCATCTCTTCAGAAATTCTGAGAAGTTTTATGGTTCCGCTTACCTGTTCAGCGTTTACTCGGATTAGTTTTTGAATGTGAAGTAGTTTCAGCTTTTCGTTCAGCACAGTGTCATAATAGGACAGCTTGGCAGAAGGCATCAACCCGTATAAGTCGTTTCTAAGCTTTTCATGCGCCATCGCCTTGGCTTCTTTCGCCGATTTTTCAAAACCTTCGGAGGTGACGTAACATCCATCTAGCGCCTGCAAGAAAAATTGAGCACAATAACTTAAAGCTCCACCTTACGAATTGCGAAAAAAAGCAAACCGGGCGGACGGGCAGAAAAAACAAAGTTTCAACGTTGCTACTGAAAAGTGCGATATACAATAGCTGCGAAATGGAAATCAAGTTAAAAAGAAGTGTGAGTTGTAAGTTTGCGACATACATGATGCCAACATCTTAACCCGAAAGATTACATAAGACGAAATGTAACGTTCGCAGAATCGCTGCGTATTTTGCTTGCGTATTGACCTTACGCCACGTTCCCCCTGATTGATGATCGGGCCTCGAGTAATTGCCGGGCCGCGTTTTTGCCTCGTTTCCGCATTCCTTGGCCAACGAGTTGTGTTGTTCGTTCAGGAGCGGAAAACCCGAGCGCAGCTCCTACTCTGGTAGGTCCGTTGGTTGAAGACAAAAGGTCTTTGCGTCTCTGCAGCGCAAGACTACCCCACAGCATAAGGCTGTTTCTTAAAAAGACATAAGGCCTTTGCGTCTCTGCAGCACAGGCTGCTTCCCATAATTTTCGTTTTTCACGTTTTGTGGGCATGTGAGAATAAAGTCGTAACGTGCATTATCCGAATTTTATGGTTCTATTGATGTGGGCCTGAGTTTAAGTGCCAGGAAGCTACACGAAATATGTGATGAGTGCCCTCACTTCAACAAACCGCTGACTGGGCCAGAGTTCATCTATATATCTACACAGTACACAGAAGATGGTCAGCAAAAAAACAACCAATACATTTGTTTGAAACTTGATTGCATAAAGAAAACGACATGTTGTATGGGACTAATCGCTTTCATTTACACTACCACTTTGGGCGTCTAGTTTTAAACTTTTGCGAAAACGAAGCGAATGCTGCCTGTAGCATAAAATAGAGGTTCAACACAATCTAGTGAACATACTCGGACGTAAAGAGTATTCATCATCATAACCCTATAAAATTTCTTGATTATAACCACAGCTTGTCAACGAAACAGCATAAAAATAATTTGCAGATTTCATACCTTTAGCTTTTCCTTGTAAACTCTCAGCGCGTCTTTGATCACGAGTTTGTTTGGTTTCGAATCGATAGGTGCAGCGTCCTGAAAAGACAAATACACATTTTACGCACGAAAGCGTTTAACGTCACTTCCGCTCGACAACTATGCATAATTTTTAATTCCAAATCTTAGAACAAATTAAAGAGGCTGCGAGAGACACGATACAAAAAAACTGCAACTGCAGTGAGACATATACAGCCGAGAAATTTCTTTGAAGCTCCATTTACAAAATATCGAACGTGCTTTTGGAAAAAGTTAGTAATCGTCACTTAGATCAGTGGTTTTCAACCTTTCTTGCACTGCGACCCATTATTGCAACCCAGCCAACCCACTATAGCCCAATGACCCCCATCCCAAAATCGAATAACGCAAATGCAATACAGCTGCGTGTAGTGCTTTTCAAGGTGTTTTGAGGAACTGAAACACTCTTTCGAAGTACAGTAGAACCTCACTAAACGACCACCACCAAAATACACTAACACCTGTCTTTATGACCATCTTGCTATTCAGATGAAATAGTTGCGGTCTCTCAAAATATCTTTAACGGTCACCAGGTTCAAACCTTAAAATAAACGCTGCCTGTGTACATAAAATATCTGCTTGCGACCCCTCCAAAAATGGTTCGCGACCCTCTGGAAGCTGTTTTTTTTCACTGAGACATTTCAGTCATGTTTTTGCTGGAATATTTTTAATCACTGAGAAATTTCAGTCATTTGTCTCACAGTTGTATTAAAACTCGCCGTAACAGTGTTCATTAGCGTATATTCTTCTCAGGCATTCTGACCGAAATGACTTCATTTTTTTCGGTCATTTCAGAAACATTTCGGTCTATGACCGAAAAAACAGCTCTGGGGACGAGACCCCAAGAAACCACTGACTTATGGATTAACCTTCAACCAGCAGTTCATCCTCATCCTCTCTAAATTGTCTTGAAAGACCAACTCCATTGAAAAATTTACGCGCTATCGAGGCCACAAACTGAAATCTCCATGGTTTTACTGTTTATAGCTTGCTCAACTCGTCGCCAAACAGAATGTTGAAAGACCAAAATGTCCCGATTAAGCAACGTCTGACCAGCACTAGCTACAAGTAAAGCTAAGTAAAACCACGTGTCATTTTAATAAACATCTCAACTGAGCGCAATTCGAAATTTCTCCGACGTTTTGGGACAAAAAACGTTTGTTAACTTTCAAATACAGCACCATGCACTTCAGCATTAGATTTCGTCACAACTTATACCAGGAAAGTTTTCCAGTCTAGTAACGTGCAACTAAGTGATGAGTGCTCGTAAAAAAGATCTGAAAATATAACTACCTCCCAGATACTTCAGTGCAACCTTAGAAATAGTTTGAGCTACGTACTGAGAGCAATTGCTCGCGGTGAAACACACATTGGCTATATTTCGTATTCTGAAAGTTCAAGCTAAAATGCAATTTTAATCCTTCAATGCAGAGCCTTAATAAAGTGCTATGAACTTAAATTCCGGGTTGCTCATTTTAAAAAATACCCAGAACATCCGAGATGTGATTACATTCAGAATTCTTGTAAGTTGGCCAGCCCTTGATGCGAAGAGAACCAAATTCATCAAAACTCAATCACACTGAATTACAAGTCGTGAATTTCCTTGTATTCAAAACTGTGTTGTTTTTTCTTTTTTTGCAAAATATTACTGCCGTTTTTAATGAAGATATCGGTTACTTCTGAACAATCAACCGATCGCCAGCCCATCAGTAAGTGAAATACACAGCCTTTAAAATCTGCTCTGGCTTTCCTATTATGAGCAGGGTTTATACATACTTGGAAATAATTTAATGACTTTTCAAGTTTTTTCAATGACTTGTTTAACGGTTTTGCATGACTACTCGACAATTCAGCAATGTGTTGCTTTCACCAAAATCACTGGGTAGTGTAATAGCAAAAAATGAAGTACGGTAAAAGTAAGAAATAAAGTACAGTAGCAGTAAGAAATGAATGTGCCAGCACAGAAGCTGGTGTTAAATTGCAACGGTTTGGTCTGGATACTCATTGTTTCATCACGCAGCCTGCTTTCCGTGTGACATCNGACAACAGCAACGCCCATACACGAAAGTTGAAACTTTTTTTTGCGTGCACAACAGACTGCTTTTTCTACTGTTTTTATTTCTCGCAACCAACTAATAAACTGCAGATCATCTGACCACAAGATCGAAAAAAGCGTTTCTTCTTTGGCATTCTCAAAACACAGCTCTGCTGTACAAACTTAACTGACATGTGCTTACTAATCGGATGTACATCCACTGGCTGTAAGAAAGAAATTAGACACTGTTATTATACCAACATCGCAAAGAAATGTTTTGCACAAGGACTACGACTGGTACTAATAACAGCCATAATGGAAAGTAAACTGTAGCAAACAATTTTACTGTCAAGGAGAAAACATGGGCTATTCGTTTAGTGTTTTCCAAATGTTATATGGGTAAAGTGTTGTTCTCTTTTTTTGTATTTTATTTTGAGGTTAGGTGAGGCGTGAACATCAAGGACTAACGCTAAAGGGGGCTCGACTGAAAAAGTTCAACAAACTCTGTACTAGAATATGATTTAAATGTTCACCTAAACAGATGTGTTACTTGAGCTTGCTAGTTCTGTATACATGCCACAGACTTTAGTGATAGCTTAGAAATCGCAGCGGTATGTCTTAGACACAAAGGGTGACACAAAAAAACGGTCATCCCCTAAACTTGAATAACTTTAATCAGATTCACCAAGTAGAATTAATGTTCTAAGGTTCTAAGAGTCTACAAAATTTGACCTTCGACATGCCATGGACTACTGAGCAAAAGATATTTATAGTTGAGGCATATTTTCGGCATCGGCAAGTCTATCCACGCAACTCAATTGCAATTCAAAGAACGGTTCGGATGTCGTGAATTTCCTGTCCACTCAATGATCTGCAGATGGGTCAACAAGTTCAGAACCCATGGGACTGTGCATAACCTCAATTGTAAAGACACTAACAGACAATCACACTCTGGACGACCGAAATCATCA
>JGI24159J19872_10003162_pt1 | contig 20290 bp, 9 predicted proteins | sample Ectturendosymbi4_FD_19872 | JGI IMG/M metagenome (IMG submission 19872) | reverse complement strand
ACTCGAGTCTAGTTTCCAATGAAAACTTCAGCAAAACACTTTGGCCTAGCGGTTGGGCCTTAGGCCAGGCAACATGAGCCAAAATGACCCTAAAACTACTTTGCTTATGACATCAGTCAAAAACAATCCGCACCCCGCAACTAAAAAAATTTTTTCGAGTGCAATCTACTAGACTGGCCGATCCGTTTGAGCCATTGAACAGCTCTCTAGCGCAATTGGCAGAGGAGCTAGGGCGTTGGTAAGGCAACTGAAAACTGCTGTTTTTTAGGCTGAAATCAAAGTACAAATATATTGTAGGCCGGCTCTCAAAGTGTTAACCAGGGGTACAAAGTACACATACCCCTTGGGTGTATGAAGCACCAAAATTTTCAGGGATACACGCCCTGAAAATTTCAACGGGATCTTCTTGAACATTCATTGCAGTTCTTTGTAGTGTGACATACCATTATCCATTGCTTGTTGGCTAGGCTGAGACTGGTTGGTTATGCACTTTAAATATTATATATATTTAGCTTGATTATTTAGTCAAAGTGCTGTCTCCTCACTTATTTCGTTGCCAGTTGTTGAGTGAAGAATTTGTTGCTAAATGTTAGTTGACTGTTTGTTTTAAATTTGAAGGGTGCTTAAGTATATTTGTTATATTTTGGGTGTTGAGTATATTACATGAACATCAGCACATTTAATCTTTAGGAAACATGTCCAAGAAATGCAAGTGGAATGAGGACTATGTTAGATATGATTTCACTTGCATGACAGAAAAGGATGAAATACAAAGACCGCAGTGCATACTCTGCAACAGAATATTTACTAATGTACTTAATGAATATTTTAATACTTAAACTACTAATGTGAAAGTGGTTTCTCAACTTTTCTGCACATCAAAACTAATGCCAGGAATCATTTAGAGCCCAGTGATAACAATAGAGCCCGGTGATAACATGCAAGTGGCTATCTCAAACAAAGAGCCTTGCTCACAGCATGATCATTGAAAAAAGCAACAACAAACGAGCAATTAACTATGTTTGATTGTTGGTGTGCTTTGTTAATTGATTGTATCATTATATTTGTTGTAATGACATTGTATTAGTATCAGTTACTATTTGGTTTCAGACAAGGTGTGTGAGAAAATTTTGAGACAACTAAGGGGTACAAAAGTGTAGAAAGGTTAAGAACCGCTGCATTAGTTCTACACATGTGTAGTTTGGCATATTGGGGTTTTGGGTCATGTCAGTGGCTAGGTGACTTGTGGAGAATGGAGCTGTCTTGTGACTTCCCAAGTTCATTAAATTTGTCTGTTCTCCTAATGTACACTACTTCATGTAGGTAACAGAAAGTTAGTATGTTCCCGCAAAGCTTTTTTATCTTTAAAATAATAAGCACATCGGTGTTCTAAAACATATTGAACATGTTCTTTGTGTTTTTTCTCAGCTGATCTGTTTGTTTTTTTCTTTAAAAAAAGTTGTTTGAAACAAAGTTATAGACATGTTTTTTACATATTTTTTAAGGTGAATCATGCCCTGTTTGTTTAAATGCCTTCACCCAACAACAGATTGGTGTACCATCTTCATGTCGACATGTATTCTGCATTGGTTGTATATTGGAATGGAGTAAGGTTTGTATAGTTGAGCATACTTTAAATTGGATATAAGTGTATTTCAGTATAGAATCATGTAAGGCTGAACTTATTTCCATCTGAGCACAGCCTTTGCGTCCTATTTAACAGACATCAAGTGAATTCAAAGCTCACATCATTTATGCGAATAGTTACCTCCCTCCACATGTTTCTGTCACTGCTTTGTACATATACTGTTTTAATTCATTTGAATCAGAGTTAAATACTGAACTAATTTGTTACATCACACACTGAATCATATCTAACTGAAGTTTCAAACCAAAAACGATAAACACAGTGAAAACATACTTTTGTAGTGACCATGACCACATTCTGAAAATCATCTGGTGAGTGCATCAGAAATTGTTTTCCTTGTGAAAAGTTTTTTAATATTTTGTTTGTATTCCCCTTGCTAAAAGTCATCATATGGCAAAAGTGTTATTGCATTTTTCTTACTTTGGTAGAATCAGACTTGTCAATTAGTCGATACCACTGACGCCGAATCTGTTCGACCAAGTCGGGTGCAAATCAAAACAAAAAAGCAATGGTATGCATATACTGCAGCTCATGTTTTAGTAAAGCAAGCACCTGTGCAAACTGCGATATTTGGTACTGTCGCCGGTCTGCTTTTCTAAATGCAATTGTCCAAACCATTTGGAAGTCAAAATGCTCTTCTGCAGCGCATGTGCGAAATCCCACTATTCCAAGCTGCCGAACAGAATGTCCGAACAATTGATGCCAGACAAACGTAACGATCACTTCATAAACAAAGCTGAGTTAGCATTCCATGTTTGTACCAACGTAGGTTTCCATAGCAATGTGCAGAAGTGCATTAAAATTACTACAAAGCACTGAAAAAAACAGCAACACAACCCAGACAACATGTGAAATTCATTGATCATTGAACTGACGAAAATCAATACGATGCCTATGTTATCTGCAAATGGGTGAGATTCATTTCTAAAACCACACGATAGTGGTTTTGAATTGGTGAAAGAACAATTAAACCAAGTTCCACATTTTTACTGCAAAATGAAGTGCTACTGCATTGAAAAGCTTGTGTTTTTGAGGCTGTCTTGACACACGAAAGCATGGACGGCAAATTATGACTCAAAAAGGCATTTGTAATGGCAAGATCTTTCTTTGTCTTTGCATGATTGGTATGTCACTGATAACTGGTTGTTTGACAGAATTCAAGCTCGTGTCCAGTCGACAGGATCAGCTTTAACAGCATTCACATGTACAAATGCATTGGTGGACCATTTTTGCAAGAGCTTGAAGCGGAAGGACGGGAGGTCGAAGTGCCTGAGATTACCACTTGCTGCGAAGTGTGCGGCAGTGGAGATCGGGAAGATAGCCTTCTTCTCTGTGATGGTTGTGATCTTGGGTAAATGTTTTGTTATTCATTTAGAAAAAATTTCCGTCATTGGTAGAGGAGTGAGACTGGCGTTTATCATACCACTGAATGTGTGTTGTAAATTAGAAATGATTTGTCTGAAAAGCTAGTTGGCCGTGTTGAAACTTCTGTTGTTTCCGCCATCTGCTATAACTGAAATATGTGAACAAGGTATAACAGTAATTCTAATTTTTCGTCTTCCTCTATCCATATTGGTTTCACTTACTCTTCAGACAATTCATTTTGCATCAGATCCATTGTTAGCCACAGGCCTTTTTACAGTAAAGTCGACTTCGACTCTTTGCCACCTGTTAAGAGAGAAAATAGAGACTTGCATCCCCGTAGTATTGCAGTTAAATGTTCCCAAGTTATAGAAAATTACCATCGTTGAAAGCTATTCATGCAGCTTGTAATATTTCTGAATGCATGTTAGTTTCGCAAAGACATGGAATGCATGGAACGTGATTATTTCACGGTAATTTGTGTTTGCTGTTATTTGTTGTGGAAAAGAAATACATTTTGATTGCACTGTTTTGTATCAAAATGCTTGAGACAGACGTAGCTGAGAAAAAGAATTTAGCGCAGTCCATGTTTTGTGATCTTAGTTTTCAACTTGAACATACGTTGGAGAGCAAACCCTTGCTGTCAAGGTAACAACCTGGCGCAACATCCGGTGGAGGGTCCGGTGCAGTGAAATTCGCACCAAAATCATCTGCAGTTCGTTTATAGAACCCGAGACATTAAATCTGTCAAGCAAAAGTGTACCTTGATTTCATTTACTGCAGTCAAAGTGCTTATTGACAAAAACTGTTCGGGTAATTCGTAATTCACACTGGCAGCTGTTTCAGATTTATCAGAGTTCAGGGACCCGATTTCTCTGATTGTAGGTACCCGATGATAATTTTCTCTGATTCTAAGGACCCGATTCGGGTTCCTAAAACACCTTAAAAAAACCTGGATAATATCTAGCAACGGCTATTGGTGTGCAGTGTCAAGTCTTGTGCCGCAACAAGAGGCCGCGCTACCTTTTTAACACGATGTGAATGTTCTCTGTCATTAGGCCCCAGATTGCGCGCGTGCCTGTGTTTCATTGTAATTTTTTTCACCATCCAACGTGAAGGGCAACTCGTTTGAGCATTCGCGTCAGCTGTTGCCTCCAAATCAAAAGTAAAAAGCCCTATCCTGAAAGTTTTAAACCAGGTTACGCTCGGCAAAACTCTTTCAATATTAGTGTAATTATAGCGTTGGTTTTTGAGTTGAACTTTTTATTCATGTTCACCCTTTATCCTTTTCTATCGTTTTATTACAGATATCATTGCGAATGCCTAAACCCGCCATTAAGCAGCGTGCCTGAAGGAGACTGGTTCTGCGCTGACTGCCGACCAAGTAGTCCTCTGCCACGTAAGTTTGTTGGGAATTTTCATTCACAGCTTTTCAACCGATTTTAAAGTCATGTTCAGACACTCTTCAATTTTGACCAAATATGATACGACGCGCAATCTTACCACCAATGTGTCTTAGGTTTGTTCGATTTGTCCTGGTCGTGTGCACTACAAAGCAAGGATTTCGTGATTTTTATCTGTCGTTGTCGTTGTTGCAGGCTCCTCGCGACAGAGAGCCGGTCGCACTATCACCACCGAGCGGGAGAGAAGATTACTGCAGAGAGTTCGAGAGCAGGTGGCCACGAGCTTCGCGCAGGTGTGCGCGAGTTTGTGTCTGTCAGTGTTGCTGTTCGACAGTGTCGGAGAACTGCCGCCGTGTAAAATAGTACTATTGTAGAAGCAACCTACGTCCTCATTTGCTTGTTCTCATAATTTCGTGACGATCACACTTTTTGACTGCGTAGGAGAAGTCGATGTTTTCGCTTCGTATGTTAAATAAGGCACATCTGGTGATGTGTGAGTGTAGGTGTGTTGAGGGCTGGGTGTACTCTTAAGTTCAGTGCAGAAAGCCATATGCAGATTCAGTCGCGGCGATGTACGTAAACTATGCGTAGCTTTAAACGTGTCTTCGGTAGTGTCCTTCCTACGGTTGTCCTTTGAGATGGGTTAACTGCTTGGTTTGCAATTGAAGAGGTGCTGCTGATGAATCCCTAATCAAGCTTTAACACAGTTTTTTAGTGGAAAACATATATGAACGTCATCTTTGAAATAAATCAAAGTAAGCTTTCTACGGCAGTTGCTGACTGTGACAAGTCATTTACAGCAGGATCCTGCGTACATTTTTATCACACAGTGTCATGTGCCACTGGGACCAGACACGTGAAGCTGAAACTGCTTCTTGAACTCTTTGTTGTTTTGTCGCAAAGCAAGTTTTCGGCCGTGGTACGATCGTGGGTGTTTATCTTTTTTTCAGCACCTCGACTCATTAGTAGACCACATACTGCTCAATGTCAACCGTCGCTTTCGTGAAACACCTGTTCGTTCTGCGTCAAGAAAGCGACGAACAAAGTCTAAAAAAAGGAGAGGAAAGAGGTCGAAAACAAAAGGCAGGAGATCGAAAGCAAAATCTAGAAAATCCAAGCGTGCTTCTGGAAGAGGTTGGCTTTCTATTAGTGTCCATCTCGTACAGTGGTTCCCAAGCTTTTTTGATGCATTCCTCCCTTTGCTCATTTCGGAACTTTTCGTTCTTCCCTTATTGCACAAATTCAGCAGGGTGGCAGAAAAGGTTAAAACGTCATTTTTGCGATGACTCAGGTGGAACGTATAGGTAACTTAACTATAAAGTGGAAATTCCTCCTCTGAACTCATGAAATTCCACCTTGTGGAGGAATTCCTCCCCGGTTGGGAACTACTGATCTGGTAGTTCAAGTTGCGTGCATTAAGACTTTAACATTCTAAAATTTTAGTTTGTTGGTGTTTTTAATGTCAATGCAGGTTCAGTCTGCGCGATATGTTAATGCATAACAATGAAACTCTCGCTGACTTTGCTAACATGTTCTGTTGCTTGTTTTTTTCAGTCTGCGTTAGTAGACAGCCGGTCCGTCCATCACTTCCCAACAGCCTTTCCGTTGATGAGCCCGTTGCGAGTAGTTTCACATTGTGTGGATATGACGCCGAGCTGGACGAGTTCTTAGCCGGGTTAGGTTCAACGTTTGCTATTGCTGATCTTGTGACCGCCTTATTGAAGATGCACGCGCGCCAACTTCAGCCCTTGCACTTGTTTTCAGCAGGCGCACATTTTATCTCTTATTTCGGCATTAAACTTCAAAGTCGTGACAGGCCTATGCGTTGCCGTTTTTGTCTCTCCACTAGTTTCAACAAATAGGGGCGCCACCTTGTATGATGCCTGCAGCGACCTACTCGTTATAATGAAAAGGTTACGATGTCGATGACGAGTGCGTGAGTCGCATTGCACTCCATAAAGGTTCATTTCCATCTGTTGGATGTGGTCGCCTCAAAAAGCACGGGGTTGACCGCGGTCCGCTTTCCAAACACATGTATCTTGATTTCAGTTGAAGCGGAAGATATTTTCGATCTGTTGTTTAATCCAGATACTTTGATTATTTTCATTCGCACAATGCATGTTTGCGTCACTTGCTTTCTGATGTAATTTTTGCAGTGACGTGGTGGAGAACGAACCCAGTTACGTCATTGCACACAAGCACCGGGTGATGGCGCAAACGGCTCTGAGGTTCAATACGCCGATGCCTTCTCTACTGCAGCCGAGTGGCTGTCCAACGAGGTAAATGGCGTTGTTCACATAAAACCGTTTTCGGCCCGTTTGCATTTATTTCCAAAGCCTGACTTTCTGTGCCTGGAATCATCTGGCTTTTGATTTTGAAACCGAGACTTGAAATTCATCAAATTTTGTGCCTGGAACCAACGGACCTTTTCCTCTGATTAAATAGTGAATCATTGCTTAAACGACGTTGCGCGTTCTTCCTCTGTGGATACGGTGTTCATGCCAATCCATCCGCTGTGGTGTGCTGGTCTCAGCCAATCAACGCAGCGCTGCGCTTCATTTACTTTTCCACAGCCACCAAGCTCCTGCGCCGCACCCACCCGTCGCAGACCTCCTGGGAAGCATCTTAGACTCGCAGGAAGTGCTTCTCGCGCCCAGCACCAACATCAGCATCCAGCGAGGTGGAACCCTGCGCCTCCGGCCCAAACCAACCGGCCGGCGTCGCCCGTCCCGCTGCCCAAGCGCCTCTGGCGATGGAGCCACTCCCGATCCCCGTGAACCCGGGGCTGGTTGCAACCGTACTCCACCGATTACCGTTCCCGGAATGAGGCGAGGTGCAGTCTCGCCAGGCGCGGGCAATAATAGTAAGTGTTTGTGACTTGCATTGCGTGGATCAGCTGCAGGCGCTTTCCTTAGGAAAGCAGCGCACTGCATGAAGTGGAACTCCCTTTTCTCTAACGTTTTCTTTTCCCGTGGTTGGACGCCATTTGCAAAGGTTTCATTCTCAGCTAGGGCGTGGAAATTAATGTCCTAGTGTAGTATTGTTACAAGTTCGAGCTTTCAAATTTTTGCTTGTCTGCATTAAAATTCAGTCTCTGGAAGATTCTACGACAGTGAGTTTGTGTCATAATGTTTGAAGGAATGTAACGTCAATGATCTACACCCCATAAAATAAAACCAATTGACCATCATAGTTTTGTGGGACGTGAGTACAAAAACAGCGCAATGCCTGTATGTTGCTGGCAGTAGTTTTTAATCCATTCCGTAATATTCTTACCCGCTTTTTCTTGGGGGAAGGTCGTGGGGATAGCAGTCCTAGGAGCAGGGTTACCATCGATGTAGAATCAAAAATAAGGACGGCTGAGGAAAATTTGATTTCATTACCTAAAAAGAAAACAATTGTTTCTGTTTGCACGACTAGCATCAGATCATATGTTTGCCTATTTATCACCAGGAACCATTTACTTCAGCAATGTCTTATTCTCGATTTCCGTTTGGGAATTTTCACGGAAAACGTTTATTTCGCTTGATTATTTCTTGAATCAATTAAATGCTAAACCTTCGCCACAAAACCAGCTTTCCTAAGAATGCTAATCAGGGTAGACAACTTACAGTGCTAACAATGCATGATAGTGGGTTACGTCTCTCTGCTGTAAAGATTATGCTTTTATGACATCAAAAAATTTTGATTACAAAATGTTCACGATGAGATAGAAATGTTTTGTATATCTATCAGATATTGCGTGTGTTTAAGTTTGTTATGCTATAGAAAATAAGGACGCAAGTCACAAATAAGGACAGTAATATTTTCTAAGACGTAGTACTGCAAAATAAGGACAAATCTTAGAAATAAGGACGGTATGATAGCCCTGCCTAGGAGACTCGAAATACTTCACGGTTTTCGGAAATCTCAGCTGCTGGCTTCACACGGGGGACAAGCCAGGTCGGAGATACAGTCACCCCCACCTGGTGCGTGGTCGACCTCTGGGCCGCTTTCCCGTGGGTGTAGCAGCCAGCAGCAGGACTTGCTTTCAATCCAGTGTTGTTTACTTTTGAAGCTTACTATCGGCTTTCTTGTTTGTGTCCAACGGCCTGATGTATAATTTAACGTTAAAAGAATTAAACAGTAGAACGTTTTGTTCTTGTTTCAAGTCGCGCATACGTACACATTGCAGTTTGAAAACTGGAATCGTGGTCGCAGTTGTGATTGTCTGTATATAATTTCTCTGTCGTCCACAAAACTTACTGTCATGTTGTCAGCAGCGTTGAATTTCACTGCCCATTCTTCAACTTTCTGTAACTTCTCCCGCCTCGACCAACACCGCAATGTTGGGCGCTGATAATACTTAAAATATCTGGGACGAAACGTGCAAGATGGTTGAGTTCCGCAAAAACATGTGCCACGGGTCAAGCTACTCTTGTCCGTTGAGCGATTTTAATCCAATCTTTCTTTCTATTTTCGGTGCAGAAGTTGTTGATCGGAAGCAGGAATCGTCGCAGCAGACACGAACCTCGTCCTCCGGCTCGTCGCGTTGGAGCTCTGCCGCCCCCGAAAAGAGCCTGCAGTCAACAAGCAGCGTCGGCACCACCGGCCAGCAACCCGACGATGAAGTCTCCGATCAATTTCAGGGTGATTCGCTGGAAGGCAACGCCGCTGAGAAAAACGCAAAAAGCGCTAAGCCTGAACGAAGATCGTCAACTGGCGTCAAAAGCCGACGCATCCTTATCCGACCCGTTTTTAATCTGCCCAGCACCTCTGGGCAGCCAGAGGAGGAAAGCTCTGGAGGAGCCGCAAAATCGGACGATGTTGCGGAGAGTTACGACCCGTTCGAGCCAACCGAGGTCGACGATTTGGATTCCATACCTCTTCCTCCGGACCCAGAACCCACAGGGAATGCTGCAAAAGACGGAGAAGCGTCTGGTATGAAATCCGAGGCGATGTACGACCCGTTTCAGCCCACTTTGTCCGAGGAGGAAGAAGTTGGTAACGAAGAGCAGAATGTTAACCACGACTCGAGTCCTTTCAGCATCGACGAACACGTGGAATCCCCCCCGACATCACCCGAAAGTCCCGTCAGCGAGGACGAGAGTGAAAAATCCGTGCAATCCGGCGTCAGTGACATTGATGTCGACGCGATGCTGGATTCGCAGCTGGACGCGGTGAAAAAAACCAAAACTCCTGTCAAGAAGTCGCCGTCTCCTCCTGTGGCCGCGAATTCAGAAGACACAAAAAAAGCTGCGCCCAAAGTGGAATTGGATATTTTTGCCGACGATTTTTCGGAAGAAATCAACGACGCTGGCCAGTCGCCGACGCCAGAGACCGCTCAGCAGCAGACACTGGATGCCTGGAGGGAGCGAGTCCGACCAGCGACCACGCCGCAAGAGGAGATGGTCTCGTTGCCTGCGTTTCAAGCGGGCGCGTCGTCTGTTGGACCGATCAAATTCAAGAAACTGACTCGAAAAGTGAAGCCGGCTGACAATCACGGCGAAAGCGAGTTGTTTGCGACAAAATTGAAAACCGAAAATGAGGTTGCAGCGAAACTTAAAAGCGATGAAACTAAACCCAAGGCATCTCCTGCTGATATGCCTGGCAAGAAACAGGAGAAGACCTCCGAGGGTGTGGGGAGTGAGCGTGTTTCGAAACAGGCGGCGAGCACTGACGCCAAGCCAAGGAACCAAACCACGGAAAGGCGAAGCCGCTCGCGCAGCAAAGACAGAAGGAAAGCGAAGCGCAGCTCGTCACGTGACAAGCTGGAACGCAAGGTTTCCGGTTCCAGGAAGCGGAGATCGCGAAGTCGCTCCAGGCGTCGATCGCGGAGCAAGTCCTACAGGAGGTCTTCGCACAGCCGCAGAAAATCGCGAAGCCGTTCCGGACGCAGGTCGCGCAGCCGGTCGCGAAGACGTTCGCGGTCGGCGAGCCGGTCGCGTCACCGGAAGCACAACCGCAGGTCTTCAAGCCGGCACCGGAAGCGGACTCGCAGTCGTTCGCAGCGCCGATCAGCCAGCAGGTCCGAGCGCCGAAAGACGTCGGGCAGCCGGCGCAGGTCAGGGTCGAGAAGCAGGAGCGCTTCTCCGAGCAAGTCGAAAAGTCGGCGCAAGTCGTCGGCCGTTTCGGAAGAGAAGGGGGAAGTCTCGCGAAAGCTGCCGCCGGCGGCGGAATCGAAGCAAAAGAAGCAGTCCGGTCAAGATAAGAACCATGAAACTTCAGATCAGGAAGTGAGCGCTTCTGCCAAGCCCGACACTGCAAAGAAGAGCGGCGATATATTTCAAAAACACGGCGACGACATCAAGAACATTGTCGTCACGGTGAGCAACGACAAGCTTTCGGTTTCTGGCGACCAGAAGCCGAAAAAGAAAAAGAAGCTCGATGATGATGGTTTGACGCGGGAGGAAAGCGAATCGCGACGCAAGAAGAAACATCACTCGAAAGAAGCCGATCAAGCGAATGACAGCAACGCAGAACAAGACGATACAACGGCTGTGTTGGCGACGACCAAGTTCAAGAAGAAAAAGCACAAGCGAGAACGGACTCCGCTAGACAGTGCCAGCACTGGGGAGGAGGTTGCGCCGAAGAAGCACAAACAAGGAAAAAAGCACAAGCACGCCGCAGAGTCCTCGGTCGACGACGACGAGATTTACGAGAGGCACAAAGCGAAGAAGAAAAAGAAAACAAACGACTCATTCGAAGAAGCCCTGCCCAAGAAAAAGAAAAAGCACAAGGAGATGGTTTTTGTCGAAGAGTCCAGCTCGGAGCGCGACAGCTCCCCCTACGTGAAGAAAAAGAAGAAAGGCAAAAAGCGCAAGAAACACACCAGCGAAGACGACAAAGAGCTAAGCAGAAGGTCAGCCAGCCGCTCTCCAGTGAAAAAAAGGAAACATTTAGAAGAAAATCGTTCGCCTGAGGCTGTTGCTGAAGCTGTCCACCGGCCGAAGAAAAAGCACAAGAAACGCCATGAATCTGAAGCTGACGAGGTGATGTCTGAAGATGCAAGAAGTCCAAAAAGGAAAAAGCATAAAAAACGCAGCAAGGAGTCCACTGATGTGGAAGAGGAGATGGATGGCGACTACACCAGTGACGCGCCTTCGGTNATATCGAAGAAAGAAAAGAGTAGGTCACGTCAACCGCCGNCTCCTGTGCAAGAAGCTCCGCCGGCCGTTGACGAAGACAGCGATCAGGATCCGGCGGATAAATCCGTCGAAGACTTGAAGGCAGGCGTCGAGCAGACTCCAACGGAGGTTGCCGTGCAGCCTGGCGCAGCTGACGACATGGTCGTCGAGTCGGTTGAACGAGAAACCAAGGAGAGTTTCGGGGAAGGCAAAGTAGAGCAGACAAACAACGAAGACGACTTCGTCGATCAGTTGCTTGACGACCTGGGCGACACGAAGGTCAGCAGGCTGCCGACGTCACAAACCCAGCCGTCGCGATCGAGAACCTTGTCGCGAGACGCACCCCCTGAAGCTTGTGATTTTCAGGCGGAGCGCGATAATACCGCGCCGGGGGATAACTTGAAGCTGTCGATCAACGAGGACTCGCAGGAATTTGACATCGACGATCTTCTTGAAGAGCCTTTCAAGCAGCTGGAGGACCAGACTTCGTCGGTGAGCAGCGAGACGAGTGATCGCGAAGAAGAAGAAGCAAGTGAAGGGTGTGCGGTTCAGCAAGCGACGGAGGAGGTTGGCAAAAACGGCATGCACAGTCCTTCGCCGATGTCCCCGTCTCTGCTCTCCCCTGACCTGAGCCCCCGGCTCGATTCGTCCAAAGCGATGGCACCCGCCGCTCAGGAACTTAAGGAAGCGCCGAGCTACGCCGAGAAGTTCCTGGAACAGTCGAGAAAGCGCTGGAACGAATCGCTAAGAAACAAATCGCCTCACATTTCCGCGACTCAGACATCCGAGGAAAATTCGCAAACGGAAACGAGAGACGACGAGCTAAGCCAGCACCATGACCCCCCTGTTCAATCCAATACCATAGACAATGATGTCGAACAGCATCCTTCCGCCATCAAGACTCCCGTTTCTGTTACCTCGACTGACATGTTTGCCAACTCGCCGGACGTCAAATCCGAGAAACTGCTGCTTACCGCTGCCGTTCTGTCTGTCGAAAAGCCTGCCTTGCTCGGATATACGGATGGCGCATCGCACGACACCGACATTCGTCTTCTGATGCCTTCCGCAAAGTCAGAGCTGAAATCTGAACGCGAAGCGCTGCTGTTGGCCCCAAAAAAGGAAGAGCCTGAGCCGAATGTCGACCATCAGGCGAACATCAAGTGCGTTAAGCGCGAAAGTCCTGTCGTGGAGAAGAAAGAAAAAGGTACGGAAGAGCGCGAGAGCTCCAAGCGCAGCAGGCGGTTTTCGCGAAAGCGCTCGCGTTCCAGGTCGAGGTCCAGGTCGCGATCGGCGAAGCACTCGTCTCGCCGCAGCTCGCACAAGCAGCGCCGCGAACCGACGCGAAAGCGCTCGCGCGATCGCAGCAGTCGGCGGCGACGCAGTCGCAGCCCGCAGCGGAGACGCCGCGAGCGCTCGCCCGATCGGCGAAAACGCGACCGTTCGCGGAGCAAAGACAGGTCTCAGAAGTCGTATTCCAGCAGCAGTCGTCGCAGTCGCTCGCCGCGACAGAAAGACGAAAAAAGAAGCGCCCCTCGCAAAAAACCATCGACGCTCGAGCAACCACTGAGCGCTGCCCCTCCTCATGCGCTCCCGCCGATAAATGACAATCAGCTGAGCCCCCCCAAGGTGGAAGAGTTCAAACCACAGCCTATTGCCACCATCAGCGGCATATCAGCGCCCAGCGTCAACATGGCCATGGCCGACCCTCACGACGTCGCCCTACATCCTGAACTGCATTCCAGCGAGTTCGTAAACCTGGTGAAGCCATCCACTTCCGCCCTGATCGAAATCCCCGTTGTGGACCACGACAGCGCGCCAGCGACGCAAGCTAGCGAGACGGACGCCGCTGACAAGGCAGAAAGTTCTGGAACAACGCATCGCAAAGGTACCGGTTTGATTTGAAAGACTTTGCTAGCGTCAAGATGTGTATGCTTGATAGTCACCGTCGTTGCAATTGGTGTTGTGGTTCATGAGGTGCAGGTTGTAAACTTTGCGCACTCAGTGCTTCGTTGAGGAATTTTTAAAGGTTTTCTGTTAACAACGCGTTGGGATTTTTGTCAGTATCACATGAAACTTACACCCTTTTGCGAAAAAAACTCTGAGAGACTGCAGAGCTCACGGAGTTCGGCAGTTCGTTTGAGCCCGAGACATTACTCCTTTGTGTTTCGAAACGGGAATTTCTGGCGCNAATAGTAGGAGNTTGAAACTTAATGCTGCATATCAGGGGTGGCCAAACCTGCCCAATGTATGAACCGTATATCGTGAAACCCAAGTTACAAAGAGCCGCAACATAAAAATCTAAAAACACGAATTTATTTGCAGGCTACGCTTCTGTCACATTATAATTCTTTTTAGAACGATTTGCAAAAAGCAATCCTCTATGGCACGCTTGCTACCACAGTACCATTTCACAATATATGGCACGCTAGCTACCACAGTACCATTTTGCAATGTTACTACGCTTTTCAAGAGAAATAAAAAATAAAGAACAAACATAACTATTCGGAATGCTCAAAGAGCCGCATGAGGCTTGCGAGCCGCAATTTTTTGGCCAGCCCTGTTATATATCTCAACAATTTTCGATCAGAGCTGGTTTTATTTTCGGTCGTAGACCGAAATGTTTTTGCAATAACCGAAAAAAGCTCATTGCGGTCAGAATTTCTGAAAATCCAGGCTAATGAACACTGCTACGGCGAGTTTTGATACAACTGTGAGACAAATGACCGAAATGTCTCAGTGAAAAAGAAACAAGCCAGGATCAGAGTATTAATTTCCTCAAAAGGAAAATAAGCAATATGACAAAACTTATTTTATTAAAATATTTTGCAAAGCTCCTGCACAAATCTCGTGTTTTCAGTACTTTTTCCGCATTTGCTGTCCATACTTTTCTTCGCTGTTCTTCACTTTTTTGCTCGCCATCTTAAATTTAAACCTTGCCCTCCACCCACCCATTCTTGTTTCACCACCAACTACTCCATATTTGCTCCACACACTTATCTCCTTACATAACATCACTGCAGTTATGTAGCGTTTCGCCCGTTGTCATTCAGCAGGTAGCGAGCTTTATTCGCCTTCTTGCCCGATGTCACCATCCACACCTGAGGTCGCCCCACCGCCTCCTCCCCCGGAAACAAAGCCATCGATCTCCGAAGACGCCGCCGCCGTCAGCTCAAAACTACCTGCCGTTTCATCAGCGGCGACCGAAGAAGAGCACGAAGAAGACGCGGCCGAGGCGAAGCAAGGCAAGGAGGAAGAGAACGTTCTCAATCCAACGCAGATCCTCAACATCGTGGGCTTGAACCCGATGCAGCAATCCGCTGCCAAGGATGCGATCATGAGCATCGCTGAGCTCTCGAAGCACCTCCAGCTCGGTCAGGTACGACGAGCATGCGCGATTTGCTCGACGGCCTCCGTGAATAAAGCTTTTACTCGTAGCATTTGATGTAAATCCCAAATCTTTGCAGTAAGGAATTACAATGAACGTGATGCCATACCGAAATGGCAAATCGCTACTGTTAGAAAATCCTTAAAATGTAATGTTCTTGGCAAATTTAAGTATTTTGCGTGCGTACTTGTTTCTTGATAGTTTGGTGGTGAAGTTCAGCGTGCGGTGTTTCCAAACGTGTAAATTTGTATCATACTCCTATTTTCTTTTTATGGCGGCTTTGGCTGTTTTTTCCAAAAGGCTTAAAAACGCCTGTGAATATTTCATATGTTTGAGAAGTGTGAGATAAACTGATAGCACTGCTTGTGGTCTGAGCTATTCAATCCGTAAGATTGTTTGTCCGTATCCGTAAGACTCGCATTCTCATTAGGTCAGCCTTTCGAATAAACCGTTCTTGTTCGCTGCAGCATTTTTGTTTTTCGCCGCCTGCCTATTGACAACAGTTACCAAGTTTTCAAATCGTTTTCTCCAACAACGCAGTTCCTCGAAAAGTCTCAGCGGAGCAAGAAGAGAGCAGAGAAGAGCCACAAAGAAGCGGATGGTCTGTCGCCAGTTTCAATCGACAACATCGAAGGGTCGGCTGTCGAAATGTACAACAAAGACAAACGGAAGAATGTAAGTCGTGTGTTGCTCTTCGGTCATGAGTGATTTCTCTGTTCTTGCGCGCGCGCACCGGCAAAGCAAGGCTGACGCGAGTTATACAACTGAGATTCACTTGAAACGTGGCAGGTCTTAGTTAAATAAATACATCTTAGTCAAATACAACATTTCGTTCTTTCCGCGCATCGTCGCTTTGTGTCAAACGCTGCTGACGCGGTTTTGAAGCAAAATGTAGGGATCGTGTCCGCGGATCAGCGCGCCAGAAATGCACTCGTTTCGCGCAGCTGGAGAGAAAGAAGAACTTCCAGCAGTGCGTCGTCGAAGAAGCGAAGGCTGCGATCAAACCGCACTACGAAAGGCGGGAGATCAATAAGACCCAGTACAAAGACATTATGAAGCGCGCGGTTAACAAGGTAAGAAAAACTGTTGCTGCTGTTAGAAATGCACGGTGCAGTTTTTGCATACCCAGCTTCTACCGAAGAAAATAAATCAGACTTGTTCCCGATTATCAATAACAACAATTGAATCAGTCGAAGAGCCCAACCCTTGGATTGCAGCTCATATTCATGCAGTCGTTACCTCCGCGTTTAATGCACGCTTTGTAGTGAGGGCGAAAAATCGTGGGAACACTGGATATACTTTACAACTCAAAGCCAAGCCTGTAGGCTTTAATCGTGCCCCATTGCAGCGTTGGTCTCGCGGTTTTTGAAATGTATCTATGGTAACCGCAACCGCATTGCAGTTACAATGCCCGGTCGTGTGACTGGGTGGCAGCGAAAATGTTGGCGCAGACCACATCGATTCATCGCAATTCTAATTAAGGATATTTACGGTGTGACTGGAAGAACGCAGTGCGTCTCGTCAAGTTGGGAGGAGAACGCGAGAACTAGTTTTGCAGCAACGCGTTGTTATCATTCGCCGACAGTGCGCGTATTTTCAGATTTGCCAAAGCGACAAAACCATGGAGGTGAACAGCGTCAAGATCCGGCGCCTGATCCGACGCTACGTTGAGTGTTACCAGCAAAAGAATGAGAAGAACAAAGAAAAAATGAAATCGACTCTGGACAAGAAGGTCAACAAGGTAATCCTCCGTTTCCATCTTGTCCGCCCGTTGACGTTATGCGGTTGCTACGCAACGTGCTTTCGCCACCGCAAACCCCGATCGTTATGTGAGGCTTCGATCAGTGAAGGTGTTCTTGGTGAAAAACGAACGTTTACGACAGCAATTCATCCGGACGACGCGATGTGGGTGCGCTGTCGTAATGCATGAGTGATTTCGTTATAAACTGTTTTGCATTGAAGCGTAAAACGGTAAATCGCGCCAGCGTTGTGATCAACCTGAATGTAGGCCTTGGTCAGAATACGAACGACCACATCTTAAAAGTTTTATGACACCGGCTGTTAGTAGCTTAAAACAGTGGTTCTCAAATGGGGGTACGTGGGGTATGCAAAGGTGCTCCGAGGGGTGCGCGAATTTTTTCGCAAAAATTTTAACGTAAAAGTACATTTCAAATTATTGTGCTGATGATCAGCAGCGCAGGCGAAGAATGTTGCGGGGGAGGGGCAGTCAATGACGTCGTCAGTCACTGATGTTTTTCTGACAGTTGCAAATTGGTACAAAGCACGGAGCAAATGTCTTAGCAAGCTTGTTTCGGGGGGGAGGCATGGCCTCAATTCTGGCTGCGCCTCTGCTGATGATACTCAAAGCGTACTTGTGTATTGCCGACAGGATACATTACTTCAAAATTTTGAGAACCACTGACTTAAAATGCTGAGTCAGGCAGTCGTTTGTGGTTTGGCTCTGCAATATACTCTTGTTGTGTTAAGTTGATGCCGATCGACGAAGACCTACCCGACAGTCCCCCCAGTCCCATAGGATCGCCACTCGCCGCGCCCGACTCTTCCGACGACGTCCCGACCCTGCTCAAGAGGGAACCCCGCAAGATTGTCACCCTCCCGGACCTGCCTCTCCCCCCGCCGCCGCCGCCCCCTCGGCCGAAGTACAACAAGATGTAGCTCCGCCGTGCGGTCGCTTCGACGAATCGAAACGCAGCAAGCGCCAGTGGAACGAACGCGCCGGCGAGCAACGGAGAGGATCGGAAAAAATGGCGGACTTCCCGACGACGAGCGTGCAGCAACCTGAACGTTCTTTGTTTCGAAACAATCGTCTCCTCGCGGCTGTCGCGTAATCATGTTGTTGTAGGTTTGATTGCTGAGGATCGTTGGGAATTCCTGGCGGCAATGCGCGCGCGATCTGCCGCTCTCGCCGATCAGCGAAGGATCAAGCGTTGCTGCTGCCCCAGGGGTCCGGACCGCTGTGTTCGGGGTGCTGCGAGATCTCTTTCTTACGATTTTAAACGTGACGATTGACTTCGGAACTCGGGCGCGAACGTCGCGGAACCATTTTACCAGTCGATCGTGGGTGGGTGGCGCGAGGTCGATCGCACCGGCGCAGACCTGTTAGTTGGTTGTTTCCTGGCGATTGATCGTTGTCGTTCCTAGTTGCGCGCGCGTGCCGTTTATAGAAAGATGCAAGCAGTTGTGTATATATTTGAAAATTTGTATTTGGCGCCGATGCTTGGGATATCCGAACAATGCGAACGAGACCGGCTGACAAGTAGCGGACCTGTGGCCACAGGTCCTGAGATCGAGTAAAATGCGAGCAAAGTTCGTTTTTCTGCTGCTAGCAAAGCCTCGTGTGTCAGCTCAAGTTGCACACATTGCTGAGTTATTAAAAAGAAAGTTGCAAACTCGATGACGGATACCATGGAAACGCAATCCGAGTTGCTGTGGAAACAGCGCAAGATCGGGGTGGCGTTGAATGGTCACGAACTCCACAGCATTCCAACCTAATGTGGCATTTCGCTCTGATTTTGACCAGGGGTGGATCCAAGAGGGTGATTGTGGCGGTCGACCCCCCCCCTAAAACCTACGAAAGTAACTTCTTTCACCATTATGTTGAACAATTCGGAAAACAGCATTCCCGATATAAAGCCATTTTGCCGTCCATTGTTTCGTCACAGCAATGTTGTGAAGTGTAGTTTGCAGTAGCGAGGCCGATGTGCGACTTGACTGCCAAGTACCACTGAAATCGCCCCCCTAAACTTACTGGCTGGATCTGCCCCTGATGTTGACATATTTCAAGCTAGGGGACACACATGATGGGCTTGCGTAACAGCGCAACAAACTCCGAACAAAGGATATTATTCTCAGTTTCATACAAAGCGAAAGCGAGCTAGTTCGTCAAGTGCAAAAAAAGAAGCAAAGTCACAGTCTCTACGAAGTCGCCGGCGCTGCGTCAACATTTGCGTGTTCTTGTTTTTTTTCGGCTTCTTCCGTCTTCGGTACTCCGGATGGTTGGGGCGTTGGTCTGTAGAAACACTTTGTTTAAGCTGCTGTCATCGGCGGTTCTCAAACAATACAAGAGCTTTTAAGCTGAACAGACAAGGGCAGGCCCGTCGCCAGGATTTAGCAGCAGGGGGGGACAAAAACCAGAAGGGGGACCACAGTTTTAAAATACTGTATTGGATGTATGCAGCAACCAGGGGGCCAAACGTGAAATGGGGGGGCGGGGTACCACTGGCCCCCCCCCGCTGGCGACGACCCTGGCAAGGGGTGTGTACACAAAAAAACATCCCTTAAGAATTTTTTGTTCTGAAATGGGTGCATTGCAGAAAATTTGAGGGTGGTACTCACAGGCTTTGCAACAGCTTCGTTGTTAAGTCAGTTATGAAAGTATTAACTTAAACAAAGCTTCATTCCGACATCCGCAACTGCTCTACAGGCATAGAAACAAACTAGAGTTCGTGCACACGGTTTTATATAAAAAATTTTAACAAAACTTCGCGTCACACAATGTTCTCACTGCAAAGATATGCACGTATGCGAAGTATCCGGTTACCGCTTAACGGCTGATGTGACTAAATCGTTATTCTGCCAAGCAGACAGGAGTTCGCGAAAATAGACGGGTGAAGATGGACAAGTTTGTGGTGCAGTTAGAAAGATCAAAACAGGTTCGGGTGAGAGTTTCGAAAAGTTTTCATTGATAGCTATCGGAATACAGGGTTCCTACGGAGAAATGGAAACATTTTTCAACCCGGAAAAATTTTTTGGTCTGTTAATATGGATAAAGGAAGTACTTTTCCAGGCTTGATATTTTGACATGCATTCTGATAACATTTTATTCTGATATTTTTAATAAACTATTATAGTGCTTGTATTCGACCTGGGCAGAGCCGTATCAGCCGCACTCCATACCAGTCCCGTCGCCACGGAGGAGAGCTTTTTGGACTTAGTCCTCCAAACAAAGCTTCAATCCCCCAAAACTGACATACAGTATGAAACACTAGAAATGAGTGAAGTTTTTATCAATCCTCATTCTGTTCTGTCCTGTAAATTAGCCTACAGACGCAGCAGTACCTGCCGCTGATATCTAGAATAACACCGCCTGGTCATTTTTTATACGTTTGTGAGGTAATAAATGTATTTGCGGCATGAGCGTATAGCCACAGCATTCATTGATTGGAGTGTTGAACGTGAACTTAGCCTATATGCCTAGTTGTATACGTCCAGAAGTAAGACTTCTATTTGATCAACGTCTTTTGGGTAGTGAGTGTTGCGAAAAAATGTATTATGGCTAGCGCATAGAAACAAGATACCTTCGGTACTTACGAACTTAAGATATCTTCGGTACTTACGATCAAAGTAAGTTACACATTTGCGCAGC
>JGI24159J19872_10003161_pt1 | contig 20291 bp, 7 predicted proteins | sample Ectturendosymbi4_FD_19872 | JGI IMG/M metagenome (IMG submission 19872) | reverse complement strand
CATTTTGGTGTCGGATAAGACAGCATGTTGCACTACAAGGATGATTTCAGTTCGCTGGTCTCGAATAAGAATTTCCCCAACGCGTCACGTTTTCGAGATATTGCTTTTTCTTAAACTAAACAAGTTGCGGTTTCGCGACAATAAAATTAAGGTGGGTTCGCACATAGGCGGAGTTGGGGATGCATGCAAGTCTGTGACCTCCCCAATTATTTTGCTTTCTGGCAAAAACCATTTCAACCATGAAAAAAAGTTCGTGTCGAAATTGTAATCGTTTTCAAAAAGATTTTGTGTGTTAACTCTTTTCCGGTAATGGACTGAAACTTGCTTTAGANGTGACTTTTCATTGCTTAGANCAGCTAAATTGTACAATTATGTGAAAATCTACTCTTTGGGCATGAACATATATTTCCCTCCANATTTCGTACCACCTACACCTATGGATCCGCAAGTTGGAAGGGTTCTACGCCCGGGATTCCTAATGTTTCTCTGACCATGTACCCCCTCAGCATTTCGACAGATGAGCATGTACCCCTAAAATATCTTATGTCAAAAACCCGAGTAAATTAACATAAATCCACTGAATTTCTAATACAACTTTTAGATTTTTAGAACTACAAAGGTACACTCCATTTTTATGCTTAAAAGTTAATTTGTTGCGGTTGTGCAATAAATGTACCCCTTCAGATAGGCAAATGTGCCCCCAGGGTACATGCAACCCAGGTTGGGAACCTCTGTTCTAAGCTAATCCACTCGTGTGACGGAGCATCACACAGGGCCAGCATGAAGTCAACTAGCTATAAAATGCGCAGTGCAGCACAGGCAAGAAAGGGTGTACCTGGTCGAACGGGGAAACTCTTATTGCTTGTGCTGTCGAAACCTCCAAAACCCTGGCTTTTGGGTTCATGTCTCCAAAAAGCGACCGTTACACTCGAAAAAATTTGAAGAAACGCTATTTACTTTGGTGAACGATTTATATTCAAAACCAACTCTTCAACATGGCGAAAGCATTCAACGTCCAAACTGAAGAGCAGAGACAAGCCGACTTTTTGTTTTGTGTGAATCACATTTTCGGTGCAACACCTCACGCGTGTCAGTCGAACACACCTGCAAGTGAGAAGGGAGCGCAGTACTATAAAACTCGAAAATGCGACAAGGCGCCATATTTTTACAAAGTGTTGCAGCGAAGGGAGTTCGTCACCGCACATCCTTAGTGAAAGAGGTAATGTTTGTTGGCAAAATATTTAAATAAAACTGACTGAGACGGAAAAACTAGACATAACCATAATGATAGAGTGTACTGGAAATGGTTTCTGGGACTATAGCCACCTGAACAACTGCACCGGAGAACTGCCACCCGGACAACTGCCACTTGGGACAACTGCCACCTAGGACAATCACCACCCAGGACAACTGCCACTCAGGACAACTGTCACCTAGGACAACTGCCACCTAGGACAACTGCCAACCGGACAACTGCCACCCGGGAAACTGCAACCTAGGACAACGGCCACCCCAGGGGTGTCGTGGGTCGGAAACATGTTCCCACGCTTTTATCATATTTTTCTTTGTAGTGCAATGAAAATGAATACATCAATAAAAACTGATTCAAAATTAGTCTGAAGTGTTGTTGAAAACTGCTAGTTCTTTATGTGCGTTTCCACACTTCCTTTTTTAGCACCACACCCTGTGACACCCGCATAACTGCCACGTAGGATATTGTGTTTTACGCATCACATACAAGCTATCAAATTCAATTTGNTATATCNCGTTCTGGCACGTAAAAGATTTCTCGCGGCAGAGCGNTTGAGAACCTTTGGTTGTTACGATAATATTGCTTCAACATACTTCANGAAAAGTGAGTTGAAACGTTGCTGTTGTTGCGATGTAACTCACAAATCAAAAGCCGAGGTAAAATAACGCTCACAACGTAAAATGAAAGGAAGAAAAGTCGTTTTANGGGTACGGGGGTTGAATGCGATAATGTGCATAAAATAGGTTCTGTGAAAANTTTGAAAATGCCCATATAAAATTAAGCTTTGCACTGAATTAACAATGTTTGTGAAGATGTAATGATATCGACACGACATTCTTCACCCAAAAGGTTCAAAGTTGAACTCACGTTTGTTTAAAGTGGTCAGAGGACGAAGAATTTTTTGTTATACGCTACATCCATGTGAAGTTCAAATAGATTTATTGGCAATAAACGCAAAAAACTCAACATGCCTTAGGTGGCAGTTTCCCGGGTGGCGATCGTTCTAGATGGCAGTTGTCTGGGTGGAAGTTGTCCTAGGTGGCAGCAGGCCCGTTACCAGCTTGGGACACCAGGAGGGCGAAAAGTTTTCTGAGAGGTGCCCAAATTTTTATTCTATGTCTAATAGTTTTAAACTATGTCCAACAGATTTTTCCAGGGGGAGAGAAAATTTTTCTAGGGGGTGTTTCGTCCCCCTGGTTACGGGCCTGGGTGGCAGTAGTCCGGGTGGCAGTTGTCATAGTTGGCAGTTGTCGGGGTGACGGTTGTCCTGGGTGGCAATTGTCCTAGGTCAGGGTTCTTAACCTGGGGTGCTGAAATCAATTTCAGGAGGTGCCGGGGAAGGTCACATAGGTCAAAGGTAAAAGGAATACATTCGGACAAACTTGTCTTTACTTTGTCGTTGTAAGGACCAGGTGTTAGCCAATGGTAGGGAGTGCTGTACTGCTTAGGAGTGACCAAAAGGGGTGCTGAGGTAAAAAAGGTTAAGAAATGCTGTCCTAGGTGGTAGCTGTCCAGTTAGCTGTAGTCCTGATACCACTGAAAAAAATATATAGTCTCCTGATTTGCTAAACGGCACAGATTGAGTCATGAAGTGCGCGCTGCCTGAGCTTCGTGCTTTGGTACACATGGAACGATGTAACCACCACAGGCCGATACGCAATGTAAAATCTCGATTGAGGGTATCATTTGCCGACACTCAAAGCTGTTTGACCAGATGATTGAAATTTTGCAAGTAATAGAAAACGCGCGTCATAAAGTTTTTGCAGACTTCTATTAGGACCCAAGCATGAGCTTTATTCAGCTTAAACAGCAATCTGAAATAAAATAAAATTACAGGAAATCACATCGAAACACAAAACCACTGGACTTAGGAGCAGACTGACTTCGAATAACAAAAGATAGCTGAAACCAGGGCTACCAATGAGATTTTTTGAATAGCCCAATATAGACTCATCATAAAACCCCAGACTGAAACGGAAAACCCCAAGTAGTAAGATATACCAAATCAGGAGAATCTTTCTACTATCTGGGCATCAGTAAGTCACAAAACGTGCTAGCGAATATTTAACTTTGCTAATGAACTTTGATGCCTGTCTGAATTTTTATGTCGCAGTGACATGGACTTGTTTGCATTTCTAAGGTTTATCTGGTATCGGTATACTCATGAATTTTTGTGACATAAATCATGAAATAACACCAATGCAACCGGAAGAAAAACGAATAACACCAAAGAACAAAAATTAATTGCAAGTTGATGAAAATAAAAACACATCAAAAACTTTAGGTTTGGCAAATTGATGTGTTCCAACATATTTGAATCAAGAAGGGTTGGCGAAAGACCTTATGGGTCAACTGCTCAGACAGCCCTGCTGCTAGCACAAATTAATTTTAAATTGCAGATGTTTCCGTTTCACATGTACTAAATGAAAAGCAACAAAATGCATCGAATCAACGTTAGACAAAATAAGCAAACAAAACAACAACAAAAACCAAAGGTGGAGAAACATGTCTGTGTACAGGGGCTGGGAAACCGGAGAGCTAAGAGACATAATAGAAAAGAGAGGCATTAAAATATATTACAGAAAAATGACAAGTATACAAAAATCAACAGGAATTTTCGCAAGATAACGGGACGTTTTGAATTGTTTTTCAAATGAATAGGGTGAGAGAGACTTCAAATTTTCAATATCAGGCCAATATTAAGACCAATATACTTTAAAAAAAGCTAACTCAGAGACAAAATATTCATTTCCACTGCTGTAGCCAATGTTTGAGATCCAGATCTTTCAACCATTCTACCTTAAATTGCTTTGTGTCCACTTAGTCCTTTTATTTGGGCTTTTTTCATTAGTATCTCTGTCACTCAAACATCTAATATTTAGAGCTTATACGGTATCAGTTGCTTATTCATCAATTACGCTGAAGACTAAGGAACCTAGATAAAACAAGATAAAGATAAGACTAGAAGTAAAACGTTTAGTCAAACATACACCCTATCTTAAACCGATATTAAGCAGTTAAATCTTAAAAGTCCCAGATCTTCAGAAGAAAAAACAAGAAACGCAGAAAGGCATAATCCCTAGATCTGGGGCAAGAACCCGGTTTGGCACCTTTGGCTTCAACAGTTTCGGCGCCAGCAACGTAGTAACTATACAAACGATCTTACGAAGGTTCGTGTGCATTCGATAACGTTTCACTCCAGACTTGGAAGTTATACGCGTAAAGTAACAGTTACAACGTCGTTGAAACTATAACACTTGGCCTCGTGGTAAGTGCGTCTGCTTCGATACCGCAGGTCTGGAGTTCGATTCTCGAGCGGGTCTTACCATCACGATCTCACAAAATTGGTACGGCGAACCTCTTACCAGGTGTGCGGAAAGAGCTATACGGGGACTATACAGAAGGCAAAAAAGATGGGTCAAATGTTACCAGCATCGCAAGACCGCTATTGTCACAAGGCTCCATCAAAACACACCGTTGAAAACCGTTCTACAATAAACCAGGCCCGTAACAAGCCCCCCCCCTTGGACATAGTTTAAAACTAGTTCAAAAAATTTGGGTTCTTCTCAGAAAACTCTTTGTCCTTCCTTGCTGTCCCAAGCTGGTTACGGGCCTGCAATAAACTCTTCTATGATATGATATTGAGCAACTTTGAAAAACCCTTGTGAAGGTGGTGAACTTCGTTTTTTACGACGGGTTTAACCACTTGTTCAAATTTCGTCTCTGTATCAGACTGTATGAGATGTAGGATCATACAAACTTGTCCACCTCTTTTAAACTGTTCACAGCAAAAACAGGGACTCTCAAGCGAAACTGTTCAGCTTTTGTACAATGTCCAAGACCGCATCTTTTTGGGTACTACGCATTTCTGCCAGATACAAACTGGCGAAATTTCCTTATATGCGGCAGCCATACAGCTGCGTCCGAAGAGCGATTCGTCTTTTCCACGATCTCGGATGAACGCGAATAAATTGGGCCGAGATTTTTGGAACGAACTGACGTTTGACGATTGTATTCGTGTTGCTGTTTCCTCTCAACTCAGTTATCTTTGAATTCCGTCGGAAGTCTGGATGGTCTGGTATGAACCATTTCCATGTTGTTCCGTCCAGGCTGTACGATACCATGAATGATTTGACGTATCCACGGCCCCGAAAACCTTGAACGGCGATGTGGGTTATGTTGTGCCGGTCACCGAGGTCAATCTTGAACCTGAAGGCAAAGGTCAAGGTAGGTCCGGCATTCAATGCTTAATTGGCTTTTTATCGCCATTCGGGGCTCTGGATCACACGCTGGACTGATGCCACGTTTTTCCGGAAGCGCAGCCAAGACCGAAAATGCTCGTCATTTTTAAGAATAGCAAAAAGGTTTGGGTGCAGACCTTATTTACACTAATTGCCAGAGAAAACAAAATGTCACCTACTGTGTTTTTTTCAGCGTCTTGTGAAGCGCAATGCGTGAAACTGGCGCTGGTCTTGATAAAATTTATTGAGAAATTTATTCAAACAAACTCTGTAGCGACCTATTCCCTGCATGCACAAAATATTTGTTGAATAAAACCCAACTTCTAGTACAGCATCAAAAAACAGAGACAAAGAAGATAACGTACGTTGTTTTTTTACTTGCTCTTTTTTTATTTCTTTAATGTGCTATTTGATGGCATTAACCCTTCGTTGCACACATTGCCTTTATTTGCTTTCCTCTCGTCCAAAAGCAGGAAAAATATTGCTGAGCTATTTCCAAACATAACTTAAAATGTTATATTTGTGACAGTAAAATCAGAACTCCCAGTTTTTTCCAGAATTGCGATACTTGCAGGCAGGAGCGTGACGAGGAGGGGCGAGGGGACACAATGCTCCGGGTGCCAAATCACTAGGAGGCGCCGAAAAATCCAAGCGATGTCACAAGTACTTTCTTCAATACAATACATTAACTCTCAAAAGACCTGCGGTTGGAACATGGGGGGAGCAAAAGTTGTTTCTTGCCCCGGGCGCCATCTAACCTCGCTACGCCCCTGTTTGCAGGGCACGTGATGAAGCGTTACGCCAAGCCTTTCTCGGTTTGCCGACTCACAAGTAACAACATGTAACCCGTCAAACAGTTATTTTACCACTGAGACAAAGTGAAAACCGTCACTTCATTTGAAAAAGTGAGTTGTTTTGATTGCACCTGATCTTGCCATGCTGCAAGGAGCGCAGTCCGTTTATATACAGATCTAAGTGTAATGAGCAAAGGTTTTTGCAGCCTTCGCTTTTCCATTGCTAAAAACACTTTACCAGAGCCTGCGGTTCTTAGACCTTCTTCCTCTCTTCGGAATCCAAGCATAATCACTGTTAGTAATTCCCCACACATTACTTTGGGGTGGATCGCACAGTTCCAAATTCCTACGTGCGAATCTACACGTAGCAGTGATCGTGATCCTGCCTGACTGACTTCCAGTAGACGCTCCCTGCCAAACCAGAAAAAAATCGTTTGCAAAAGCAACGCAAAACAGATGTCAATATAGCTCTTCTGGTTTGTGTCTTTTCGAGCCCATGCCTATTGGTGTGGGCAAAGCCGTACTAAACATTGGCTAGCTAGAGAATATACCAGCACCTGAAAAAACACGTAGAACCGTAACAGAAAGCATAGGCATAGCCAGGGGGCAGGGGGGCATGGTCCCCGCAAATTTTAGCATATCTAGTCATTTTGTGCTTTGAGAGGGTGGTATCCTAAACAAAATACTGTTGTTCGCCTAAAATCAAACATTTTGCCCCCCGCAAATTTTTTCGCCCCAATAAATTTTGGGCTGGCTACGCCACTGACAGAAGGACGGTCACATATAGATGCAACTAAACCAAATAAATTGTATCCGCAGGTTTTGCTTATGTATCCATACAATGTGACAGTGTATCTGCGACCGTGAATCGACAAAAAGGCGCGTTTGTAATACCGCCTCTCCGCGTTTTCCGCAGCTTTCTTTAACAATTATTGAGCTGCAATGAGAATCTACTTCGCAGAAAAAAATAATAATGCTTATAAGCGTTTGTTTTCAAATTAAGTCTTGAGGCATTTTCACAAGAAAGAAAATTACAAAAATATGCGTCTACGCGTGATGCTAACCGTTCTACTGCGATGCACATGCCTTGTTTATTATTAACGTCGAAATCATGACTTACAGAGAGTAATATTCTGGAGCAGCTTTCATCGCTATCGAGCTCCGTCGGTTCTTGCGTCAATTCCCCGCTTGCTTGCGGCGACGGGAATGACGGGACGCAGCTACTCTGACTTGCATCTTCAATAACTCTCCACGTGGTATCCACCACCTTCAAAAATTCGAGAAGAACACGACCAACGCTTTTGAAGGTTGCAGAGTAGGAGGGTCAGCTATTTTATTGAAAGTTGAGTTTAGTGAAAGCGTATTTCTATTTCTGTTGGCCTCAAAACAGTCAGTTAATGAAAGTTTTTTTTAAAAAAGGTGCATTATTTTCTAAACGTTCTAACTAAATTATAATCTTCATCTTAAAGCTGCGAAACACACAGTTTTATTACAAGCTTTTCTGTAAGATCTATGACACCAAAACAGTGGCCAGAAATAGCTATTGTCACACCAAGTTAGCTCGAACATTTTCCCAGATAAACAAAAATGGTCAAAGTTTTTATCATATCTCCACCTTCCATTATATAGCCTGATCACGTACATTGTGTCTAGAAGAAGCTTTCCGGGGCCGAGAGCCAGAAACTTTATATACGTAAATGTTTTTGTTTATTTTACGTAGATACGAAAGCATTTATGCATATCAGCAAACTAAAGTTCTCAAATGAACAAATGTTTTCAAAGCGATAGCGCCGCCTGCGTTGATAACAGCATCATCAATTGCAACTCCAGAGAACCTTTAACTTCCAGTAACACTTAATTTACGCAGAAACCCAGGCAATGTGACAAGCAATTTTATTTTTTCGTCGAGCTTGCGGTAAAAATGTCCTTGCTAAAATAGAGAACCTGTGCGTAGCGTCACTGCAAGATATGAGCAAAATATCTTAAAGCGCAGCGACGGCAGATCGTTTAGCTACTTCCAATCAAAGGGTAACCTTCACCACGTTGAAACAAGCATAAATTTTTAGCTAGACACAAAAACATACGAATGTGCGCGGATAAGGATGAGCTCTTCCCGACACAGGTTCTCTGAGAAAGGATACAACTGTCTGATGCAGTATCACAGCAGAGTATTATTATTATTATCAATATTACTATGGTTGTTATTTGGTTGAACGTTGACCGGAAATCTGTGTCAACCCGAAGCCTAAATCTTAATGCTTGACGCGTAGGTTGAAGTTCCCAAGTACTGTAGCGCTGCAGCGAATCACTCAGTTATGCAATCGATCACCAACCATTTCGCTTGAGACAGTGCACCACAGTGAGACACCACCATGGCCGCAAAAGAGCAAAGCTTCGATCTAAGCCAGGGTTTCTCAAACGGGCCCTCGGCCCCCTTTGGGACCACGGAACGGTTCTCTGAGGGCCACGAGCAGACGTCTTCACCAGGTAGCTTTGCCGTGATATTGCATAACCCAAGTGCCACGATATATTAGGTATTCTCCTGTTAAACGTAGAAGGGCCCACGGTTCATGAAAATTTGAGAACCGCTGATCTAACCCGTAATCTAGCAAACGCAGTGTAGAACGACCGAAATTTTGCTTTCTACTTTCGTATAAAATTTTATGGTTGGGAGCAAAACTTCCAAGTCATGCCAAGTCGTATCAGAAGCAAAAATACAATGCCAGCGATTTCGTTTCTTGGCATTTGCGATTCTTTTAGTTCCATGGTGGTCATAGCAATAAAGCACGTAACTCTACCTTACGCATCCACCTGCGTGTTGACAACTATCTTCGTTTCGTTTGTTTTAAAAAAAGTGGTTTTCAACAAGCCAGTGAAAGCAAATGAATACACAAGCTGGTTCAATGTAAAGAAAGCAACTTGTACAGTTCTCGGACCACGCAGCATATTTACAAATATCAGATTTGCTGTTTTCGAGCAAAAAAGTTGCGTTGATCTTTTTTTCGGAGATGGCGGCGTACACTATGGCAAAAAACAGTTGCCAGCTGGTATGTCCTGGGATTACATAGAGTATTATTGTTATGTGATGATCTTTGCTGAAACTGGCCAACGCTGACATGAACTGGACATTTGGTAAGATACGTGTTTCTCTCGTCGATCAAGCAATATTTCTGTAAACACCAGCATAGAAAAACTTGAAAAACGTATTTAGCATTCCCGTGATAATTTACCTGCCGCAAAAACTGAACTTTTTCCTTGGTCACGTGCCTCTTGTCGTCACATGCTTGCCAATGACAACGTTGCATATAACCTCGCAATTTACCTGAGAAGTACCAGAACATAATTTCAGTGGTTAATATTCGCCTAACAAAAAATATTTTGGGTCATTCCAATTGCAAAAAGAATATAGCACGATCCTCTTTTTCTATCATAACCGGGAATTCACAGCCGCTTTTCAAAACTTTTCTCAATATTAAAGTTTGCAAAGTGGGCAGACAATGGCTTTACTTGTTTCATTGTAAACTTTCTGCACGCTGAAAACTTTTGCTCTGCCTAACTGCTTCCAGGCGGCATCACTCTCACCGTTATTATAAAATAAACACGAAGTGCGTGCAACAAATATTACGTAGTGTCTCCAGTACAGAGTAATTGTGGCTGTGAACCGAGTCCAAACAAGGTCTCCTACTAGAAAAGAGACCAATAAGACCTCTCTTTTCTAGGAGGTCTTGGTCCAAATCAAAGTCAGACATTGCTAGACTCGAGTACAAGTTATATGTCAGTCACCAATTGCTAAGTTGTATTCTTTATACTGAGTTTGGACTCAAGCACGATTCTCAGTCGAAAAAAGTTACATTGCTATAGCAAATAATTGTAACGAATTCCATCCGAAGCAGTACAGGTGGCACGTTTTGCTAAAAAATATTGTTGAAATTTACGAATGATCCTGCAAGTGGAACAAAATGCTTTTGACTTGTATAAGTAGATTAAGTAGATTGCCAAAGTAACGTGACTATGTCCCAAACCTAGTTTTAGCAGTTGAAGGACATGAGCTCAGGTTCGTTTTCAATAATGTTTACAAAGAATTCGAGTCAAATGCCCTAACTAATGTGTCATCAAGGAATATCTGCCACCGAAGCAAGTACCGAGTATTGCTGCAATAAGTAATTAAGTGGAATATACCTATCGCGTGCATTAGCACGGTGACGAAACCGACCGTTCTTTTAACTTTGTAACTATTGTTTTCAGAACCATTTCTGCAATCTTGTAACTTTTCTCACGATTGCATGAACAAAGTGTCTTACCGGTATCTGAAAAGGAAATACAGGGAAGGGGTGTTCTCAGATGCATGAACGGTAAGCAGTCGTCGTGCTGGGCCATCAGCTTGTCTGCGATGAATATAACTCACCTTGAGGTTTTGTACGCGTTTAGAGAATTTTTTAAAAACTTTGAGATACAATCAAGAATAGCGGTTTTGGTATCGTCTTATTCGGTTGAAGTTAATTGCATATTGCAGTAAACAACCCTACAACGGGAGGCAGTTTGCCAAGCATGCGACAAATACACTGTTCCCCTCCATTTGCAAATCTCACGAACATCGCGCGGGTGCCAAAATTTGTCTTCAGCAAAGCTGGTATTCCTAGTCAAGCTCACTCGATCAACTTTTGGAGATTTTAAAACACTCGACAACTTCTTTGCCAATACCGATTTACTTCGCCCGCGTAGAATACTCTAGTATTTTGGTTGCTTTCTACGTGCTTTTTCGCACGGTTTATCTGAATGCAAAGTAGCATACCTCTCACTGATATGTGCTGCTGAATTAACCCAGCGTCCAAGTTGTCCACCCTGCTCCACATATCGCTCATCTGCTGAACAATACTGGACAGCGGTTGCACTCCGGCCTGCTGGTTTTCCACATAGGAGACGTGCAGCCAGTCGCCGGCAAATCTTCGGCGAGCGATCTTAAAAAGAGCGAAACCAATGAAATGATAAGCAAGCAATGCACGCAAGGTTTCAGGACACCACTAAAAAGCTCTGAACCACCTTCTTACGTGAAACATCAAAAATGCTTTTAGTGCAGTACAGCCCAGCAGGATATCTGGTATTATCAGCTCTGCAGAATTCTCCTATAGCAGACTGCAAGTAAGTCACAAACAAATATGTTGTCCTCCACTGTCCAATCTATCGACCTCCCCATAGACTGTATGACCTGACGGTTCTGGACGATGAGACAACCGAATGGCTGCTGAATACCTTCCCCGAGATCGAGTGCGGCCAAGCAGTGGTTTGAACAACTAGCTCAAAAGAAGAAGAATAAACAAGCGGAGTGGCCTTTGCTAGCATTGAAATATTTCCGTGCAAACAAACCGGAGAAAAAAGAAACCAGACTATCTGCTTGACACGTATCATTCTTTCATTATATTTTTTATGAATGTGCTTGATGTCGCCTCATCGTGATCTGGCGTATCCGCTTACTCAAGCCATCACTTTCACATCTCTAACGTGACACCCACTATAGATAAATTTTGCACATCGTTAACGTGTTACTGCGGGAAGAAAACCAGTTTATTTTGTACTTTTTTACAATTAAGTTCCACAAGCTTACGATTAAGTATTTGTCTGGTGTCGACTCTGACATCGAGCTGAGTTAGTGGCGCCCATTCAAGTACAAAAGCAAGGTCTGTGCTTGCATTAGGAATGGATGAAACTTAAAAATAACGCAGGTGAAGCGATCAGCGTAACGGTGCATGCATAGTGGTCGGGACCCAATGCGGGGTTCTGGCGGAACTGGTGCAGGATTTTTTAGATCCATTGCCTAAGTGAAGGTGTCCCTAAAAGCAACAAACAATGGAATCAACCCAGTCGTCATAAAAGCACAGGGTATTGTCTCCAAGCAAAGCCATCTAACACTTTATGAATAGCCAAGCCGAAGCAAGGCTTCTGTAACGTTTTCATCACTTTTAGTTCGTTGACAGGCTTTCTGCATGTGGTCGTCATGAGCGCTATAAGGTGGGGGACAGGGGGACGTGTCCCCACACTTTTTCACAACTTGATCTGCAAGATGCTTCGCTGGAGCAGCAGTTCAAGTTGTGTGATGGAAAACACAGTTTTCCGCAGGCGGTAACAATTTGAAGAAGAATATAATTGAAAAGCAACCAGAGCACTTCGAACGCACGCGCCCACAGTCCACACGCAAATGTGACGAGTTGGGAACGAATCCAGACTGAAAGCTACGCACGATGCGCATGGTCTGGCGAAAAATCAGTTGAACATGGAACTTGTCTTGTACACAATAAACATATAAAAACAGTGAAACGCACGTTTGCGTTGCATAAGAAAAGCAAGAAATTGCTTAAGCATCCACGACACAGGCAACTGATGCACAAGAAACAGTTTAGTTCGTTTGTAAGCTCAAGTCGCATTCTGTTACACGTTTGACCATTGCACAAGCACAGAAACATTTTACGTAACACTTTTAGAATATTGCTATTTCCAACCTAACGACAGATATTAACATTTTTATTTCGGCAAGAAACAACTCGGCGTTTTCTGCGATCAACTGACGTCACGTTTCTTTGTTCCGGTCATTCGTGAAGTTCAACACATTCTTTCGCTATTCATTGTAGAACTTAGACAAGTGCATTACAGTAGTAAGTAATTTTATATCTGATCACAGACAAATTTTATTGTTGCACTTGTTACGAAGATTTGGTGAAATTTGCTAAATAAATTTATTGTAGAGCAGAACTTCAAATTATTTTTTTTATTAGACGCAAACGCGGGCATGTGCTACGGGCATTAGATTAATCCATTTTTGCCTGTACATTTGAAGCTAAATTTTGCATTTGAAGTATACATTTGTGTATTATATGTGTATTATACTCCGCCTCAGAGCCCTTTTGCAAAATTTATGACGTAATTCATCTGCTGCATTCTCCTTTCATTTGGCTCCTAACAGTAAAATGTGTAACTCGGTTCCAGCTTTCAACCTAGAAAAAAATATCCTACCGACGTGTTTTGTAACAAGGTTTATCCTTTCTACATTTCATCGTTACGGTTCCGGGTTTACTACGGTAAGCTATTACCCGAGTTCTTGAATGCGATGGAGAACTGCTGGTAATTGCAAAACAAAAAAACACTGCTAAACCTTGTTTTTGCCAATACTTTACCTTAGATTCGAAACGACGAAATTGGCGATTGGTCGTCAAATATCGAACAGACATTACGTCACGGTAGTTTGGCAGCAACTGGCTCGCAGAACTGAAGACAATCAAGTCATTGCAGAAGATAGACGTTAAAATACACATAGCAGCGCTTGTAGGAAAACATTGTCATGTCTACTCAACGTCTTTGTGAACGCCTGAAATTTTGCCGAAAGAAATAAATGAAAACTGTAGATTGCCATCAGCCTGAAACTTACATAAATATTTTACTATCAGGTAAAAGATATGGCCTCTATTTATGAAAAACTTCGTTTTTACCCCTAAATCTCGCATTTCAGTTTCAACCAAATTTCAGTTTCCTACCGCATTTAGAAACATAAATTTATCCAGATTTCAGAATATAAATTTATGTTTTTTTAACAATAGCAAGTGGTACCTAGGCATAAAATGGACTAAGGGCTTCCTAGCAGTCTAAATGTAAATAAATAGTTCTTTTTATAGTGGGTGTTCCACACGCATTCAGGAGTTTTGTAAGCATTCCCACGATCGCTGCTGCTTCAAAAATTTATTTCAAATCGATATTGATAGCCACGTTCTCACATGCGTGAGTATCGATGAGGCAGCACAGTATAACCTCTTTAACTTTGGCTCATCATTTGTTTTCTCTTTTGCTAATGAGCTATGTAACTTGTATACAACGGTCCCAGTGCTTTGTTCTGTTCTATGCGTGATTTCCTTTGACTGTAACGTTTCAATCTGGGCTCGTTCTTAGCGTATAGTATCAATAATATATATTGCATTATATCCAAAACAGCAGGCAAAAAGTACGCCTCCAGAAATTTGAAACAAGCAAGTGTCGAGAGCCATCAAAATCAATCAAAAAAATAAAAATCATTGGTGTACGCTGTTGTGGAGATCCATTTGCCACCAGAACGTGCTATGCATAAAAAAGTCAGTTATCACATAGAGAATGAGATATAACATGTACAGATAAATGGCTGTTTCATCATTTACACCAACGGTATGTCTATTTTCACCTAGATAAACACGGATCCAAACAATTTGGTCTCAAGTTACTCGGTTCATTACAAAAAAAACAGCTGTCAAGAAAAGGGTTGCATCCCGAGATTTCCTAAGACAAAAAGTGGAATTGACGACAACAGATTTTCACCGGCGTGAGTGATTTCTCCGCTGACGGGCGATCAATTTGCACAGATTTTATTTTGGGCTCGATATCTTTAACTTATCGTAGGAAAATATCGCTGGACCGTTAGAAGCAACTTACGCGATATCGTAATTAAGAAGAGAATGCAAGTTGACGGCGAACATCAGCCTTGAGCCGGTTCTACGGAGGTGAGGAAGGAGCCATCCACACAGAAAATGAGCAGATCCAGCCAGCCCATTAAACGTCTCCCCCACATAGCAGTTCGTATGTCCGCTTCCGGCCAAGCCGTCTTCAAAGTGCCCTTCCTCGTTGAAGTCCGTTGCAACCAGAACGACGCTGTAGTTTCTGAAACAGCATCGTCGAAAACAGCATTTTCTGCCTTGCTCTGACACCGACCAAGCTGCTGTGCAAAGCTGTGACGAGGTTACTCACTATTTTCAAATCGTCAGCAACCCGAAGTTACGGTTGCATGAATCTTAAACCTGCTAGCGACACGGAGTCAAATAAACGCCTTTGATATTTAATCCCGTTGCTACCGCTGGCGGCGCGTTAGTGATGTGCACAGTCCCGTCGCCACGGGGAGTCTTTGGTGGACTTAGCCCCCCAAAGAAAGCTCTAAGCCCCCGCAAATTGAAATATGAAACACCATAAATCAGTGGAATTTTTGTCAAATTTGAATGTCAAGCCCCCCTACACAAATGTAAAGCCCCTCCAAACAAACGTAAAGCCCTCTTATTGACGACTCTCTGGCGACGGTTCTGGATGCGCACGCTAATAGAAACGTTTTTGCACGGACATGAGCATGTTGACGCATTTCTTGAGAAAGTAATTTTTTCATGGATTGCAAATATGTGCTCCAAACTCAAAAAGATGGCGATGCACTCAACGCACATCTACGGCAACTTTTAAACGCTTATGGCAGACCAAGTTTGACAAAAGCTTATTTTACTTGTACAAATAGCAGCGTAACTGGTAGCAACAATAATGCACTGTACCTGGTGCAATACACATCCCTGCTTAGCAGTCGTCCCAATTCAAGTAATGCTGCAACTCCGGACCCGTTTTCATCTACTCCGGGAGTTCCCCCGACGTGAGTATCGTAATGAGCCATGACCACTATCAGTTTATCGCGAATCGTCCCGTAGTTCTCTCCACGAATCGTTGTAATAATGTTGTAACCCCTGACCACTGTCTTGATGTACTGCGATAGCGTAAGCAAATATTCAGCAATAGAATATCCGAAACCGTTGAAAACGTGGAAAAAATCAACATTTGCTTCACTTTTTTCATGTTTATTTGCCTTAAAAATCCCTGCCTGAAATAACAAAAACAATATTATGTCTTGCATTGTCAAATTAAATGCGATGATAAGTTTGGGTTCAAACCTTACGAATATGGGTAGCTTCAGTGCTTTATTGATTGGCAGAAGTGAACGAGAATAGCAAGAAAAGAACGTGGAAAGCACAATCAAAGATTAGCTTTTTAAGCAAAAACCTGACCTTGAAACAAGTTGTTAGCGTTTCCAAACTCCACATGCATTGTTTATATCTCCTATTTACACGAAAAGCAATTAACAAGGCGCAGCAACCAGTCTGTGGAAATAATGGTTGTCAGTGAGAGTTTCTGATGGCAATCACGTTTCCTGTTCACTTTTGAAAAAGGAAACATTAAAAAAAGATCTTTTTTGTTTCACCATTCAATATTACTAGGACTGCATTTTTGTGCTTCTTTAGCTTTACTGGTCTTAGCATTGGCTCGTCGACGATGCGATTGATAATTTTTTTCCAAAAGTCTGTTTCATTTGGACTTCGTTTCGTTTTGTATCGCTCCTTCATCAAATCTCAAGCGGACAAGGTTTGAAACCCTGGGCAGTTGTTAAATACAAGAAAGATTAGTACTAAATTTGTTTAACGTGTCGAGTAGAAATATTATTGAAAATGAAGGCTTAAGAGGTTTGCTGTTATCCTGTACACCTTAATACAGTGGTTCCCAGCCGGTGGATCGCGACCCCAAAGTGGGTCGCGTAGGAGTGGCCGTGGGGTCGCGAACAACAACCTCAATAGTTTGCTGAAGGCCCAAATTTTTAGAACTAGGCATATCAACATTTTGTGTTACATCAGCAAAACCGAAACACGGACAGATTTTTGTGAAGTTCACATTACCTCCATAATAATTCCTATCTGGTTTCTACTACACCAGGGGTGGCCAACCAGTCAGGGACCAAGAGCCACATTTCCCACTGTGTTACCGAAAAGAGCCACATCATGCACATGGGCACATATGAACATCACCCCAGCTCTTCCTCACTCACGTACATGCCTTTGCTCAGCTAGATTTATTGTAAATGTCTCACACCAACATAGCCACCAAGCACGCTTCCACGCAATGTGTAAGTCGCACCCCGACTTTCACGATGAACAGTTGGTACAAAATTTTGCGACTTATACATGGTTAAATACGGTATTTGCTTAAGAACCGCATGAAGCCGGGCAAAGAGTCGCAGGTGACAAGGCCTGTGCTATACGGTTTCAATCGACGTTATTGTAGAAATAGGCCTATACCAGAAAAAGTAAGCGCTGTTTAGTGATGTCGAGATTACGTCAACGTCGTAAACATCTCTCCTGCTGTGAACACTTGCCAGCTGAAATTCCAGCGAAGCACAACCGATATTTTTTTCGTTATAGTTCCGTATTAAGCCCACATTAATTATTTTGTATTCGTTATGGTTCAAGCTCATGATTCCAGCACAAAGTACGGTTATGTTATTCATGTCTGAGCGTATTTGCAACTGCGAAATGATTCCTTAGCACGTGACTTGCTCTCTGAAAAATCCCTGACGCTGTTCAGGTGTGCTATGCAGCAATCATACGTCATACCAAAACCAATATGCTCCCTTCTCGTTGACTGCTTTCATTCGTTTCCACCTACTATGTGAGCAGGGGTGGATATTAGGGGAAGCGAACGAGAAACAGTCATCTCTGATCCCCTTGTTTCAGAGATGCCGCGGGCACCCTTTGAGAGTTTCGCACTTAGTTTTGCCTAGTTTTGTTTCGGTCATAGACCAGATAAGTCAATTCGGTCATAATGTCCGAAAAGGTAGGCTAGTGAATAATATTTCAGCCAGCGAGTTTTAATACTATTAGGAGGCAAATGATCGAAAGGACTCATGAAAAAAAACAGGTTTTTGCATTGTTCTGCTCAAAAACTTTATGAACCACTCAACAGCCACATTTATTAAGATCTGAAGAAGGTCATACGTTTTTCAAAATAAAGCAACAATTGTGTGCAAAGTGGGCCCCTCAACAGCTGTTTTAGGGCACCTTTCTGGAAGTTTGCCTCAGGCCCCTAAATTGTAATATCCACCCCTGTCTGTGAAGCTGGATTTTCAACCTTGTCCACATTAAACCAAAAGTCAAGGAATACACTGCTGGACGTTGAGAATAACATAAGGTTAGTTCTCACCAACGCGTCCCCAAGAATTTCAAGACGAGTTACACAGATGCAAGCTCAGTCGCCCCACTCATTAGCATATGTGCTATTTGTTTCGCATAATAATGTAAATAACAGTACACTGAATCTAACATATGAAATGATAGTGCTTTTTATCTTGTCGGTTGGTATTTGAACACCTTTTTGAGTTGTAGGTGATGGCTGGGGCCGAACGCTTGTGCAATGTTTTCCAATGGGGTCGCGAGATCAAAATGGTGGGGAAGCACTGCTTTAATATTTATGGCGAATCACCGATAACTTATTTCCAAACTTTGATTGAGGGCATGAGTCGAAATTTAGGGAGTTCGGAATAAAGTTCAACATTCGGCAAAACAAGAGAACTTGATAAAAACCAAGTTCACCAAATGCATGAATTAGAAAGATTTTAACAGAGTTATGAAGCGGTGGATGACTTCAGCGTTTTTTTCAAAGATGTTGTTGAGCATCGCTTTAAATCAACGGTGCACAACCTGCGATCGCACAGCCGCATGCGGCCTTCGATAATGAAATTTGTGGCCGTGCTGGCGTATATTGAAGCAAAACAAACGCAAGGCAAGAAAATCAATCGACACGATGCGTAACAATCTGGATGGTGATGTTTCTTTTAATAAATTCATTAAAATGTTTGACATTTCATTATACTTTTAGGCACAAGTAAATGACATTTTCGGGATAAAACCTGTTCTTTAATTAAACGTATCTCATAAATATAACTCGAACTCATTGGCGGCCGTACTTCATATAAACAAAAGTAATGCGGCCGGCAATAGCAAAAGGTTGTACACCCCTGCTTTAAATAGACGGAATGGTTCTTTTGAAGACAACAATTGTTGGCACAGCGCATTTACGAGGCGTTTATCTTCATGCCATTCAATCATATTGCAGCGATTCAACCTTGGAATCAAGGTAAAAGCGAAAGCTTTGACGCTATTGTTCTATAATGGTGAACGTTTTTTTCGGCGAAATCAGCAAAATAAGTGCATTCAAACATTCGCACCTGCAATGCAGATGAGGTTTACCATTACTGTACACTTAGCGACTTTCTTCTGCTAAGTTAAGGCGTGATTCCTGCATTTTTGAGCCAAACTATACGTTGTTGTTGATTTTTCCTTTGAGATATTTTTCAACTTGGACCTACAGTCTGAAGTTTGTTTTTGTCTTTAATCACTTTTCTTCGAATTTCCTTAAAAGCTAGGCTAAATTTCAGAGTGATTGCAAAGTGAAAATTAAAGTCATAGAAATTCCAAGATTTTACAAAAGTTTCGAAATAAACCACACATAGAGTAGCTCACCGACTGGAAATTAAAAGGAGCTTTCTCTTCACGAACAATTTGCCAGACGCTAAAGTGCCTTTCTTCCGGCGGCAATCCGAACTCATGCATAAGTTTCTTTATCAACTTTCGGGTTGCAACCTGAAAAACAAGAAGTGATTACCGTTTTCAAGGTCTGCAAAGTTCCGTGATATATAGCGCACGGTATGCAAATACTCAACTTCATGTTTTTTCAATAGTCCTTTACAGAGCTGGGTTAAAGGGTAAAGGGGCCCGGGGCAATTTTTACTGTAGGGCCCCTATGACGTATTTCATGACGTCATATTTTGTAAAAATTACCTTTTCACTGATTCGCAACGTTTTCGCTTACTTTTTCCGGTAGTCGAGAATGTACTCACTCAATTTTACATACAGTTAGCTGCGAGAACAGAGTTTAAACACTAGAGTGTATTCTCACTAGGCCCGTAACCAGAGGAGGAGAATCCCCCTCTAGAAAATTATTCGCCCCCCCTGGAAAAATGTGCTGGACATATTTTAAAACTACAGGACATAGTTCAAAAATTTTGTCCCCTTCTCAGAAAACTCTTCGCCACCTCTGGTATACCAAGCTGGTTTCGGGCCTGATTCTTACCATGAAAAACTATTTCACAGGTTAGACCAGTGTTTCTCAAAGTGGGCGGAATCGCCCTTTGGGGGCTATTTTGATGGGCAAGGGGGCGAAAATAACAAATGGGGCGATAGGGGGGCGAAAAGACACAAAGGGGCGAAAGTGCTCAACGACTAATCGATCATTGAGTTAACTTGAATAGCCTACTATTTTGGCTTGTTAGTTTCTTGCAAATTTTAATTTACTACGATAATTGTTGAAGGTTATTGCTAAAACAATTTATCTGTTGACTTTTTACTCTGGATTGTCTAT
>JGI24159J19872_10003160_pt1 | contig 20291 bp, 15 predicted proteins | sample Ectturendosymbi4_FD_19872 | JGI IMG/M metagenome (IMG submission 19872) | reverse complement strand
TTTTTTTTTTACATTTACATTAAAAAAATCAATTTCGTGACGCATCGTTTTTGAAAGAAATGAAACAATTCGCTGTTTATTCTATTATTGTAAATTCCTCTTGGAAAAAATTAGTTTCACTCAATTTCTAATCTAACGCTAATAACTACTATATGTATCCTCAGTGTAAAATGCCGTGAAAAAAGCAAAACACAGTGTTAATATACGCATGCGTTTCACGGGCATCTTATCTTGAAGATATTTTCGAAAAGTATCTGATCAAATCTGATCGACGACCCGTCATGGCGTCGGTTGTTGCTTGATGCGATCTGAATCACGTTTGTTTGCGGTTGCCAACACGTTTTTGATCGCAATCTTATCTGGTATGTTAATGTTCTACAATGCAATTGTAAGTGCTCTGTCACTTGCGCCAATTACAGGGAGTACGTGAGGTTGTGCAACTTTTCTTGGGATTTCGCAGGAATTTTTCCGAAGAGCAGTGGCTTTAGCTCTAGCAGCGGTCGTGCACAGCACTGCCGTGATCATTTTTCGCCAACGGTTTTGCTCTTGATAGGCCGCCTTCCCGTGCTGAACTTCTGAATGCATTACAAGGTCAACGCCGCGACATGAATGCATCGCAAGACAAGCGCTGCAGCATTACGAAACTTGTAGAATTTGCTTCGCGTGTTCTGTCATGTTAACTGGTTGTATTTCATGTTTTGATGAGAAACAGCGATTTATTGCTCGTGTTTCACGCCTTTCATCGGTTTTGGTTGGGTTTGAGGACATTAGTTGCAGTGAGATCATCAAAGTTGTGTAAGAAGGTTTTGAAAATCTTTCAGTGTCTTCCAGTGTTTGTTGTGGAAAGACGACTCAGGGATAGTCTGTTTTTAGTCAGAACATTTGCGCCTGGTCGGTCAACATTGATATATCTGCTATTATTGCAACCCTACGCTGTGTTGTGTTTGGTTGCAGTCCAAGTCCTTATCATTCACCAGGTTGAGTGGAACAAATATGAAACAAAGAGGTGAAAGTCCTCAACAGCGGTTGGCCTGTCACTGGAAGGTGCGGCACGTTTTCAGTTCAGACACAATAATTGAGCAACGCAATATCGTTGTCGCTAAAGCTGTCTGAAAGCTTTTAGAAGGAATGCTGATGGTAAGAATCTGAGATCCCTCCCTGACGGCGATATAATCATCTGCAATGTCACGAGATATCTTCTGACGTTCAGTCAGTTTGTTATCCGAAGCAGTAGATCGTGATAGCAGTTGACCCTGCTGCATGTGCTGCACGTTGAAATTAAAATTGCGTGTTTGTCACATGCCAAAATCTCTTCAGTGGTGAAAAAAGGCCCTGCTCTTTCGGTATTAAATTGATGTAAGTTGTTAGAACGTAGTTGTTTTGCAACGTGGAGGTGTAAATGGCGTGGCAGCTTATCACCGCGGAAACCTTTCGTACCAAAATTTGAATTACTTGAGGTAGTATTGCCTCGATTGACAATTGGACAAAACCAAGGCCTCCTAGAAAACATCTATTTAGGAGGCCTTGACTAAAAGCGGCGAGTTTTTCAGGGAGCCACAAACGCTATACAAAAACGTTAAGGATCTTTGTGATATAATAATTATATCAATTATTCAATTATTGATGCAATGCAGATCCTTTATCCTCTGCCCGCTACCTACGTTCTTTTGATGCATTCCAAGTTCCCAACTTTTTGTGGTTTGCTGAACCTTTTACGATCCACTCAGCTGCAAACTGTTAATGATCTTTTTCGCTCATTCTGCTGGAACAGGAATCCAGATCGTGGCTTACGGTGGTATTTTGACTCAGAACACGCGTGTTTGGCGTTGTGTTGTTTCGCCTGCTTTTCGACGTTGCTGTGCTACCGAGTTTAGAAAGATGCAAGTTTAAAAGTAGCTCGCCGTACATTCGAAGTTGTGCGCATGTTAAGCGGCTGGAAGAAATATATAAATGTACGCTGTATATACAGAGAGAGATTTTCTTCAACACATAGGAATTTCTAGGAAGTAGGAAGTAGGCCTACTGTGTTCATTATTCACTTATCCGAGCATGCAATAATTCGGTTTTATTTAACATCTGAAAAAATCAGATATCAGGGGGAGGAGAATGACCGCAAGGTCTTCGAGTCATCCACCCCGCGAAATACAAGCTGACTGACTACGAAAGAGCTTTTTTGGTAGTCGTTGGCTTCAACTGCATTCGCATAAATATTGAAATATTTATTGCCTTAAAAAGCAACATATAGGTTCTTTATTAAATAAACAGAGAGGCCCTTGTTTGTCACTCAAACTGCACTACTATTTTTTCAAAGACGTTCCGCTTACGTTGCGCTTTACGATTTTGACAATCGTCGTTTGTGCGACAATAGTTTTTTTGAAACGTCGAAGTTGCGATACGTAGATCTGCTGCAAGCGTCGTGTGGAATTAGCAAGAATGTCGTACTCAAACATTTGCGTTCATTTTCACGTTTTCATTTGGTAACTTTTCTTACAATGACTTTCGGACACGTTAACACAAATATGCAAATACTTTTACAGTTCAAATCAGGTTTGATAAAAATCATTATTTAAAAAAAAAATCAAAAAATGTTGACTAAAATATGTTCTATAACTACGTTTACAGTCAACAGCCTTCATATTTAATGGAATTTAAATACAACTTTCACTTTATGCCAGTCTAGCATGAAGCAACTAGCTGCCACTGTTAACCCGAAAGCTCTACTCTATGTTGCCCTGTATTTGTACGAAAGGAAAGTTGCGTAAGAGATGACTTTTGACTGTTTGTCTTGGAGTTGATGTGCGCAGGTTTTGTTGAGAAACTGTGAGCGCAGTGTCGCTACGTTGAGCACCCAGTAACAGAAAAAAATATTACTAGCAATTTTTGGTTTTATCTTCTCAAAGCAAGCTAAATTTTACGTCGCAATAACGTTTACTTACGGTAAATAGCAAATGACCCGTAACATGTAACTTCATAAATTTTATACTTGTGATAAAAATCAAAGCACTACATTGCTTTGCTCTATGTTTGTCTTGCTGTTAGAGCCTAAAACCTAGTTATAAGAGCTTGATTGTTAAGCGCGATAATTGTAGACGATCATTACAACTCGGAAATGAGGCGGTTGAAAGAAAGTGGAGCTTCTTTCAGAAAGAAAAAAAGCCAGAGAAGAAAACCTAAAATATGTGAAGGAGCCTCCAATTTTTTCAGCTCTTCCAATCTTTCTTCTTTAGTAGCATCAATGAATGAAAATCCTGAAGGGAGTGGTGAGTTTCAGGAAGATATGAAACAAGAAGTAACAGCATTCAATGCAATAAGCTGGAAGTATTCAAACGGATACGGTTGAGACAGGTATAGGCAGATGCGTAGGAGAAAATGACGTACCAAAACCGGTTGTCAGCAATTTGCCAAGTGATGTGTCTGCTTGGCCTGAAGTCATTGGTCATAACTTAGAGGTGATCTTCGTCTGGATGTGCATTGTTTTTGTTGGTGATTACTTCCTAGACACGCTTGCTAGTTACACTTTCCCATTCGTTAGTAGCTACTTGTTTGCATTTAGGTTACCTGTCATTTATTATAAAAATCCTTGTTTGGCTATTATTCTTCTTGGGAGTCAAGTGGGTGACTTCAGTCATACCGGCTCCCGCACTGTACAAATCTTGTGCCTGTGCGAAAATAAAAATTAATGGGTACATGTGATAAATTCGTTCCTGTTTTTGTTTGTTCATGTTTGCTAATTTCTTGTTGACCTTATCGTCTCATGTTTATTTTGCAAGCAGCCAAACTTATTGCAGCTTTGCATTTTAAACTATTTGTTCGAATACTCCGTGCATGTGGTGATGTCATGTTGTCCGCTATTGCACGGGAGGGAGGCATTTTTTCTGCGAGCCTGGCGCATCAGATTGTGGTCCAACGTTTCAGAAGCATGGGGTCGAAGAAAAGTTGGAATAAAAGGATACGCGTGTCAAAGTGTTTATTGACAAGTTTGCCGATCGTAGAATTATCGTCACCTGTAAAATCAGTCATCAGCACCAAGAACGCAATTTTGCGTTCAAAAAAATTTTTACTAATCTAATCTGTGCTGCATGTGTCTGGCATTGCATTTTATCCGTGTTTCAAATATTTATCATTTTTTCAAAATTAGCCGTTGTGGGCATGGTCGCTAACAAAACATGTTTTTTTTTCAGGAGGACAAATACTTGCATTTCATGACCAACCTCACATGGAAGACTGGTTCTAACTCGCTGCGCCTGTTTCTCTGCCAGGTGAGCAGATTGCTTCGGTTGGCATTAAGCCGTCCTGGCGGTCAATAACAAAATGCGGACACTAATTAAATTGCTTCAGTCATCTGAATACTATGCGGGTCGCGGCGATTTTCCAGGATGCTAGTGGTTGGTCATCGGTCATCATCTTGTATCGGGCGGGCGTGGGCAAAGTGGCCAGCGTGCGATCGTCTTGTCCACTCATCAGTTTCGCAAATTCCATTCCGTTCACTCTCACAGTTAAACGGCAGGACTACGCCGATCGATGCACCTTTACGGCACGAGAATTTGTTTAATGCACCGGAAAATTTGCCACTTAAGCCTGATCTTTCGCCTGCTGTTTGCCATGTTTGGTCGCTGGGGTCTCGCCATGCAATCAGAATTTTCCAGTTGGCGTTCGTCACGCAGTGAAATAATGTGAAATCGTTATTTTCTCATTAGAGCTGCTTCCTGAGCTTTAGTCTGTACCAGTACTTGTTGAGACACTATATTTGCGCGTGGGTAAGCTGGTGTCCATAAAAACAAAATGGCGAGCGAAATTTGTTTTTTTTAAAGAAATAACCGTCGTAATTGTTACAAGAATCGAGCACCATTGATTAAAAAATGCAACCTAACGCAAACAATCAAATCCCGAACACAGGTACCCTCGGTATGTTGTTTGAAAGATTTTTAATCGTGTTATGGTAAATAACTGGGCAGTTAATGAGAATATGGTTATAAGAAGAAATTCATTAGCCGTGGCCCTAAACTGGTGAACTGTAACTGATAAGACCTTGGGTTTCACCTGCAATATTCGTATCAAGTCTGTTTGTCCAAGAAATAAATACGCACGCATGTATTTTTTCGCCTTCCCTTCTCCAACAACAAGATGCTAATTTATGATTCTCTGTTTGCTGTATTTGTAAGCACAAAGATAATTGGCAACAGAAAGATATTGTTTGGCAATTCTGTCTACTTTGATCCTGGCATGAAGATTACTGACCTCAGCACATCTGCCGTGTGTTAGAAAAAAATTGTTAGTATGTTCTGATTATAAAAACGCAAAATAAACAGGAAAAGTAATAAAAGTCACGATTCGTGGATTCCGAAGTAATATTATGTACAGAAGCATCAATTCTGATTTATTGACCGATTCAAAATCTTCTAAAGTGGTGTCAATTTTAATTACATACTTTCAAACAAGATGCAGACCGCTTATTTGGAACGATTTGTAATTGGTCATACTACGGCAATATTTGGCTGTTTGTAAGTTACAATGTATGTTGAACGAAAACCCTGCAGCTTTTCCTAATTTTGACGTCTCGAAAATACGATTTTTACTTTGCATAATTGGATTACTTGAGTGAACCCAAACATTAGCAGTTTCCATTCTGAACGTGTGTAATTGGGTATTATTTGTTGGCAGGATGCTGTGAGCAATGAAAAGATCTACCTGGTCGCATATCAGGTTGGATTCAGCGGCTCGTGACGTTCCGATACAAAGCAAAACGTCGCCTTCCTGCATTCCGATTGGGAAATCGCAAGTTCTTCTGGTTCTGACACAGATAGGTTTTAAATCGGCGGGAGCACAGAAAGGTTCAAACTTCACATTCGGTGATAGTCGGCGAACCTGTGGTGGAAGAACGCTTTCCAAGGACTGTTGCCCATGTTGTTTTTCCATGAGGGATGAAAGAAACAAACTTTTTTCTTTTTTGTTGTAATGGAACAAATAAACGAACAATAAGTTAAAGCATGTGGCGTCGGTAAGCAGCAATGCGGACGAATGATCATTCAGTTGAAAGCCACAATAAGTGTGTAGCATTTGGTTACGACGTTGACTCGGCCGCAAAGACTGGAAACATAGTAAGTGCTTCCAGCAAAGGTATGAACACGTTTGCAGGATAGAAAGGCTTCTACTGGGAATTGCTACTGAGCAAAAAACGGTTACAGTGTAGGCGTAGAGAAATCATTAATAAATATCGCAGTTAAGAAAGCACAGCAAGTTTTTGAAGAATTGTAGAGCACCTGAAAACTTCAATACGAGAGACGAATCGGCCAATATTAATCGTCTGCGACACCAGGGCCGTCGGAGGCCCCGATCACAGAAGCAATAAATAGTGTAGTTTTCGGGCTAGGGCAAGGATGCGACGTCATAGACATTAAAAGAATACCTCTAGCGATAAACTGGGTACAGTGTGCTGAACACGGCATAATTACGCATGTGACAATACCACAAAGCCAGTTCTCACGATGCTTGCACTGCATTCGACTGATTTTCGTGCAGCATTATGGCAACCGATTAATCCAGGGAGGGCGACCTGAGCAAAATTTTGCTTTCGTATGCCCACATATGGTTGCTTTCTAGTTGACGGCGCCCACATATTCGCAGTGAAGCTCGCAGAAAACTGACTTCAACATATATCGACAAGGGAAGTGCAAACGTTGGTCAGGTTTCGGACTTCATAAATTAGTCATCGTCGTAGGCTGGAGTCCGAAAGGAAAGATTGCACGTTTACGAAAAGGAATTGTACTATCAACCGAAATGAAGAACAAAATGTGATCCGCCTTCAGTCGCTTTCTATCCTATTGTACCATTTTCGAATTAGATACAAAGGACTGGAATGATCATAGTAATGATCCGTGATAGACTCTTTCTCAATATCTTGATTTTCACTGTCTTCTAATTGAGGATCCTCTTCCGCCGTCCATAAATCTTCCTCATCTCGCTGATAACGCTCTTGCAGAGCGCTTGCGAGTCGCCGTATAAGACTGTACTCGGGCCGAAACGTCTTGGCCCGCGGTACTTGAACGTCATCGCGTAGCGCTCTCGGGAACTTCGGCGTGCTTCTTTCCGCCTCACTTTCCTCCGTATGGGAACGCAAACCTTCTGGCATCTGATCGTGCTGGCGCAGTCTGCTTCTGCTGTGATATTTCGTGCTGAGAAAATGACCTGCGTGAAACAAAAAACAACGGTGGTATGCCTGAATACGCATGCTTGAAAGTAAAACCCAAGCTGGTGAACCGAAGCCAGCAGGTCGCGTAATCCGTTTAAGCATGAATAATTTATTTGCCATATAATCCATTGCAATCGCTTTAGAAATGGTGTAACTTACCGCAGTGTTTTCTTATTTCCTGGTAAGACATTTGGGAGCTCTTCAAAAGAAGACTGCACACAATTGGACTTGCGTGATGGTAAATTCTATCTGTGGGAGAGAAGAATAAGTTAGTACATCCTGTATTTAATTATCTTTAGGTGGATAGGCTTTGGCGCACTTTCACATGCCCTTATTTGCATTGTGCAACTTTCACTGTGACAAGCGACCACAAAAATATTAATCTACCAACCATACTGGACGGAAAAATGCCTGCAGACAGTCAAGTTATTTTTTGTGCGACCTTGCATGCCACCGGTTCAATTTTTTGAGGGAAGTAATCATTTGTATAGTTTGTCAAAAATCACTGAAGTTGAATGTTTAAAGAAAGATCAATGTTACCACTCCAATTAGTGAATGTTATCTGTTTAAGCTGCTCTGCGGTTACTGGTTGTTACAGCGAGCCTTTTGCTTAAAGTTCGCTTATCAATGGTGGGTAAAAAGTTGAATTATCCAAGTTAAATAACCTTTCTCGACAAACTACACCAATGCATAATTAATGATAGACATCCAACAGATGCGCTGTTACTTGTCTGTCGAATCATTTACACGTTACTCTCTAGGCTACACTTTCCGCTTTTTGAATCTTACGGAACGCTGCGACACTTCGTGTGCCACTTTGCACTGTGCATTTGAAACCTCGCATTTTACGCACTCCCGTCGCCACGGGGGGGCTTAGCCCCCCAAATTGAAACATGACACACTATAAATCAGTTGGGTTTTTGTCAATTTTTAGAATGTCAAGTCCCACCGCAGAAACGCAAAACCCCCCTATTGAAAACTTTCTGGCGACGGTTCTGATTTTACACGAAGGTAAAGGACCCACATCGTTATTGCAAAACATCACGGACTTGTACGGAGTACGATGAACAATACAGAAAAGTGTTTCGCCAGGGAACTTGTTGAAAGACATTTGCAGCTTTACCAATAAACGCATTTCAACTTACCACCAACTGCCGCAGTGGAAACGATGAAAATTGTCAGACACAGCATCAGGCGAAGAAAGGTTACACTCGTCATCATGTTGCACCTACGCCAATTAAGTGAAATGCAGCTTTGCAATAATAATTTCACGTTTCTAGGTATCTATAAGACAAAAATTGTCAAATTAAATAAATTATAAAATAACTTAATTATTTTCATGAGACATTTGACCACTGCAAAGAACGTTTTTAGCACCTAACATATGTGAGATAATGCAAAAAACTTTGTACTGCATTAAACAATGAACGCTCTTTCATATCTGAATTGCCTACCGAAATTGACACCCGCTACATGCGAAATAGCGATACAAAGTTGTACGTTAGTGGGCCAAGCCACACTCGTCCGTCTTTCAGAGCTTGGGTGCTCATGGTTTTATACTCTCCTGCCTTTTTCTGCCCACTATTTTTTGCCGTGATTTAACTACACTGCGTTTAAACTATGACGGCGTCGCGTACATAGACGCACGGCGATGTGGTCACAGTCTCACCGCGAGTAAGTCTTTAATTAAAACCGTGCCACAGCAACCCAAAAACGCGTGTTTGCTAAAAAAGTTAACCTCATGTGTATCTCTCCACTTTTGGTTTGCGCTGCAATCCTTGGCTCTTCAGAGTCTCTGATTACGAAGCGAATTTTTTTACCTTAGGCTAGTGTAGTATTTCAGTTTCGTTTTTTTCGCCCAGGTCTTTCGAATAGCGAATCGCTTTATTTTTAGAGCCAGTGTGGATCATTTAAACAAACCTCATGTATGATTAGTGTCGGCAATCATGGCATACTACCTCGTGCGAACCGAGAGAGAAACGAGTGGTCCACGGAAAGTACTAAAAGTTGGTCCACGGAAAGTACTAAAAGAATGCGATATGCTTTTTGTGTGTTTTTTTGCGATATGTTTTTTGTGAAAAATTTTTAAAGTTCCAAAACAGCCGACCGTCAGTCCAAGTCTGTCATATGCTTTGCTTTTCGTACTCAGTAATAAGCAAAATGATAGCTTCTCCTAGACCTAAGTTTTTTATAAATATCTTCTGCATTCAGACTTAAATCCACAGAAGCTCTGAGATCTCAAAATGTATTTATCCTTTGACTTGTTTAAAAACAAGTTTTTTTCCGAAGACATATGTTGCTTTTAAATGCTAGCAATAAAATAATGCAAAAAAGTTACCGAGCGGAATCAAAGTGGTTTAGGCACTGTGAGCGAAAATAGGCAAAATATTTTGCCCCCAACTCAGTTCAAAACAGGAATACCAAAAGAAAATGAAGCACGGGAGAGCGATTGACGCTGTTTTATCTAGAAACTACCGCAGAACTAGTCTAATTCGTCTTCGTTTGATTCTTCACATTTTCGTCTGTGCCGGCAGAGTCTCTATCTTTTGTGTACATTTCTGTTCGTCAATTTGCTCAATTCGTCACCTCTTTCTATACCTTAGAAGCGTTTTGTTCGGCTAATACGTCATTTCCAGTTTCGCTTTTGATGTCTAAGCAGCTAGTACGTGTGGGAATTCAAACAAATTAAGGATCTTATCTCAGAGTTGTTGCACCTCGCAATTTGTTTATCGAATTTATACGCGTGGTGCGAAGCGTGACCCTACTCCCCATTGAGAGAACGCGGAAAGTCTTTAAAGTTTATTAAAGATTTAAAAGGTGTTTGATTAAATAGAGGAGTCAAGACAGAGGAATTAATTGTTGTATTCAACCATAACGACAGAAACTTGTATTTTACTGCAAATAAAAGCACTGTGTATACGAGTTGCTATGATAAAGTATACGAGCATCTATGACAGAGTTTTCACCTGCTTGCATAATTCGTCACTTCGCCTAAATCGGCACTTTCTAATTCCCGTTAGGTGACGGATTAGGCAAATTCTACTGTATTTATCGCGGCAAACTGCTCAAGTGAAATCAATTTCTTTTGTGAGTTGTTTGTGCAAAAATCCAAGTGACGATATTAAATTCAACAATATTTTGTGATATAAAAAACTCCGGGCTTTCAGACTTTTTATTTTGACGGAGTGGTTAGCTGAAACTCTTTCCCCTTGGCGTTTTTTTGTCGGTGTCAGACATTTTTGCAAGTTTTCAGAGTCCTGCTAAAAGGGCAAACATCTTATGCTACACTCATTCAATTATCAAAAGTTGAACAAAAAATCGAAAAACTCGTTCAACATCCGAAAGAATATCTCGATGTAAGGTATTGACACAGAAGATACTCCACTCAGATAAGATTAAGTCATGAGTGCGGTTCGACAGAAAACTTCTTCCGACTTTTCAAGTCCCAAATTTTTAGCCGTACGACTTGCAAAATAACAAACAAAGAGTTTGCAAAGCATTGCTTGTTTTTCTCGTGAGTTCATTATGCCCTATTTTCCATGAACTGTCGACTTAAATTAACCAAAATATTACATTATGATTTAAATGACATTGTCGCAGACAACACAAGATCTTGGAATTTGCCAAAACCTGTTTTTATGAAGTACAGGAGCTCCGCACAAGTGTAGTAGCTTTGCACTATATGTGTAGCACTGTGGCTAGGGGAGTCCAGGGTGCCATGCCCCCCCAATTTTTAGCATATCTAGCCATTTTGTGCTTTGAGAGGAGGTGCCCCAAACAAAATACTGTTACTCGCCTAAAGTCAAAAATTTTGGCTCTCCCAAAAGTTTGCGCTGGCTACGCCACTACTTTGCACATAGGTATTGTCTTTTTGTGTTTTTTTCATATTGTGTTTTTACTTTCTGAATCACCTCTTCTTTCAGCAGTGGCCTGCAACGTACTTTTAAAGAAATGTCAAATAGACTACACTGAAATACAGGTAAGGTGACCATAATTTTGTCATTAAATTAGTTCATCGGTATTTCAAAACATCACAGAAGATACTTTACGGTAACAGATCTTGGACTCTGGCCATTTTCCTCCCTAGTGAAAGAAATATTTGTGTTCATCTTCAAAAACACTGATTAAATTAAACAAAATTCAGAAAAACTCGAGTTTTGCAGAATTTTAAGTTACAAACAGTTGTGGATTTTAAGTGCCAAAGCCAGGGACTGTGTCGAAACAAAGCATCGCAACAACAAAGGTATTTCAGTCATCGTATTCTTCCCACCGCATTTAGTATTTTGGTGTATTGCTTTTTCGTTACGAAATGATGGTTCACACAAGTCAATAGATCATACAGTATTGCGTAGAATCTAATGCAGAAGCTGTAGCACAGCGGTTCCCAATTTTTTGAGTGCGGCGCAAATCTAAGTTTGGCGAACACCTCGCGACCCAAGCTTAAACAACGTCTTTTACCATGAAAAAATTAACTGAATGTATATGGATGATTTTTGGCAGTAAGTTGCTAAGTTCGTTTTCAATGTCAGCAATCTACTTTTTTCTCAAGTAGGCTACTTGCGCTACAAACGGACACAGACAAGTTGTGGTAACTTTAACAATGTACAGCCCAGGTTTGGATCGCCTCGGCCGTATCTTACCCATAAAAAGCAACAAGAGATAGACCCGGGCTGAACGGAAGTACCTCGCGGCCCTCATGTAATCTGACAAAGCATTCAGGCATTTTGCTCCACACATCATACGTAACAACAACCAATTCTCAACGCCATGAAAAGAGAATGTTCATCGTCATTCACTTCAATCCTTTGCGCTCATTCTTCTATATCAGGGGTGCCAAACTACAGCCCTCGGGTCAAATCCGGCCCGGGAAGTTATTCATCCGGCCTGCGAAGCCATTCTCCAAACTGCGGACCGCGGGCCAAATCCGGCCCGCGAATACATTTTGTAAATAACGAAAAATTAATTGACGAAAAACTTTTTGATTTGGTAGAATGTAACATATCCGGAAACAATCACATTACGTAAGATGTCCGACCCTCGCACTGTTGTGTAATAACTTATGTGGCCCTCGCATGAAAAAGTTTGGAAACCCCTGTTCTACGCAGATCTTTTGTTAGCGGCATAGTAAAAAACGTGCGTTGAACCACAACAAAAATGCAAATACAGCTGCTTACAAAAATGCTGGAAATCGTCCTTACTCCTGAAATTTTGGGGCCCCCCAAAATCAGGGGCCCTAGGCTTAAGCCTTTTTAGCCTAATGGTAAATCCGCGCCTGTACACAGGTAGCAACACTTAGGGTTCCTTTGTCACAAACGATTGGCCAAAGACCATGAGGTCATCTAGTCTACCAACCCTGCAATACAACTTTCAGTACTATCGTTGGTCATGTGAAAATAAAAGACAAATTGACAAAAAAATCACACAAATTATATTTACAGGTGAGTGCATCATGCCTATGCATACATTACACACAATTATCATGATGAGGTATTTAATTACACAGGTGCGGAGAGAACAAAACACTGAAATTAATGTACATTTATTTGAGAATACAAGTGACAATATGAGACAAAGAACAAAGTGGAAATATATCAAATGACAGACAGATGAAGAAGAATAAAACCTATATTAGAAAGGGAAAATTTGCAGTGTCTGTTAAGTACAAAATATATACAAAGTCATAATGGAAAAAATCACATGGTACGAAAACACAAAGAATAAACAACACAAGATGAGTTGATAAATTTGATATTGTCAGGTATTTCTGACCATAGCTTGGGTCGAATGAATTGTGGGAGCATTGCGCTTGGCTTGAGAAGAGTTTACTCTTGGTAAGAAGAAATTTTTTTAAGTTGCAAGTCTGGTGGGGTAATTATGAACTGGAGTTAGTTGGTTTTTGGCTCTGGAGATAGCAACTTCATGGGCTGTTTTTGTTACTTATTATAGTTTGCGCACTTTCTCTGATCTTGCTTTAGTCTTTTTCATCATTTCACCTGTAAGCTTTTGGTTGCAGGTTGCTGGACGGAAGATGCGTATATGACACGAAATCGATTTCCTAGCAAAACAATTTGCGATCAGATTCGGCTGTGTCACCATTGTGGTGTCTTGCAGTTGTGTGAAAAGATTTGAAAAGTTGGTAAAATGTGATGGGAGTAGATTGCTTTTATAAGAGTGCATGAACTTACCAGCAAATATTTTAAATTGTTTGTTTGTTGTTAGCATTTGATTTTGTATAAAAGGTTCATCCAAAGTGTCTTGGTTGGATGTTTTAAGAAATTTCACAGCTTTGGTTTGTAAAATCACGAGAGGTTTAATAGCAATTTTTGAAGCGCTGCCCCAGTTCAAGACAGCATAATTTAGACAAAGGTGTATCAATGCATTGTACACAGCTTTTAATACAGGTTAGGTGGTATAATGTTTTAATTTGAATAATATTCCACATGATTTGGAGAGCTGGGTGGTTAACTTCACAATATGTGACTCCCAACTAAGCCTGTTGTTAAATACGATGCCAAGGTATTTTATATTTTATGTCATTTCTTCACAAATTTGATTGTTGTTTAATGGAGATATTATGTGTCATATATGTGTAATATTATATTTAGATTTGTTTAGTGTAATGAATTTAGTTTTGTTGGAATTAATGGACAGTTTGTTTGCCCTAGTGGTTGTATTGTTACGGCGCAAACAGTCAAAGTCAAAACCCGGAACACGTTCAACACGACAGCCCCGGCACCAACTAACTCCGCAAATATGATGCGTGCAACAAACGTTGATCGCGAGCCCGCCTCAGGCTAGAAACGCTGCACTTATTGCGAAGCGAGCGCGGCGCATTCCACTGCAGTAGTCCATGTTTTGAAAGTTCATCTTTAACTTTACTCGGTATAACTAACGTTGTTAGGTCTTCCAGCATCGTGGATGTTTAAACAGTTGACAAGTGCCGGTAAAAAAGCAGTGCCAAGTATAAGTACATAACGGTGACCAATGCGTTGGCTCACAAGCTTGTTTTTCATCTGTTTACAAGCAAGATACAGACCATGACACGACCTTGAAACCGAAACACCTTGAAACCGAACTTGAAACCGAAGTTCTGAAACCAGCGCATATAAAGAAAGTTTCATTTTTGCTCGATTTACAGACCTGCTCCCTTTGGAGTGTCACGAGGTACACGCGGGCGCTCATCTCCGCGCCGGCCCGCTATTTTCGCAGTGAATGCTGTACTTATATGGCGAGTCAATATCGCAGCACCGCACGTGAACCGGTTTCGATCAACGCTGAGCACGAGTCTGGACCGGCCACGACTACCGTGTTTCAGGTCTTCGGTATGACCCGATCGGGTTTCGAACCCAGTACACCAGCTATGAGCAACTTACCCGTGGTCCACTGGGTATATGAAACAATGCAAGCAGCTTTTTTGGCCACTTACTTTAGATTTTCATGTATTTTTCATTGAAAACGTACAAAATACTGCTTTCATCTTAGTATCGTGTTTATCGCAGAGACAAAGCAAAGGTTGTTAATAGATGGTAAAACATCGAAGTTGATCAGTTTTTGGTGTTGAGACTGTGTCACGAATAAAATTTAAGATTAATTTCAATGCGAAACAAAGTTAGTCGCTCAAAGTGAAAGATTACTTGCGCTTTTTGTGATTTTTTAGCGTATACAATGGTGGTAGCATGAATTGCTTGCTATCTTTCGTTTTTGCGTAAATGATCTGTGCTGGTGAATTCATGTAATTTAAAATAAACTTATCTTTTTATGTTGGAGCCTAATTTAATGCATTTAAGCTCAAATGTGATCACCCTTACAAACGGGTGCTACTGTACGTTCATGCCTCTACTGCTGCAACAGTTATTGCTGGTCTATTTTGAGTCGTCAACTTCCGCAACTGATTGGCAACAACAGTGGAAATATAAGAATCCGATTGCATTTTTTACTCAACAAGGTTCAGTACGGATTGCTTGCTGACATCAAAGGCTATTTATAATTCTGTACAGAAATGAGTTAGTTGTGTTACAGTACCGTGTTGTAAAGCGAGGGGAGCCTTGAATCAAAGCAGGAAACTTCAGCGACAACAGAATGTCAACTGCTTATATTGGTGAAAAAAGCAATCTTTGATATTACAGTAGACCAGGATTGGACATTGTACGGCCCCCATGCCACATGCGGCCCGTTGGTTAACTCTGACCATGCAGCCCGTGTAAGGTTATTTGGAAATTACAAAATAAATATATTTTCATTGCTTTCTCATAGTCATAACATACACTCATACCAGTCTTATCAGGTTGTCAAAACAATGCTATTTACTATTTTTTATAATGAGGTACAATTGACATTAAGCAGAATTAAGTACATATTTTTGGCCCGGCGCTTCAAAATAATTCTGTTTCTCATGTGGCCCCATGGAAACAAAGTATAAATGCTGGCAGGTTGGCCGAACATGGATATCGTGAGATTCACCGCTTCATGAGTCACCATCGAGAATGAGTCCAAAGCTGCCAAGGATAAATACCAGAACTGATGTACAGCTTATGGAGTGTTCTTTCGGTTGAGTTGGAGTACGAAGATTTTCTCACCACAGCAGCAGGGAATGTTGAAGTTTCGATTCCATCTGCTACACACCTCAGCTAGTTCGCAAAGGTTTGAACAGAACATTTTAAATTCATTACTAATTCCCAATGTAATTACTGCAGTTTCTTCAAAATTATTACGAATGACAGCCTTTACAGCCGAAAACGCAGGCCCCTTTCCAGTGTCACTGGCTTTCTTAGACACTGCAGTTTCCAAATCGCGTGGAAACTGTTCCAACTCAACTTATTCACAAAACAAATTACGCATGATGGAAAGCCAGCGCACTGCAGACATTTGTCTGTCAATATGTTCTTATAATTCAGATTCAAATATTAAAAAACAGTAGTTTTGGTGAGTTCCAACAATCTAAGTGGTTGAATCTGTCTTACTTAACAATTCGAACACCAATCGATAGAACACCAATTCCTCAACGCAATGGGCAAAAAGTATTTGAACCAGCTCGTCGTGTTCATTGTTTGTTTTCCAATATTGGTCATTAACTTGTTATTTTAAAAAGAAAATATTTCCATTGCTAACGCGAGCATGGATACTAGGTGGGTTACGTAAGGGAGTTGGTACCCTTTTGCAAATATTACCAACTTCAATTTTTTGGTAACAGACTTCAAATTTTTTTGAATACTTTACCAATGCTGCCGACTGTAAGTTGTTTCTTAAAGAAAATGTACTCTATGAAATAAAGATAAGCCAACGCAGGGCTTTCTTCTATGCAACTGTATTTCGAATGTGCATTGGTGCTCTAATACTCTTGAATCATCACTGTTGTGAATTATGAGCTGTTAACAAAAATGATGCCCAAATCAATCAAAGTAAGTAAAATCGTGCGCAACTTACCTTGAATAACGTTTGGTGCCACCAGCGACAGCAGTTATTAACAGTTTTCAGGGAATTTTTCGAATAAAATGCAATTTCGTTTCTTCTTACATAAAATCAAATTATGATTTAAATTGACCACATTAAAAGCAATAAACCTGAAAATTACAGCTTATAACATGATGTTAATGTGAAAGTAGTTTGTGTTCCCAACGATCAACGCCTCGCCCTGGTCAATTTTAAAGGTTTGCTCAATTTTAGCTCTTCCTGTAGCAAATCTCGGCACCTTCGTGTTTATTCCTGTTAAGTTTTTTGGGCGAAACAGGTTCTACGCAGCAAGGATTCATTGCATGGAGAAGGTTTCGGGAAACATGAACACAAGGATATTTATTTGGGATTTTTGAATTTTTTTCACGTACAGCAAGAAGCACAAGAAATGCCAACATCTTTCACAGGAAGGGTGATAGTTTGGGAACAAGAATTTCGAAGAAACCTCTGACAGACTGAACCGTACATGTAATATTGCAAGAATTTGCTGTGGCAGTCAAGTATTGGTTTTATTTTTAATTATTTATTCACTTAATTTTTTCGTAAATTTAACAACCAGCAAAATGAAAAATATATAATTTATCCGAAATAATTTTGCTTTTGAGAAAGCAAACTGTTCTTGGATAATTTTATTAAAGGAAGATGATCGTTAACAACTGCGATAAAATAGCTAACACGAGCCGTCTTCTCAGACCACTTAGCTCTTTACGCTTTGAATGTTTCAAATTTGAAAAAATAACTCCAGTGTCATGACTTAAAAAATAGCTTGGGAATTTTTAGGATTTTATTTCTTTAAGTGGCTATTTGGTGAAAGTGTAAAGAAAGTGTGTTTCTACGGATTTGAATATACCTTTATTGAAACACTTGGAAATTTTTCTCATTCACCTAGGTTTTCAGAAATCGATAAATTGAGCTGTCTGGGTTGACAACTCTTTGAAAACCATACAAGTATAAATCGCAAATGACTATGCAGGTCTGTACACAGCCATTATGTTCCATTACGATGTTATGCACGCATGATTAAGTGGATAAGTTAGCGTGGCGTGCAGACATCTTGTAGCGAAAGACCCATACGTTTTTCAGTCAACAGGTTACTGAGTACAAACGTAACTAAATCCAACAGCAGCTATGACCCATGACCATGTGACAAAAGTATTTTTGATATTCGTAAACTTGTGCTGGCTAGACGGATCTCTCAAAATTCGGCCAACTGTGATGACATATCGGTGAAATTCTCTTTTAAGATTGGCGCAAATTTGCCGCAATAGTTAGCTTATTTACGAAATATGAAGCCAGTGGAGTGTCTTCCAGTCATAGAAAACTGGCGTGGACATGTACAGAAAATTCCCTTTTCCAAATAAGTTTTGTGCCATGCTGTTTTATAAGCCAAACACAAAAGTTGAAATACTTCTGACAAAGTAAATGTGAATTACTTTGAGAACGAGACTCACTTCCTATAAAAAAACTTGATACTCTAATCTTTGAGCTTGGGTAAGACAAAAATATCCTTTGAAATATCCGCAAATGATTTCTGTGTGTTTTTGCCTGGTTGAGCTTGAGATAAAAACAACAGGATAACTGTTCAAGTTCCCGACGCCTTTTTACTCTATAGCGTTGCACTGGGTCGCACTTTCAGCGATTTTATCGCTTTGACTCATTGTCTTCCAGGTTTTGGAATTTTATTCTATTCGGAACTGACGATAGTCTGACTTCCGTTGCTAGTCAACCGTGATCCGATTTTTTCTGATGGCTTCTTGCGAGACTTATAGTGTGCTTGCTCCAGTTCTCGTGATAGAACGCAACTAACAAACTTGCATAATGAACATGTAGCACAAAAATCTGGGGTCTGCATTGGCAAGCTGTAGTAGTGCATGTGACAATCCGATTCCGCTTTTTTCCGACACCATTTTTACGGCAATTTCTATTCAACATGCGAACGATCTCTGCGCAATTTCTTTTGCAGATAAGAAGCGTGACATAATCTAATTGACTTGATTTTGAAAAGATTCAAACTTTTCTGACATTTTAGAACAGAAGACTACATAAAAGAAAAAGTTATCGCCCTAGAGATCACATATAAACTTTTGAATTCCGTAAGGCATTGGGTTAGGGGTTGAGGCCGACTGATGAATTTGGGAAGTGGATTTTTCAGATATTGGTCAGTTACACTTTTCGCTTAAGAATTTTCTGGTGCAACAAACACGGTGAAGTTTCTTTCGCTCGTTTTTGTGTTTCTTTACTCAAAACGTCTTAGAAACATCTCAAAACATCAATTTAACGAGACAGTAAGCCCGCACAATTAAAAGTCGGAGTTGTGTGCAAAATGCCCAAATTGCACTAACGCAACTAGCTCTTTTGTAAAACACTATAAGTAGGAATGAACTGAAATTTTTTGTTGAGATCAATATATAGGATGTTTTAGTTTGTACTTGATGTCTATCCACATTACGTTTTGAAAGTTCAGCGCAATAACGAGAAACTTATAATGGTGCAGGTTGCAGCTACAATGATCTGCTATATGGTTGTTTTTTACCAATAAAACTGTTTCGCAACACTACTTTGTTGGCGTCTGGGGGAACTGAACACTGCCTGCAGTCAAGTAATCAGGAAAGGTTAAGAGAGGATGAAAAATATCAAATCGTGGTTTATAACTGTTTTGGTGCCAGATGCCAGAATAAGAAGAGATGTGCGATAATCATTTAAATGTTTTCAAACGTTTCGGTGGTATTGCTGATCACCACTTCAAGAAAATTTTTATAAAAATCTTAGGAGCTTAACAACAGATCATGTGCGTGATTTTTTATACAGATTGGATTTGAAATTGCTTTACGCAAGTTAATTTTGTTTCATTTTCAGCTTTTCAAAGTTTTGCCTCCATAACTCGAAATTGTAGCCAGCAGGACTGCCTCGCCATTCTTTTCAAGGGCATTCTGGACAGATGGCCGAACCAACGTAGCTGCATGGGATCTCTCAATTCGAAGAGGTGATTCGACATTCAGGGTTTTGCGAATTTCGCAGCCGCGCACTTTGTCGCGAAGTGTCACACCGTGAACGCCGGAGAGGGGGCATGACTGGAGCATTGCCCCTTATCTTTCAAAAGGGGGAAACGAGGGGCCGAGGTGCCTTTTGGTAACAGTATCACAGGTAATTTACGGAGAAGTTGTACAGCAGTTGGGCCACGGACCCTCTGTTTGGTTATCAGTTGGGCCACGTGCATAATAAGGTTGAAAACCCCTGTTATAGTGTTCTAGTGGCATGGGTGAATTCCAAGCAATTTCGAAAGTTGTTAACGTAATTCAGAAGTTTCGCACCCTTTTTCAAAATGGCAGCAATACTGCTGTTTTACATTGTGCTAGGTCGGATTTGAAAACTCTGTGCTGTTATATATTTTCGTAAAACACACCTTATTGTCTAGATAGACAATTCCATGTTTTTCTGACAAATTTTCGCTCATCAACAACTTCGTGATCAACAATCGCTGCGCCGTTTCAATATTTTCTTGGTGAAATCATCTTAGTGGTGTTAAATCATATACAATAACGATATTTAATCAACGGTTCTACAGTAGAGTTATGTGTCTGGATCCAGTCCGGTAAAACGAGCAGTAACCAGGGGCATAACGAGGGGGGGGCAAGAGGGGAGCAATGCCCGG
>JGI24159J19872_10003156_pt1 | contig 20300 bp, 9 predicted proteins | sample Ectturendosymbi4_FD_19872 | JGI IMG/M metagenome (IMG submission 19872) | reverse complement strand
GACATTCGCTGCAAGTGTAAGTTGTTATACCTGCAGTGATGTATCAAGGTAAAGTTGCGTCATGGGACCAACAGACCCTCGGCTCTCCGGAGTGTGTCCAGTACCAGTTATTTCGGGAGTTGCGGCGGATCCAGGAGGCAATTTAGCGCAATTCCCCCAAAAAGACCTGTGTCCCTTTTTTCACTAATTTGGCGTTTCCTTTTTCTTCCAAGTGTGCATCACATAGTTAACAGTGGCAGCCTTTGCAAATTTCCAGGGTAGAAAGCAGGATAACTCGGTAACGGTCTTGTTCGGAACAAAGCGGACAAACTCTTTGACTCTTAACTTTCCTTCGTAAAGAAAACGTACGGATAATATTGTTCTTCGCTGGTGAATTATTCAAGTCATTAACTGTTTTCGAAATCGCTGAGCAATTAACCGTATGACTAAGGCAGTGTGAAAAAAGCGCTCAAAAGTGGTAATGCATTTTGCGGACCGTTTGCATACACCCAGTCACCCAATTCCGAACCTGTATCCGGATCGTCTCAGGAGCGAGATCTACGGATTCTCTGCGTTGCTCACCAAAATCCAAATCAGAGGTGCTGTTGTATTGGATGTCCGAATGTTTACCTTCGGTAGAAAATGCTACCTATGCCTAACCGCAATCTGAGACTGCCACCATCATAAAAATTTCGAGTGCATTACATTCGTTTAATTTGCAAAAGTTCTCTACAGCCAGCGGTTGGACTGTTCGAAATGCTTTATTTGCATTACCAGGTGAAGTCAGGAAAGCAAGCCATTGAGAAAACAGGTTGTGATCAGAAAAGCACACGCTGACTCATTGTTAACAGATTTTTTCAGTGTCTATTCCTGAACACTGAGCAGTTTTCTACAAAGCCGATGACATTCTCTTCCGTCGTGACTGATGATAGTTTTCTTCGTTTTCTCCATTTCGTGAAACCATTCCGTTTAACAAATCAAGTTGACTAAGCGTTCAAAAAATGTAGGCAGCAAATACGGTGAATTGCTTGGTTTGCTACAGAGCGGGGAAAACATGAAAGCTGCTTTTCAAACGACCCTGAGTGCATCAAACGTCTCTTGTACATCTCAAGAAGTCCCTCCCTATGTTGGGAGGATTCGGAACTACGAATCTCTACTCGGAATGCCATGAGTTGAAGTAAAAAAATCGTCAAAACAAGCAACAATTTTTGGGATTTCGAAGGTCGATCGGCAGCTTAGATCTCGCTAAATTGATGTGTCCCGACGCAGTTAATCAACTCAAACGTTAACGTGGTGGGCAAGCCGTCAAGACGTGACCAGCGCGAACCAAAAGCAATACCCTTAAAGATATCCCAAAAACGCCCCTTGTATGTCGAAAAGCTAGAAGACAGCAGCCCACACTAACCTTCAGCAGCAAAAATTGGTAAAACGTCGTAATCTAGGAATATACATCTCAATTATGCAAGTGTCTTTTTTGTCATTCGTTACAAAACAGGAGAGTGCACGTCACTTGTAGTGAAGAGGTTAATTTCCCTAGGATGTGGGAAAAGCCAACAAATGGCCTGAAATTGACAAGTAAATGTATCCTAAAGTGACCGGTAAAAAGTAGTTTATCACTGTTATGCAGAAAAAACGCCACGATGTTTTTCCGACTTTCACACTTCTCGTTCTGTTTTGCCTATCATTTCTACTTTGAGCAACGCTAAACCCTTGGCTCGACATTCCTGACTGGCACTTATTAATTCTACGATAAAGAAGAAAAAGTTGAAGGGATAAATGCTGACAAAGTAACGTGTTATTGCAACAGACAAATTTTGCAAATTTTTGGAACAAAAATTGATACGCAGTACAACCTTCCACTGAACCGCACGCCGTCTACAGGGTCTCCAGTGGCAAATCTGGGGGTCCCCACAAGGAATGCCAAAGTGTTTTCTTTTCACCCTCAGATCAGTAGCGTAACTGACAGGAGGGCAAGGGGGAGCCGCCCCCTGGAAAGCTAAATATAAAAACTGGGGCCCCTTCAGTTGACATTTTGATATTTCGTATTCTTCAATTTTATTTTGGGTTTTTCGGGGTGTTTTCTTATTTTTTATGTAGTATGGACATCCAAGACATCCAGAGATTCACTATCATTTCTTAACCTTTTTCTGAGTTTTGGCAAGTGTGCCCCCCTACCGTGACCAGTTGGCCCCCTCACCTAAGCTTTTCCCCCCCTGGCTCAAACCTCTAGTTACGCCACTGTCCCAGATGCACAAACAACAACGACAACCACTTTGACCGATGACATGACCGCAGACGAGGGGTCACCAAGACAACATCTTGAGGAATAGGGTCCCCGAGGTTGGAAAGATTAAGAACCATTGGTCTAAACGAAGGACAAACAGAAATATTGTAACGTTTAATGGCGTTTATGTAGCCTTTGTTTCATGCTTTGAAAAAAACTGTCATGAACATCTTAAGGGCTATGGTTAAAAGGCCATTTTACAATATGATGCCTGCACTATGGCGGTGGGGTTCACCATAAAATATTGTTTGTTGAACCGTTCTATGGATCGTTTTCTCAGTGAAATCTAGTTTTTTTCGGCGTTGGATATGCGAGGGTACTTCGCTTGGTCCGCTCCAGACGTTTGCTTGCGAAAAATAAACCTGGAAAAATGCAATGCGCTGGAAGTGCTCTGAAGTCTCGCCTGATTTATTCACAGATAAAACTTTGTGCTCAGTGGTTGTAACTGTTTGTAGGTAGTACCTATCAAGCCCTGCTAATGTACGTCATATTTTTAATGCTGCTTGTTTGGAACTTAGTGCGGTAATCTAGAATAACCCTTAAAAGCTTATTTTTTTGACCTAAGATTGCAGAAGTGTTCTTTTCTGGTATAGAAGCAAAAGATAAATAGGTTTTATGACACAATGAATTGGTAGCTGCAGCATGAGGGCTAGGCGTTTTTTTGGAATTCTATTCAAAATTTACTCAGCATCAAGTATTACTTTGCGTAAGACGTAAGTTATGTTCCATGTCATGAAACCTCTGCTATTGATACAATCTATGGGGTCAAATCCTCAACACACAAAATAATTGAAACTGGCTATTCAGTCCTTTCGTTTTTCCTATTCTTTATGTTAACACGCCAAGGCATGCTAACAAGAAAAATATGCATCTTGCTTTTTAATAAAATACATAATAGCTTAGGTTAACTTTGGGTTGACGGTAATGACATTGCACGCTCAAGGATATGGCTCATGAATGCAACTCATACGGTAAACTCTCAAACGAACGACGGGCACAACTGCAACAGTGCGTCCGGGAAGAGCAATTTACTGCAATACTTCGTCTAATCGACCGCCGTGCCCTTTCAAAAATACACTTTACCGAAAATCCATTCCATATCTTGCTTCAAGGCCTATATCACACATCATGGTGTAAACACCACTTTCTTTTTTGCTCCTTCCCTCAGTGATTCACCCAGAGGCCAAGTCTTCATCCATTGATCTAAGTAACCAAGTTAGACTAATGGACTAAATTTGTTTTGAAGGACGATATACATTAATATCTCAAGTCAAGTATGTACTTTGCACGACGGGTGTAAGCAAGGAATCGCTCAGCAAATTTTTAATAGGTAATCGATTTCACGTAAAATTACACATCCTCAGTCCTGAAAATTGCGAGCAAAGTTTACGGGTGAAAAGTTGAAAGGCTGAAGTAACAGCAGAGAAAAAACAAACTCAAGACTACAATAAGCTTTTCTCTGGCTTCAGCACATTTCAAACATTTCAGGAAAGCATGGCGCGTCGAGATTAATCTCCCTGTCGGCGACACTTAAAAGCACTAGTGTTTCTGCTCTTTTCAGATCAGACAAAAGCTGTCAGTCTTACATTTGAAACGTCTTGTTTTTGCTGAAGTGAGACATTTACAACAAGTTTTGAAACGACTGAAAAAGGGGTGAAAGTGTTTTCGATCACCACAAAAGACTGTAAGCCAGTAGTTACAATATACAAAGTCTTTTGTGAACTTAAAACACAATCTTTAATTTTCAGATTGAAGTTTATTGACATCATCAAACTCGTATCTTTCAAGGAAAAAGCACGATGAGACGTAACTTTAACAGTAAAGCAAAAAAGAATTACTGTATAATGTTTTTGCCAAGCTGCGACAAAATTCATTAAAAACTGTATGCAAGTGTGGGAGGCTGCAAATGCCTTTAGGTCAATTATAGAGTTGTCCTGATACTATTTATTCCATTTTAGAAGTGCTTTGTTCCAATGTCTGTTTCCCTCAGTTGTCCTGTTGTTCCGAACGAAATCCGTTGTCCTCTGAGCAAAAGAAAATGCTTAAAGAAAGATTTTTAGATTCTGAGAACTTTTAAAGAAAACAATATCACAGCCATTTATTGATATCTCCGTAACATATTTCACATCTTCGTAACAGATTTATTTACAACTTGACGTGTCCCTCTTGATACGAAGATTTAATCCCCCTGAAATTTAACGCCATATTCGATTTGGGTCTCCAAGGCAGTGACGGATTTACGCATAGGCCAAATAGGCCATGGCCTACGACCCTGCGCTTTTTGGGGCCTCGCGCAGCTCCTTCCTTTGACGACTCATTCTTAAATTAACATTTGTGAAACTGCGCAGAGGCACAACTTCACAATTTACTTTGAAACGAGCGAAAATGCAAATGTCTAGAGTCCAGACTCTTATCAGTACAATAACAACACGTAATATTTTGGCTATGCAATGTAACAATTACAATACTGCTTTTCATCGGATTTCTGCAGTGTCTGGCGGCCTTGGTTTGCTGCGAGCTTTTTGTCAGTGCTGATCGCATCGATAACTAGACGATATTTTCGAGGGCGTCAACAAGGTCCCGCATGAAAATGTATTTATCCGAAAAATAAATCTACAAAAAACGCTAGAAATCACTGAAATTTTACGAAATATAACTTCTGAATTAGTTCCAAAAAAATCGCATTGCCATTTGTTCTTGAGAAGAATGTAGGAAAGTCTTTAATTTCTGTTGAAGATCTAAGGCAGGGTTTCTCAAACGGGGCCCTCGGCCCCCCTTGGGGGCCACGGAAGAGATTCTCTGGGGGCCACGAGCAGAGGCCTGCGCTAGGTAGGTTTGCCGTGATATTACATAACCCAACTATCACGATATATTAAGTATTCGCCAGTAAAACACAAATTTGTAGTTTTCATTATGACGTCGTAGACCACTCTTGTGACGTTCGGTGACGCAATTTTCTGGAACATTCTTGAATTATCCGGTACATCGTAGCTTTGTTTAAATCTGTCGCATTACATAACTAAAATGATAAAGTCTCTATAAATTGTAATGGAATCTTGTGATAGCAAGTTGCAGATTGTGACGTAATCCTGGTTACAACTTTAAGAACGCCTGATCTAAAGCAATCGTAGAACCAAAGTCGGCACCACAAAGTATGGATTTTTGAGGGGGCACTACAGTACTACACATAAAAGGGCATGTTTTCACGCTTTTCAGACAAACGTACAAATAGGCCACACCTGCGTGGGGCCCCAAAAACTAAGATGGCCCAGGGCCCCGCGCTCCCTAAATCCGTCCCTGCTCCAACAAATTGAGCAATATTCGTTTGTTTTGTGCAAGGCCCGTGACAGTTTAAAGACTGTGCAAATGATTTATGCCGAGTGAAGGTGTAAGCTAATTAGACGCCTCGGATGAAGTTCTGTAATAAGCCTTCAAGACGGTTGTATCCACAACAATATCACGTGGAGTTTGCGTGGGACAGCATCATGTAAAAGACCAAATACGTTGTTTGATAATTGTCCCATAAGATTGCTTTACAAGAAAAAGATGTAAGGGTTCAAATGTAAGAGCGAAGAGTCAATAGAATACGAAAGTTTGCCTTAAAGAAATCTTTGAATGAAACGTCACTGCTAATTTTGCGAAGCAAAAATAGATTTTTTAAGGGATTTTCACAGCCAAGGTAGTGATTGTTTTCAGTTGCTCCATCAGGAGAGAAATTTTACCAAGGGGTTACAATAATAATATCGGTCACCCTAGCTTCTGGGGTCCTCGCTGAAAATTGTATAGTCCGTTTGTATAGCATTCGCAATATTGATAAAACAGCCGCCATGCTAAGATTTGCAATATAGCTGCTAGCGCTGCACTTGGAGAAAGCGACAATCAATTATGGCCTTGATATACGATGTACCTCTTGTACCCCCTCTCGTAGGCTCTGCTCCTCATATGCAAAAGTAAAAAATGGCGAAAAAGAACTTTGGTTTGTTCTTTTGATCTATTCCCTACATTTAGCCAAGTGTTCAGTTTTCGTGAACATGGATCTACAACCAAACAGCACAAAAAACACTCACCAAGGCTTTGCTTCAATTTTGGAAATTTTATTTTCCAAAAAGAGCATTGAGTTTGATAACGCGGAAAAGCAGAAGACAGTGAAAAATTGCTTTCCAGACTCTCCAATTGTTTATGGCCCAAAACATTGATGGTTTTTGAATAAAAGTTGAATTTAAGCCATGGACCCGACGTTCCTTCAGGTCCGTTCGGATTTCTATGCGAAAAACAAAAAATTAGTTGCTAAAATCTTGTACTTTTCCAAAACCCGAAAAAAACTTGAAACATTTCTACGCAGCCTTCCATATATCCATTACCGATAAACATAAAACGAATGGTGCCAAAATCTGTCTGCTTTCTGTAAATGGTCAAATAACTTCAGGAAACAATGTTTCCATTTCTGTTACTAAGCGAAACCATCTTGTTTTCATATATTAGCAATCGCTTGCCATAGTCCAGTGACGGCATGACTCGACTCGTGTCACGATTTTTAATGACAAAAGTCACGTTAAGAAACGTTGTTGTGATGACTCGACTTAAGTCATGACTCTTAAGTCACATGGAATGAATCGAGACTCGAGTCACAGTCATTTTTACAAAATTCCCAAACGTCTTATTGACAATGAGTTAGTTAGCGCACGAAGAAATGAGCTTTTCTCGCTTCAGTGACGCATGCTTAATATTGGCGCAAAATTTATGTTGTTTGTGACTATGTCTACTGGTGGTATTGTAGCGGCTGTACACAGTACAACACAGTGGCTTGTGTTGTTGAACGTCGACTGTCCTTGCGACACAATACCGTTTGTGCGCGCCGTATGCACGTCTCACAATCGGTATACGTGTGTGCGTGCGCCTGGCAACGTGAGGGTTTTTGTCTAACACCTCGTGTTCCTCTCCTTGCCGAAATCCAGCCTTTTCGTTTTTCTGCTCTGAGACGCAAGCTACGCGGTATTCACCAAGGAGAACCTTTTTGTCACCGTGTTACTGACGTGCTGTTCAAATAAAACGAACGCAGCAACAAACAAGCACAAGGAGACTGGCTCGTAGATAATCTCCGCATAATAGGTTCCCAACCGGGAATCCCTCAGAGATGAATGGATTCATGTTTTTCAAATCCAAATCCGATCCATAAATATCATTTCAAAATTCAATCCAGATCCGAAAACTGACAGTTTAAAATCCAACTCCTGCTTAAATCTCATATCATTGTTGTTAAACTGCAACCAACCAAGAACCCTGCAAATGTAATGTAACTCAAGATTAAAAAACAAAAACACAGAGTAGAAGCTACAGTAATTCCAGTTAACTTATGTTTTAGTTTTGGCTCACAAAACCATAACAGTTGATACATCAAAACTTTCAAGGTAATCACTATTAGCAGCAATGAGAAGCTCAGTTATAGAGTGTAAGATATCAAACCAGAAAGGTTTACAGGCATGCAGTAAAGCGTCTCATTAGCACTGGGCTGCACGTAAATAGTGACGAATTGTCCTAAATGTCGCTAGGTAGCAGATATTACTGTAGGTGCAACAACCATTGGTCAAGAAAAGAAACCAGATCATTCAAAGTCCCATCAACTGCCTAACCTTGGTGACATGATACATCAGTGAGCAAACTTGTATCACTGCTCGTAGTCAAGGACGAAGATTTAAACAAAACGATGTACAATCTCGATGGGCGTGCGAAATTCCACTGAACCAAATTTCACGGATTAAATACCTTAATCTGCAGTCCCGACTATTATCTGAAAGTTACGAAGTTTATAACAAACTTATTAAATCCAAATCTGGTTAAACAGAAATCATAAAATCCAAGTCCTAAAGAAACTAAAATATGGCAGGAATTAAATCCAAATCCTTGTTCATCTCTGGAATCCTTACATAAATTGTTCCCAAACCAGGAATCGATGCATAAACCATACAATGTTATGCTAGTTTTCTGTGGTAGAGCTGAGATTTTGATTTTCGCCGTGGAGGCCAGCAGCGCACAATACATTGGACACATTACGGTCGTTCAGTGTAGTATTTACATATCTTGATCGTGGCAATCGGCCTCATACTTTTACTTAGGGTCTTATTGGGCTATGTGAAAGACAAGGAGGTATGCTTGTTGCGGAAGAGTTAGGGTTTAGGCTACTGAGAGTGAATTAGAGAAGTGAAATATAAGCGAACACAATAACATAGGGAAAATACTTAACTTTATTTGACTCGACATTGACTCAAGCTTGCAAATTAATGACCACATTTTTGTGACTCGATTCTGACTCGACCAATTCTTGACTCCACACGAAAAAATCTTATAGATGACTCTGACTCGACTCTATTCGAAGGACTTGTGACTCAACTCGTGACTTGACAAATATGACCCGGCTGCATTACTGCCACAGTCAGTATACTTTGCTTTTCGTGTAACACTGTAATGTACATACAACATTGAGCAGGTACTTGAAATGAGGTAAATACAAATTTAGTTTGGACAATGCAGCATGCAAATCGCAACCTCACAATTTTCAATTAATAACATTTGTTTTCGCAGAAATAAGCAGAAGAACATATGATATAGTTGTGCAAAGATGGGATTTGATCAAAAGTGGGATTTGACTCACCCGTGCTTGGCAAAGTTGGCCCATCTCATCATCATTAACAAGCTTAGATCTTTTTCATAAGTTGTGTAGTTCAACTTATTGTTCAGCGGAAGACCAAAGACAAATTCGATTTCGAATTGATGCATGACGCCCATCCAATGTGGCCACGGATTTTGACTGCTGCGGTGTGCAAAGTTGTACAAACATGTTTTCGAGTCCTGTCCACCACCGGAGTGACTGACAATCTCGTCGAGTAACTCCACGGTTGGACAATTAAAGTTAAGATCACCTACTATGTCGTCGAGCAAGTTTCTGTAAAACGATTCGGGAGTTGAGCTGTCTCGCAAAGGAACGACAGGAATGGTTAGGTTAGCATATGTATCGTTGGGGCCAATGCCGTTTGTTTGTGCAAACTCTATAGCTCGAGTAAGAGTTTCCAGTGCGCTGTCGGACTTGAGGTCAGTCACAGACTTTAGCGCCCGTTTCATACCGGCTTTGAACTGGTCTCGGTTGATGTTGCTTTCAGTTCTCGGATCAAATCCAGGAGAACCGTAGATTAGGAAAAGATAGCCTTCGTTCAAATTGAACCCTGTCAGAACATTGAATGAATGGTTTGTTTCTTTCAGAAGCTGACGAGGATGGTCAGTTAGGAAGTGACCATCAATCACAGGTGCATTCGCATACTGAACTGTTCCCCAGTCTTCCGATGCGATTTCCACGTCAACCAGTTGTTGAGGATTTACTTCACGGAGGCAAGAAATGTCAATGGCTTGTTGCACTGTCGCTTCATTGTCAAGATCTGTAGAAAAAGAAATTGCTGACAAGTTGCACACCAAACCAACAGAAAGAATCGACAAGCTAAGGACATTGCAACAAATTATGTGGTGCGAAGATTATTCGTGTCAATCGTAACCAATGAAGAAAACATGCAGTTTGTTTAGAAACTCTTATTTGCGTAAAATCTGCTGCAAACCGCTGATACTGATTTGGGGTTACTCAACTATGCGATGTGCGGTTCTCATTTTCTTGCAGCCGAGCATAGGCATAGCCAGGGGGGCCTAGGTGCTATGCCCCCCCAAATTTTTAGGACACATATCATTTTGTGCTTTGAGAGGCGGTATCCCAAACAAAACGGTGTTATTCGTCTGAAATCAAACACTGTGGCCCTCCTAAATTTTGTTGGCCACCCTAAATTTTTGGGCTGGCTGCGGTACTGCAGCCGAGGTCGATCGGCGTTCAACTCTTAACTCGCTTCCGTGTCATGTTAATTCTTGATATTCCTGCGGGGAACAAAGAGCTGCTTTCCCGCTACCCTCCTCAGAAGAAATGCGGGCATGAAAATGAATTAATGTATAGAACAAGATTTAAAGAACCCAACAGGAAAGTTTGCAATATACATGATACTTGGAACAGAGTCTGATGTCAAGCCTGAGGACTTTCATCTTTCGCAGACTTTTCATGTTGGCCATGATAACTAATATAAGACGAAGTCACTATATTCAATTCGGTGATATTAATCGATATTTTCATCAAATGCAGTTTAGGCTGAGGTCCACATGATTATCACAGAAAACCGTTGATAAATCGAAACAACCTTTGGGCTTTAGGAGTCAATCACTGGGACTTGCCTTCTTGTTGTAATGGATCTTTAAAAATACTACAAGACTTTTAATTCATGAATGATTTCAAAAGATCACTGCTTTCAACCAAGGTGCATAAATACCTCCACTGATTAGATCTTTTTGCCAATATCATGATCAACACAAACGGTTGATGATACGCCACCTGCTGTGCTTTCGCTTGTTTTGTTGAAAGTACACCCGAAGTAGTGTGCGAGGTAGAATGCTCGTCGGCGTCCTACTTCTTATGGCAAAATCATCGAAGGGTAAAGTGGCGATCCACTTTGCAGAATCACATTCCTTCCGGGAACCCGAGTAAAAACAAAAGTTCACGAAACGTTTCTTGTTTTGCAGTGTGCTCGAAAAACGTATCTAAACTTGCTGCATCATCACTAAGATTTCATTTATATCAGTATATATGTGTGCTTATTGCCTCAAAAGTATTCGTTTCCATTGAGGTATGCTCGATAAGTGTGTTTTAGGTAACAGAAAATTACCCAACAAAAGTAAATCCACAACAACTGAAGACATTGTTTTATATTGGGAACACACTAACAACGTGGACAAACTAGGACACTCTTGCATGGTTTGTACCAAAGAGTGTGAAGAAAATGTTACCAATGCACAACGCTTTTTTCCGACACACAATCAGGGACGCCGGAGCGGCAGCAGGGCACGGGAACAGTGAAAAAGGCAAAGGCAACTTCTAAAAACTAAAAAAGTAACCAATCTGCTTGTTTCTTTCCAAAATAATCTCCATTTGACAAAAGACAAAATTTTTCAACTGGAAGACTTTTATGAAAATTCCATACAGCTAGTGAACAGGAGTATATTTGTTGTTAGAAAAACAACCAAAAAGACAGAAGCTGTTTCACTTCTTTCTGCTCTCAGCATAATAAAAGTAAATATGGCTGGTCTACATCCTGTTGTGATGAACGAACAAGATAGCTGGAGTGTGTGGATGATTTTTGTCGCCATGCGCATTGTTCAGTTTTTACGCACCACAAGTTAAAAATTGTTTAGTTGAGGTCAGTGCGAAACCGCAGTCATGATTGTGATGACTGTCTCATTTAGATGTTCCGCAACAGTTATTTATGGCTTCCAAAATAATAACACAGAAATTATAGAAATTCATTTTCAAATATCCGGATAGGCGAAAAGCTGCAATTGTTTTATTTCAAGTCGAACTTGATGGACCATGAAATAACCATGTCACACACTTTGTAAACAAGGTAACTCCATCTAAGTTGATCCTTTTTGAAAGGGCAGGGAGGGCAAGGCCCCCGTCAACCCCCGCTCTCCAGCGTTAATGCATACAACCGTAAGCAAAGGGAAGTGCAAAAGGAATTTTTGCCAAACATTTCCCCCAAAGGTTATTGCTTAGCTTAAATTTTATTTATTTTTATTTTTCTGCCAATGATGACGACACCTATTTAGGAGAATGGTCTTGATCCGATCTGATTTTAGATCAAATCAAGTGAATGTATTCAAAAAAGTATAAACTCAGTTACAAAAAGAATTACAGTACAAAAGTAGGATACAAATTGAAAATTGGTTATTTACCAGTTATGGTTTACATCCAACATCCAAGCTTAATTTTGAAAGAGTGAATGTTATTTCTTGATAATTCAAGACAAAAAATTGCGTCAAGCAAGTATTATTGTAATTTTTTTATCTGTTTCAAAATTAAACAAAAATAGATCTGTTGAACAAAAGTTAAAGAACAGTTTGCATGTGGTCAAGCATAGACCCTAAAAATGCAAACTACAACAATATGGTGAGCATTGAGTTAAATGAGTGTGACGTTTCGTTATTTTTCATTTATAGGAACGCAATAAGTAAAAGCTTGAAAAGCCTTTTAACACACAATTTTTTGGAACAGACATATTCTTAGCTTCCAAAACGAATGTATATTTAAGCATTTGAAGCCAATTCTGTTTTCTTTTAACGATTAAATTTTTTTACAATAAGTTTTTTGATTAGACATTTTTCCTTGAAATAATTTGTTTAGGAGTATATGGAAAATACACATCTTCAAAATTAACCAGCATTGGCTATCTATATAATCATCCCACCTAAATAAACCACGTGACAGCGGTGAAAACAAGTGAAGCGAAGCACTCATAGATCCGGCGCTTTCCCCGAACAGAGTAACTTTTGTCGGATCTCCGCCGAAGGAACGGATGTTATCACGAACCCACTGAAGGGCTAGTACTTGATCCAGCATTCCTGCATTTCCTGGGATTTCTGGCTGATCTGCAGCAAGGAAGCCTAGCGCCGCCACTCGATAGTTCATGGAGACAACCACCACCTGAAAAGAAAACCAACGGCACAAACAAATGCAAGAATAAAAATGGCTGAGCGCATTGTAAAAAAACAAAACAAACAGGTATCATGCAGCAGGGCGCATTTCATTTTGTTGAACATGATTTACAGAAAATTTGCGAACAAACTAAGATCAAGAAAAGCAAAGTACAATGCACATGAATTTGAAGTGGCCCGATTCAATATTCCGTGCTAGCACCAATGCTTTATTGTATAATTGCACAAGAGGAAGGATGGATCTAAATGCGCGATGTTTTGATGAAAGGTTTCTCCTGTCTGGCAGAGGTGATTGGATTCACTTTCTTGACCCCTGCTCCTGTTCCAAATAAGTGACTCTAGCTCCTGCTCTGGGACTCCTTGAAAATTTACACCCTGACTCCTGTTTGCACTCCGAAAACTTGAAGGTAGTGTCTATTTTGTCTCATGAGGCAAAAATACTCCAGGAGTTATTTTGCCTTTAGATGAACACGATTGATTGAAGTGGTGACATGAACAGTTCAGAACGTATGACCTGCTTAGTTGACCGTGACATCTGTATCGGCACAGTCCGATGGACTAGTGTTGTCCAGTGCCGGATTAACAATCGTAGAAAATGTAGCATTTACTACGGGCCCCGCGCTTTTCGGGCCCCCGCGGTCCTTTGTGTTAAATTTGTTTTTTATTATATGTAAGAGTGGATATTAGAATTTAGGTGGGTGAATTTTTCAGTAGGTGGCCGAGACAAACTCTCAGAAAGGGGGCCCCAGATTTTGCACAAGTTATACAGATACTTTATTCGCTGAAAACAAGTTAAATTTTTTTGTCTGGGAATTAGCTTCTGCGTGAAAGTCTATTTCATGTTGTCAATAGTTTAAAGTCAGTTGGTTTTAAATTGTTCTTTTTCTGCACTTTAAACTTGTTGAGTGGCCCCTTTTGGCACATTTGCACATAATTTTTGTTTTAATTTGACAAATATATGACTTGTTTTAGAGCTTAATGTATACCTCTAGACAGATTAATAAGCCTTTTAACACAGCAATGCAAAAATCTTCAAAGGGGGTCTCAAGGCGATCGTCTCATTCGCCTTTCCTAATATCTACCCCTGATTATTATATGTGTAGAATTGTTCCAGTGCAAGGAGTCGCTATTTTATTAAATTTTCCATAAGCAATTGAGCGAAAGTTTTTAAATGAATGCTTTAACATTTAACTTTTGCGATTTGAAAATTAAACTATTTTACATTTATTTGCAAAATAATTGGAATGTTTAGGAATAGCCTGAAGCAAGCTGCATTTCTGCTGACTTGGCTGAAACTACACTGCTGTTTTTGCATTTTAAAAATACACGCACTGTTGTCTTGTACATATCACTAAAAAAAAAATTGTGAATACCGCTTAAATCAAGATACAGTGCAGACGTAAAACTTCCAGTAACTGACATATCCACAAAATCAAAAAAACCCAAACTCTTCCTGTGACACAGCAATCAAGCATTGGCTATGTGCCAGACAGAACTGAGCCTGCCACTCTGCCACCGTCCCTAATTTTCAGCAGCTTGCACTGAATCGTTTGCTAGTCAATTTAACCAAGAGAATAGAGCCATAACATCACTCAAACAATTAACATGCCAAAGTAACCTTTAATTTAATAAAAGCTAATCTACTTCGGCTCCTGAAAAAACTGAAAAATTCACTTATGCTATAGCTCCGGGTCTGGTTTTTACTCCAAATTCCAAATCCGGAACTAGCTCCTTCTCCGGCAAAAATTGTAGACTCCGGCCTAAATCCACTCCTGGTCTGCGATCACCTCTGCTGTCTAGACATATAAGCATTGCTAGTAAATATTTTTTCCTTAGCATATTTTATTCTATAAGTCATGCTTTTGCTCATTTTATAATGACAAAAAAATCCATATTTGGTATGAATCCAAATACCATTTTGTCTTGCTTTTTTACATCACGTAGACGTAGATAGTGTAGCTAAATATGTTGATCGCTTCTTAGTGTTGCTGAAGGGATTATACATGTCCTAGAAATAGTTCCATTGTAGAAACCAAAATGATAAGTAGATGGTTGACTACAATTTGTAGGGAATGAACCATCATTTGGGAAATGATTGGTGGTTGAAATTACGAAACCTTGTCAACTCTTTACTCCGCCGCGATTATGACATTGCCAGTTCCTACCATAGGCGTAGCCAGGGGGGCCAAAGAGGCCATATCCCCCCAAATGTTTAGAAAATATTGTCATTTTGTGCTTTAAGAGGCGTTTTTCTAAGCAAAATAGTGTTATTCGCCTAAAATCAAACATTTTGGCCCCCCAAATTTTTGGGCTGGCTACGCCACTGGTTCCTACGTACTGGTGCACACGGAATTTATGAATATTAAGCGAAAGTTATCTCACAACGGGGACCCCTACGTTTTTTGGACCGTTGCATTCAGCAATTCTCAAACAGAAAACACTGTGTCACATGACAACGTGGCTCACCGGCAGAACCCTCTCCTTCATCCAAATATGTTTCATTACAATTACCGTATTTGGGTTCATTATTTAACAACATACGGCAGGAACTCAGCAGTTTTATAAGACACAAGGCTGCAGTGAACGTGAAGCTGCGTTGTTTTTAAAACACCCGAAAGCTGGTTCTCGGTTAAGGACCAGCAAACTAACCGTTTTAATGTTGTGTACAGGCTTACGTGCTCACACGGTGGCTCCAACATCAGGAAAACGCAACGCAATTTGATAAATCGTATGGAAAATCGTGCACCGAACTTCACCAAGCTCTTCAGTCTGCAGATACTTGCAAGCCAACCCAGACCATCGGGTTGACTTTCACAACCCCGAGGTCATTAGTAGTGACAACAATTGGCGGCGGCTGCAGATTCATGAATCTTTACTGATTCAAGAACACAAACCAGAGCTGAATGCAAACATCCCATTGATGCCTCTATGCATTTTTAATTTGTAACAGAGCTTCATGCCTCACCCATGGCGTCACGCGCCATCACCATCAGCACGTATCCAGCTGAGTCATGTATCTACGTATGCTTCGCGCCATTACGTCACTACCGAAACAGCCCTTCACGTTTTTCATTTTTCACAGCGCTTTTCTCCTGACTGGCCATAAGAACTTGCAGCATGATCACTGCAGTTTAATTTGCAATGCCCTGATGATGATAACAGGAGTTATCGAAACGTTTGCAATGTCGTTGATATCGTTTTCATTGGCCGTGATTTTCAATACAAGGTTATTTAACACTTCCGCTTTTCGTGTACCAAATAACACTTTTTGACCCCAAAATTTTCGTTTGGCCCTTTGGCTCTTTTTTGGCCGTTTTCCAAGTAAGTAAGTTTTATTTCCTTACCAAAATTAGATCTGGCCACCCTGGGTCCTGTCTGATAAACCACTTTTTTGACTAATGGATTGCAGATTTTGATCAAATTATTTAAAAGTTTAAGGCTTTCGATTACAAAACTTTGTTAAGAACCTTAGTTCTAAGCTCAGTAGACTAACTGTTACTTGCTACAATTGTAGAGATAGCAGTGAGAACTGTTGCGTTATTGAACTTAGTCTATGGAAGAAATCGTTTCTCAGCAAAGAATCAGACACTAAGATCTTACAGAGTATATATTTCGCCTGCGAAGTAGGCATCTTCAGCCCTTATTCAAATAGAACCTGAACTTACTGTTTTTATTTGGTCAGGTGTGTTTCTTTCCCAAGATACACGTGTTTGTTTACTTTATTCAGATTGTTGTTGATCCTTTAGCACTTATCGATGATAAGAAATTGATTTCGGTTCATGGCTACACAGGGAAATTAAGTCAGTCTCTTACTATTTTTCATCATATGTTGAGCTCGAATTGTGATTGAGGAGCATTCCCATTTAATAAATTACTACATACCCGTTTGGGTTCATTTGACTTTGTAACTGCTGTTAAAATTGGAAAAAATAGTTGGCCCTTTCATTGGCCCCTTGCGTTAGAGTTTGACTCTTTGTTGGCGCTTTTCTGGAGTAGATTTGGCTCCTTGGAAAAAAATAGATCCGGCAACATAGGCGTAGCCAGGGGGGACCAGAGAGGCCATGCCCCCCAAATTTTTGGAAAACATAGTCATTTTGGGCTTTGAGGGGCGTTTTTCCAAACAAAATAGTGCTATTCGCCTAAAATCAAACATTTTGGCCCCCCCAAATTTTTGGGCTGGCTACGCCACTGTCCGGCAACCCTGCCAATTACAGTTACTATAAGACGGCCACTGGTTAGAGGCAATATTGAGTGGTGCGTCCACTGTACAGATGTTGGGCCTTGGGCATCTCTGTGCTCTAAACAGTGTAAAACATAAAGCGGGTGTAGGACATACTACCTGGCTGTCCGTATAATCTACAGTTAATATCTCTCAATCCGTTTGAAAACATAAGTATTGCTTCTAAATAAAAGGAACTTCTAAGTAGAAAGAAGATACAGCAAATTTTAGCTTACAGAAGGGAGAACGTCACTGGCGTAATTACGCGCCACGTCCAGTGCAGAAAAGCATTGCTTCGTTCCTCCAAAAATTCCATAATTTACGTACACACGTAAAAGCGATTTCAGCGCTCCTATTCCTACTCTAGTCCAACACTCCCGCTAACAGTGACATGTAACAGTGAGTTCACTGCTCTTTTATGGGTAGTATCGACAAATGACACGCCCAAAAAGCGAGTGGCGTTATTATCGGTTTGCAATTTTTTATTTCGCAATTTGACCGGGATTCTAGATTACCAGCTTCGATGGCGCGTTTTCTATCTCACGAGGACACTTAGCCGGTCAAATTTCTTGAAGCAATGAACAAAATGTTTAGAATTTCTAGTCTATTTTTTGCCATATTCTCATTTTAAAAGAGATTGTTGCTTTGCCTGCATCCAATTACACTTTGAAATGATCAACCAAAATTCCCATCCAGCTTTGTGATCAGTTGTAACACAACCACGTAACTAGAAGTTAGAGTTAGTCAGAAGTTCCGTGATTCAGTTTTGATACTTTTGCAATAATCTAAGCTTATATTTCGAAACATAAGCAAATTGTGTTTTTATTGATATAATCGCCTTTTGGGATTCAACCAATACGTGAAAAACATGTGCAGGCACTCGAACCTCATGTATGCAAACATCTTCAGGCGTTTACATGTTTGTTTAGCTGTAGAATGGAAATTGAGAAGATCATCGAGGAGTCCTTATCTGCCTTCCATAAACAAGGCGAGGTAGGTTATTACATGACGAACGGTAAACCAAATAAAAAATCAACACCTTCTGTAAAAAAAACATCAGAAGTGAAAAAACAATAAACTAAACTGCAACAAAAAATAAGCATTTTTTGGGAAAAGGTTTCCTATTTTTCGATTTGAAAAGTGAAATTCATCAATTAAAATAAATGTTTCCAAAAACAAAATGTTTTTAAAAAGATTTATTAGCTTTAGAAGCATTCTTTTTGTGAAAATATATTTTAAGTGTTGCTTATAAATGCAACAAAATTTTTACAAGGGCAAACGGCCCACCATAAATATCTGCAATATCTTGTTTCTGTTAGAGTAGTTTGTGCTGTTTTATGTGTTGCCATAGTTTCATGCTGTAATGTTACGCTGTATACCACACTCATGCTAAATGTTTCAACTGTAGGTACGAGGGTATTTTCAAACGTGAAAATTATCCGTCATAATTTGCGTAAACGATAAAGCAAAATCTATGCCATAGTGCAAAATACAGCTTTAAAGAACGTTAATCTTTCCTGCCTGCTGTCAGAGTTAAATCGTTTCTAATGTGATAGCCATATGCTTTGTTTTACAAATGTTAGAGTGTAGCATGAATGCATGATTTAGTGAAACCGCAGTTACCAGTGAACATCGTAAACTGTCTCAAAAAAACAGCAAAATAGAAAATTGCAAAGTTGTGAATACAGTAATAAACACAACGTGAGATTTTTTCCTTGTTTTATAATAATTGTACCTGCTGCGTGGCAGCCAACCATCTCCCATCGTAAACATCTAGGGATGAAGAGCCACTGTAGTAACCACCTCCATAAATCCACACCATCACAGCAAGTTCACTGTTGTTGTTTTTTTCTGGCGCCCACACATTAAGATTCAAACAGTCCTCACTCTTTTCTGTCTTGGCAATCCACATGTCGGTGCCCTTAAAACCTACGTATAACGTATCGAGTTCACGGCAAGTACTGCCAGTGCTTTTAGTTTGCAGAATGCCAGAATATCATCTGATGAGGAAGATTTGTTAGCTTTGAATTTTGATTGCAGGTTTGGGTTCTCCCATAGCAATCTGCCTTTAAGAGAAAAAATGAGGACATGGCAAAATGAGGTGCAGTGAAAGTAAAAGAGTTAATTTAGCAAAAATTTGCCAAAAGAGAGTAATAATGGTGGTAATTCTCCAGACTGTGCGCAGAATCAGTCCAAAAACGTAGAAACTTGCAAATATGCTTCTAGCTATGCCAGGGGTTCTTAAAGGGGGTATTGAGATTGACTGTTGGGGGTATTCAACCGTTTTGGGAAGTGAAATTTAAATCCGGCTTCAAGCCCTCTTTCTGAGAACTTGGTCTTGCTTCCACCCAAATTGATTTTGACTTGATACCCGCTACCTTTGCAGCGAATCCTCGATTGTTTTGTTTCTTACAATTTTTTGTTAGTAAACCTTGTTGAAAAAGGGTATCACATTGACGAAAAGTTGACTTAGGGGTACTGAGGCGTTCAAACTTCAAGAACCACTGGGTTATGCTAAGGCCGTTTCACATCACTGACATAACTTAGTTTTCAGGGTTGGCTTCGTGATTTTGTGGAGTTAAAAACTCGCTATAAATTGCCGTGAAATTGAGCAAAACAATTTTGTTTTATTGGAAGAGTAAAACTGAACGCGTTTATTTCAGTTTCCGAAACACTGTTAAGTTTTTAACTTCAGCCCAATCATCGTTTGCAGATAATGATATCAGGTCCACTGCATAAAGAATTTCAACTCTGAATCCAATCGGATCACCTTTGGGTCCAATATACTGGGCAGGGCTGTGACCAGCGGAGCGAAACCCCCTGGAAATTTGTCACACAAGACCAAAACAGGCTTATAAATAAATGACATGTAATAAAAGGCTTATAAATAAACACCAAAACAGGCTTATAAATGACATGCCAGCAAACAGATTTTATTGGTGACCTGTCATCGGAGAGTTTTTTTTCAATTCAACAACTCTATAAATTGAGTCTGAATAAACTTGTTCCATTTTTATATAGTCAAACTTCCTCACTCTCTACAATGGTCTCACCTTTTTTGTACCAGTCAAAATATGTATCTTTCCATTGATAGCACGAAAATCCATCTTCCAGAGTGTCCCGCGTACTAGTTCATGGTTCTACGGCTCTTGGAGCTTTGAAACGGTTCTCGCCAACAGGTGCTTGACCGTACTGTACACCACGAAATCTTGAAACACGTTTACCAGGCAAAACCTCGACCACCTCTCC
>JGI24159J19872_10003154_pt1 | contig 20302 bp, 11 predicted proteins | sample Ectturendosymbi4_FD_19872 | JGI IMG/M metagenome (IMG submission 19872) | reverse complement strand
TTTTTTGAGTTTTTTTTGGTTTATATTGTCGTTTTTGTTTTGGCTTTTTTTTCGCCCAATCGCAAAAGTGACGGCTGGGCGAACTGACGGCTAGCTTTACTCTGGTAAAATAGATACTAACTTTTTAGCTAAATATGTGGAGATATATTTCACTGCTTGCAGATTTAGCTAAATGTGCGCTGATTTAGCGGTTTTTGTGCTAAATCTGTCCGATAGAATTTTTATACAAAAGGCGCCCCATAGGTTACCTTGAAGTTTTTTGTGCAGCATGCTGTTCCCAAATACGAGACCTTCACAGATGCTATATAAAGGGACCTGGCATGCTGACTAAACAGTCTCTTTACTTGTTACTGTACACCTCTGTTGAAATTAATTTGTTCTAGATGTTCTATGCATAGGTTATGGTTTCGCAAATTTCAAAGTAGTCAGTAGTAGCATGGCAAATGCAATACTTACATAACAAATTGAAGCTGTACATAACAAATTGCAGGTGTGACTGACTCAGACTGGATTCACTTGTTCAGTGAGCTAGGATTGGATAGGATACTGAAATGGTAGTTTTTTTGGTTTAAAATTAAAAAGTGTTTACCTGTAATTGTTACAATTTGGAATGTGAGAGCAGTTAAGTTACCTGATCCTATGGTTCATTAAATTTAAGCCAAGTTGAATGCACTATGGGAGTGTCTCATCTGTGGGATATATTGGAGACTGTGAAAGTTGGCAAAGCACTGGATGCTTTGAGAAATCAGCGACTTGCAGTTGACTTGGCTTTTTGGATATGTGAAGCAGAATCTCTTGCAAAGATGAGAGGTATTTCAAAGCCATATTTAAGGTGATTATGTTGTGAATGTAACATGATATTAAATTAAGCAACATTTGCTAGCGATTTAGTACTGTGTATGAACTTATCACATTATATAACCTAACTAAGGTTGAAGAAAGTGTATAACCTATGTCTGTGTGGCATAGATAGTTTACTAAATAGTTGCTGTATCTTTTTAATTGAACATAAAATATTGAACTTCAAACCTAGTAAGGTCTTAATGTAAATATTGTTTTGAAACCACGTTTAACTTTTTTCTGTTGAATTCTTTCATCTCATGCTTTACCTGTGACTAACAAATGTAACATTAATTGTATAAGGGTGCCCTGTAAAAGGTGGAGCTCCATAAGTAGCGGAGCTGGGTTGCAGAGGTTTGACGACGTAACCAGAATCGCTAAAACCGATATTTTGCGTTTGAGCAATGAGAACTAAACGGTAGTAAAAATAATTGTACTGCAAAAGGTGATATTACATCACGGTAAAAAAAGTGTATTTTGAAGTTTTATAATTTTTGGTTATCTGAGTTTTACAACGGTTTGGGGACGAAAAAATTGGTTTCAACAGTTGTGAATGTATGAAGTTTTTAAACATCGCAAACTTCCATGCATTCCATGTTTGGGGGAAACGCATACTAAGTTCCAACGATACAACATTTTTCATTCACCTTTTTTCGTTTATTTGCTTTTGCAACGCAACTTTTATCCACTCTGGTTACGTCATCAAACCTCCGCAACCAAGCTCCGCTATTTACGGAGCTCTGCCCTTCATAGGGCACCTTGTATAAGTGTCCATTTGCAAGGCCTGTGAATACAATGCAATACACATTTTCATCTATTTACTTTGTGTCACAATGCTTCAACCAAGCAACTAACAAATTTTCATTAAGGCAAAATCATTTGCCTGGGCAGTGTTTTTTTCTCCAAGAAAAGTGTGATATAAAAAGTATTGGTCTTTCATTCAAGAATACTTTCAGAAGATCATCATATTCTTAGCAGAGCAAAATGTTGACTAAACCATCAGTGTTGTTTGGTGACCACTAATGTTACTGAATGGAAGCTCAAGAGCAAATTTCAAGTGTTTGGACAAAGCAAAAACTTCGACTTAACTTGAAATATTTCAAAATATGAGTAGAAGTTGCTAAAACATGTAATGATTGATGTGATAATTGTGATAACAAAATTGATTAGAAAACAAATTTTTGACGTAAAGTATCAGTAAGACAAACAATCAGTTCAGTTAGAATAAATAAAATAAGTCTGAATAATTGTATTTGCACCAGATGTTGCAATGTTTTGAATAGTTAAAGCATTTATTTTAGTGCCTTGTGTGTGAATCCAGTAAATGATTTAGATAACAAAATAATAATTATGGATTACATGGCAGCAGTGATAATAGTGCACAAAGCAAACATGTTCTACAGCTATGAAAAATTGAGCCCAACAGTGCAGTTGTTAGAACAATGCCTACTGAATAGATATCTCTGAGAGTAAACCATTGTGTACCAAACTGCTTTTAGTTGTAGATAATAAACAAAAGTATGTTAAGTGCTTCACTGTGTAAATCCTTAGCAATAGATATTGTAAGCTCAAGTCAGCTCTTGTGACAAACTTTGAATGAACTGCATTAAATTTCCAGACTTTATTTGGAAGATCAAGAAGAGAGTCATTGATAACGGCCTTAAAGTGTGTTAGCATCAAAGTAAGGTAATATGTGGATTCATGTGTAATTTGTGCCTTTCAGGAAAGAGATCGGTGGAGAATGTTAGGCAATGTGAAAATGTTTACAGAAAATCAAAATCATGTCAACATGAAGACACAGGGTTTAACTTTTAGTCATCCAGTATTTAACTGTTGAAGAAAGCAGCAAAGTCAATCTAGGCTTAGTCCAAGAAGCCTGACCAAAGTGCCTCAGTGTCAGTTGAAAAAAGGCTGTTGCATTGAAGGAAACAGCAAAGGAATGCTTTATTTTTTTCTGCATTGTGATACATTTTATCCTTTTCTGTTGTTCTAAATTAGTTTTGTTTAGATCAGGGGTGGGCAAACTTTGTGTGTGGAGGGCCACATTTTAAAAAAATGTTGCAGCCGAGGGCTGCACACTCGCATTACAAAGTAGGAAAATTTATTCAGTGTGTAAATAACCACATATTCATATTACAAACAATTTTCATACTTAACATTCGGTACGTTCAATGCTATTTATACAGTTATAGTTAGAACTCAAACAAACTATTTTCATAAAATTCTACATGCTTAGGAGTTTCTGCAAGTGCCGGTGGGCCGCATGAAATGGTCTCGATGGCCGTATGCAGGCCATAGTTTGCCCACCCCTGGTTTAGATTATACAGATATTGGTGCCTAAACCATGTTCTTTCACATGAAATCATGGTTGCATTCAAATATAAACTGTGTTATTACTACTTAAGTGTATTGCTGGCTCTTTGTGCTTCTCGAGTTTTTAAATACACAGTGTTGAACTCAGTAGTAAAATTATCGATAATGCCACATATATGTATGCTACTGTGTGCCAATTTTTTAATGTTGTGTAATTGAAATTCCATCTCAATTGTGTATTGTGTAGCGTCTTCACTCCCACACGCAAAACGCTAGACTTTAAACATGCATCGTAGTCCATTTTGGTTGTTTAGGACAGCACTCTTCAACTGTTGTGCATGGTGTACCCTAGGGTGCACCAAAATATGTGTGAGGTGCACCGCTACAAAAGGGTTCACAAGGGTGCATCACAACTTGTCACACTAAACAGATACATTTTACAAAAACTTTATGTTAGCAAAAATGGACCATTAACCAACTAGTGACTTTTAGGATTTAACCTAGATTTTGCACATTCTGAAGTGTGGTGCATAAGCGTCTGACCATATCAAGCTTATTGTTGTAATTGGTTGATTATTTGTGATTCATAAGCAACAGACAGTGAGCCATAGCAATTGAATTATGTCTAGCTGAGTTACTGAGTTGAGGTACTTACTTACTTAGGTCAAGGTACTAACAAACATGGGCGCAATTAGGTAGGATGGGGAGTGGGGACGTGTCGGTAAATAGGGTGCATAAGTTCGTCAAAGCATCTTTAAGGGTGCACCATAACAAAAAAGGTTGAAAAGCACTGGTTTAGGATATGCATTTGGTAGCATTGCACAAATGTATGAAAAAAAATTTTTGACATAAATAGTACTATGGAATTGTTTGTGTATTTTTTGATACAGGTTTCAAGTGACATATATTGTTTACCACACAGTTTGTCAATGGCGTGAAGTAAGAGATTCATCCCGAAGCTTTTCGTCTGACACTCTTCAAGGGACATCGTCAGAATAAAGTGGAGGTACAACCGAACTGGTTTATAAACAGAAAAGCAGAGTTATCATTGGTTGAAACAGTAGCCAATAGGAAAGGGTTTAGGAGATCGGAAAAGAAGAGTTCTCATTGGTTGAAACAATTAAGCGCCAAGTACATCCTGGTGCTTGATGCTGATGGGTGGTAGACAGAACGACAGCCCGTGGGAAAGAACATATAAGTTTGTTATGTTGTTCTTCTGAAAGTTCGTCTGGTTGCCAAAGCGGTGTTGAAATAGAAGACATAGATTGTTACTGTTCTTCTTTTGGTTGGTACTTGCTGACTTCGAAGTACTATACGCTCAACTAGACCATCACAAATCTCGGTCCAAAGAGCATCTCGCCGCCCTAAAGGCCAGGTTAAGCGACTTGGCTAACGCTTACTGTGGAAGCCACATAGACTGGGGTGACTTCCTAACGACAAAATAATGTTTTCAGGCTATCAAGTCTCTGTGGATGAATGAAGAAATCCTCATAACTAAACCAGACAGAGGCGCTGGTGTCATTATCCTCAACAAGAACGAGTACAACGACAAAATGAAGACAATTCTGAATGACACCACTAAATTCCTTGATCTTGGGCTAGCCACCAACAATGACAACACCGCTAAAATAGAAACACTGATACAATGACGTTTGCTACGACTGAGAAATGAAAAATAAATTTCTAAAACTGAGTACAAAGCAATCTGACCCACTGGCTCTCAGCGACCGCGCATGTATGGCCTTCCGAAAACTCACAAGAAAGATGTACCGCTACATCCATTTTTGTCAATGACAGGATCGGCCCAGCATGAGCTGGCTAAATGGCTTACCAGTCTTCTCCAACCAGTCCTTCAAGACCTGTCTGTCAAGTGCATGTCGGATTCTTTTACCTTTGTAGAAGAAGTCAGAAACTTTACCTTTTTTCCCTCCTCTGTCTTCCTCAGTTCCTTTTGACATTTCCAGCCTCTCCACCAGTGTTCCGCTTACTGAAACCATACAAATCTGCGCCGATGCTCTGTACAATAACAACGTCTTGCCGCAGCCATCATTTCCACGTGACATCTTCGTCGAATTAATGCAGCTGGCCACTTCCTTCGTGGAATTCAGCTTCAACAACAACATGTATCGACAAATCGACGGCTTTGCCATGGGCTCACCGTTGGGCCCGGCACTAGCAAACATTTTCGTCGGCTACCAAGAAGAGAAACTCTTTAACTTTGCCAACAGGCTGTTAGCATACTTCCGGTATGTCGATGACACATTCGCCGTATTCAACAATGAAGATGACTGCAATACGTTTCTCTCGCATCTCAACTCCCTTCACCCCTTCTTACGCTTCACCCATGAAAAAGAATTCAATCACTCCCTCCCCTTCTTGGACGACTCGGCTCAGAATTTTCAACATCAGTCTACTGGAAACATACTTTCACTGGCCAGTATCTACGCTGGAATTCCTTTAGACCCCACAAACGGAAAATCAATTTAATTAGTACTTAGTTTCACAGAGCTTTTATGATCTGCTCAAAAGGCAAACTGGACCCAGAGCTTGACAAAATCTGCTCAATCCTATTGGAAAATGGCTATCTGGAACATTCAATCAACTCCACTCTCAAACGAAAACTTCAACAACTAAACTCGAGCCCGGTCCACACAGTGAAAAAATGCCCAGTCTACCTACATGTTCCATGGATCGGAAACGTTTCGACAAGGTTCAAAAAGCAGGTCACGTCTGCTGTGAAATGCTGCTTCTTTTCTGTCGAACCACGTGTTGTTTTTATGACCCGGCAGCTCTTACCAGCAACAAAGAAAGATGTGCTACCTTCCCATCATCAAAGCAATGTAATTTACCACTTTGTGTGCCACTGTGACAGTCGGTACGTTGGTCGCACGTCTCAGCGCTTAGAAGAGCGAATTAAACAACACATTCCAAAGTCTTACCCATCCTCCCACTCCACCCATCCGTCAAAGCCTTCCCCGCCCCGGTAAGGCCACCAGTCTCACACAATTTCACCAATCCACGATCTGTCAACATCTTCTTAACAACGCCCAATGTGCCTTACATTACAATCAAGACAAGTTCTCACTCGAGCTTGCACTCCATTTCATCTCTCCACCCTAGACGACTTCATCAAATCTCTGAATCCCCTTCTCTGCAAACAAAAAAAATTCGTTTACTCCCTGAAGATCTTCTAAACCTTTGACAAGGTTCGAAAAACAGATCAACTCTTTCCATTGGCTAATTGTTTCGACCAATGAGAACTCTTCTTTTCCGATCTCCTAAACCCTTTCCTATTGGCTACTGTTTCAACCAATGATAACTCTGCTTTTCTGTTCATAAACCAGTTTGGTTGTACCTCCACTTCATTCTGACGATGTCCCTTGAAGAGTGTCAGACGAAAAGCTTTGGGATGAATCTCTTACTTCGCGCCATCTTCAAGTGCTGTACCACCAAACGCTTATTCACAGTTGTTAAAGTTCTGAAGAAATGTACATGGTAAATGAATCGGGTAATTTAACATTTGTGCTTGTTCAGAACAATTGCATTTGCAGAAGGCCAAAAGTATAAACCTTAAAGCTTATTGCTACAGTATTAGGCTATTATCTGTTCTAGAAAAAACGCTCAGCAGTGACTATGATTGTCACATGCCTAGAGAACAGTATAACATAAGCTATAAGTTCAGTGTTAACACTTTCAGTACCAGGTGGTTTTCCTAATTATACCAGGCAGTTTTTGAGAGTAAATCATGTTTATACCAGTTTCACAAAACACCTTTCAATTGAAGCCCAAACAATTATTATGTCTACAATATCTCTTTATAGTTTTCATATTGAAATATACAAAAGATAAAAAGATTACATTCACTTATCCGTTAGATTCGAAATCTGTATTGGTATGTACCTTGGTGTCTGTCCCAAAATTACTAAGTGTGTAAGTATATGTAGGTTTGTAGAGAAAGTATCTAAGTAGGTGTTCGTGATGGCGAGTAGAGTTTCTTGGACTGAAATCATAGTTGTTAATTGACATGATTTGTGAACACAAGTAGGATGATTATTTAACAACAAAGCTTGACAGAAAATAACTTGAGATGTTGATGTGCAAGTACCTGGAAAATTTTGGCAAGAATTGATCAATGGAAGTGACATTTGACATAAATTTAGTCTTATTGCATTGTTTAATATGTTTGCTGATTGCAATGGGTTTGTTTCATAAAATTAAACTAGCAGCAAACATCAATGTCATTTTTTTACATTCAGCACCACAGTATTGAAATTAATATTACCATTATGCTATTGATAGGCTCAGCTAAGCCCTGCAGCTTAGTGTGAAACTGTAATTAAGGTTGTTTTGCAAGTTGGAGGATACAATTGTTATTTGCTGTTATCATGCATGTTAGATGATTTAGTGATTGCTCCTCACGGTAATAAACTTAAAGGGTTTTTGATGTTAGACACAAAACTTTTGAAAATAAACTGATGAAGTAGTAAAGAAAGAAAGTTTTGATTTGAAGTGTTATTATAACTGTCAACAGCTATTTACCTACTGTGTTATATGTTAGTATTAAGTGACGTTAAATTTCTCTTTACAGAAACTTGTTTTTCCGAATAAAAGCACTGACACGATATGACGTTAGATTAATTTTTGTAATTGATGGAAAACCACCAGAAATCAAATGGAACACCATTAGCAAAAGGTATGCATGACACTTGAAGCATTTAGGCTCAGTTGTGCTTATAATATCCCAACATAGATCTGTTGCATGACTTTTTTGGTTTATGCTTGCCTAGCAAATAATATGCTTATACTATCCTGGTATGATATCTTTTATCATGTGACATGGTAGTCCATCTTTTCTAATAGTTTGAGTCACTTCTGTGGAGAGTCACCTTCTTGTGCTTTGGAACCGCACAGACTATAATTCATGTGATCAAACCATATTTTGTTCCTTAGACTAGGTGGAAAGTCTGTCAGTGGATCAAGAACTCGTTTAAATGCTAAATTCAAACAGGTTTGTACATCTCTAGAGATTTATGAAAATAAAAGTTCCTATATGGGAACAAACCCTGCAATCACAGTCTCTTTTTTCTGTATTTTTTGGAAATAGTGTTGTGATCTGTTAAACCAGCTGGGCATTCCATGGGTAAAAGCTGATGGAGAAGCAGAAGCCCTGTGTGCACATCTCAATGCAACCTCATTTGTTGATGCATGCCTCACAAATGACAGTGACAGCTTTCTTTATGGTGCTAATGTGGTCTATCGGAATTTCTCATCTGATGATCAGGTACAATTCATGAAAGCAACTTCGTTTTTTGTTACTATCACATGGATTTACTTTGTCTAGGATAATAGCTATGACCACCAATAGCTCAATTTACTCTTTTTCCCAAAATATATATTTTAGCAATTAAGAAATGTTTTAATGAGTGTGTATAGTTGCAGAAATCAGAAATTAAATTACAATGTGTCAGTGCTAGGAAAATGTGGCTGGCCCACAGTAGATTTAGCTTAGTTTATTGAACATTGAAGCTAGCATATTTTATACTAAGTTGCATTGTTTTTTGATAGAATAATGCCCTGTGCCTTGACAAGTGTAGTTAAACACTATACCTTACAACCACTTCTCCAGAAATTTTTTGTCACCCTTTACTGGTTTTTAATTGGTTAGCAACCTGATTTTTTGTGTTTTAAACATATGTAGGAAAAAATTAGTGGAGTTTACAACATTTCAACATTTCTGACAGTTGTTCAGTTTGGACTAGAAAATGTGGATACTGGGACAAGTGATATTTGTTATTGACTTTGTGCAATTCCTGCTGTGATGTGATGTTACATGTGTATGACATGATACTGCAATGTGAAAAGTAGCATTAACTCCAACTTTATATGATGTAATTAAGATTGTGTTTACAGAAGACTAGTTGATTGTCAACTTCATACAATCAGAAAAGCATCCAAAAGACGATGTGTGCGTGTTGCTGTCATCATAAACTCAGGCTTAACATTTGAGAATGAGTGTTTATGAAAAGATCTCCCGAATTGTTAAAGTATTGTGTCATCTGTAGTTTTGCTGTACCTTGCTTGAAGTCATAATTTTTCAAAACTGACTTTAGTAAAATGTGACATACACTTTGTAGAACACGTTATCAAAAAAAACATCATGTTCCTACGTTTTACATATTGATTCTTATAAACGCTGTGGTTCGACTTGGTAATGTTGCTAATATTGACTCATGCAATGGCCAAAGTTTCTATTTTTTACAAAAAAGTTGGCCACCTTTCAATTAAAAAGCTGGTAAATGTGAGCATTTGTGTTTCTATACCAAAATTACTTCTGGTGTTCATGATTCCAACTATACAGAAACAACCTCTCTTCAACAGTTGAATTACACTGTAGATGGTTGGTTGAAATAATTTCTGAGCTAGTTGGTTGTCATGAAAAATATGTGCAAGTGTGTTACTGTATCCTGTTGGCGATTTATTTGCAAGTTAGTGTAATGAAAAGCATGCGATTGTGTAGTTCATGACATCTGCAACCACAAACTTATCATGCAAGGTAAAAAATATGATAAACTGAAGAAGGCACGTCGAAATTAAACACAAGTTCCATTACACGCAGTTCATACCCATATTGTGTGAATGAATATAAATCGGTAGATGATCTGATTAGCGAAATGTAAGTCGCAATAACATGTTTCAAAAGATTCGCAACCACTGATCAGTTGACATTGATTCTATTTTAATCATTACAATGATTCTAATCTTAATTTTTTCTTCACCGTTTCTACTTCGATAAACCTAGTTTTAAGGTGAATTATTATTTACTTCATTGGTTTTCCTGTATTGCGTTTGAAGTGTTGCCCCAAAAATGGCAATGTAGGGTAGATCAAACCTGTGCTGGTAATTATTTTTTTGGAAGTTGTGAACGCTAGAGAGCTTCTCTTGTATTGGAGAGTTACAATCTGCAGTATCGTCAGTTTCTTCGTTTAGGCAAAAACAGAAAATATTGCAACTAGTTTTTTTCTTGTCGAAGTTTGTCATTTTATACTCAGCGTTTTAAAACCTTCTGCAGCTTTTGAAACTGACAAGTTAATGTTAAAAGTCTGTTCTGCATGTTGACAAGTCTCTTGATGTAAATAAAAAATGTTTTTTCGTTAAAACGATGATTGGTAATGGTACTGATAGCATGTTACCCAGCGATCTGTCCCTGGTGGGGGATGCAGTCTTTCGATCATGATCTTCGCAGGCGGAAACAGCGATAGAATCCTACTCCGCTGAGGATATTGAACGAAAACTCGGCCTTACGCGCAACTCACTTATTGCTCTTGCTCTTCTACTAGGATGCGACTACGCCGAGAAAGGAATCCCAGGTGTTGGAAAGGTATTTGGGAAAAATCCATTTAAAGGTATCCGTTGCTTGATGGTTCGTAGTTGCGCTACAATTATTTGCGTCTAGGTACAAGCCGTGGAGTTGCTGAGGAATTGGAAAGGTGACAACCCTCTGGAGAAACTTAGACGTCTAACGGGTGAATCGCGACCTTTAATCTTGGATGATGTAAAACCAAGTCACTGCTCGTTCTGCAAGCATGCAGGTAAAAGGTTTTAACACGAAAATCCTTGAAGCTGACGGTTGGCCGCAATGAAGTAGGCACGTTATCTTTCCAGGAAGGAAAGCGGAACACGCAAAAGCTCTCTGCCCAGTATGTAAGGAATCTTGCAAAATCGGCATCAAAAGTGATGAAAGGTGTACATGCTCTTGGCATGAGAGAGAGGACGATAGGATGGTCGCTACGTTGGAAGAAAATATTCGTGGCAGAGCTAAAAAAGTAGGCCCAAAAGTGGTTGTGAATGAAAACTTCATTTCTGCTAAGCAGATTTTAACAGGCTGAAGGCAAAATTTTCATGAAGTAAATGAGATGATGACAAAAAGACACGTGTCGCCATAGTTATACCGTGCGGGATCGCCAAAATAATTATAATAAAAACAATATGAAGAAGTCCTGAACCTTTTTTTACCACTAATCGCAGCATGAGGTAGATTTTAGCTCAAAGGAAGATCAAGCGGTATTAGCGGCTTACCGAATTGGAATGATGTTCAAATCTGCTTGAATTCTGTTTTTTTTTGTTCTGGCTTCAAAAGTATACTTGGACTGCATCAACGAAATGCTGAGAAGCTCGGTATTGTATGTCACAATTTTCGCGTGCAAAAATGTAGCTCCACAGTCCCCTGAGAGTTTGAACACACGTGAGGTCCTGTTTGACGTCACCTCTGCTCTTTCTCTGATAAGGTACTACCACGTCCACAATCAAAGAATAATGCGCGATTAAACTACCACACGTATTTTTTATGTCTCTAACTCTTTTGGTGGTATTCAAGTGATGCGGAATCTTAAACACAAGATTGCTCGACATTAGCTAGAAAAGTCTTGGGAGTTCAGCGAAGTTAGGTATAAAAAATTAACCTTTCATGCAGTGGCGTACGGTGACCATTTTGGTAGGGTGCTCACCAGGCTCGCAACCAGCCCAAAACTGTGAAGGTTCACCAGCCATGTCGCCTGTCACAAGCCATTCGAACGATTGAACAGATTGGCAGTTGATCATATTAATCAAACCACGCGCAGCACGTACGCTGGAACGTCGACAGCATCGGGCACGAACAAGAATGAATTAATTTCATCTCTCGTGACAAAATCTTTTCAATTGAACTCACTGATAAGAAATAAATGGCATTTTTCGACATAGAATCGTAAAATTAATCTACTGGCTTACGTGTTAGGAAGCATCTGATTTTCGACTGCTATCAACATTCCACACTTTAGCTTTGGGCTACTTTGCACGTGAGGCTAGGCTCACCACTACTAAAGTCAATAATATTCACCTTCCTGCATTTTCATTTCAAAATTCGTCCAAACTGTTACAGTAATCATCACACAGACAAACCACACCACCTACCTAGCCAAAGTAGGGAGTTTCAACCTGCAGCAAAACTCATGTTCAAGTCCACTACAAAGAATTCAGCCCACTGCACAACTTGCTTCTACTGTACAGATCAAGCGGAAATGCTAGCAGAACAACGCATGACGAAACGAAGGTGTGCAACAGGCAAGGTGAACACCCTGATTGCTTTAAAAGCGCTATAGTTTGATTCCACTGTTTTTTTCTTTTCTTTGTTTATTTATTTAACTTCGGGTGTTCTTGAACATCCTGTAGTCATACTTGAGCAGACAAGCAAAAATCGTTCGGCCGTGTTAAGAAATATATCCGCTGCATGAGAAAACAATACAAATAAAGGTAGTTCTTGGCATTAATCGCTAATGAATGCTCTAAACCCAAGTTTTAAATTTTTTTTCTTCATTTCCAGGTGTTCTCTGAACACCCGACACTGCTTTCATGAAGTTACTTCGCTTTCGTTTTACGTTTAATTTTTTTTTTCGAACAAGTTCATTTGTGTTGAGTTCAAAAGTACTCAGAAGAACATTCACAAGTATTTGGTCTGTTGCGTTCATATTCGTTTGTAGGAGCGTGGGCAAGCTCTGCTGAAACTATTTAACTCCGTCGGCGTGGAAAGTGCGAGAGCATTGGAATAAAAACTTTGGGCTCGATAGAATAAATTAGCTTTCAGCTGATACTGTTCGCAGCCAGCACCTGTTTTTACTAGCGATGCTTGTGTTGCGTTTTTCAAAAATTTGGCCAGTGAAATTTAGTGCCATATACCCCAACTCATGTTGGCGTAAGGACACTGAGAGCTTATACGCCAACTAAGTTGAATATTGAATAATGAAGTTATTTTCAATACACCCCGTTCACGCCGTTGCAAGTAGTATTGTGAAGTTCATCGAAATGTATGAAGAGCTATGATTACCAGCAAATCGAAACGAAAAAAGTTTTTAAGCAATCCCAGGTTGAAGTAAATCGCAAAAGTAAAGTTTCTTTGAACCAGTAGCCAGTTTTATCAATGTGGGCATATACTTTTTTATACAAATGATACTGCAAAGACAATATTCGTCTTATACAATATTCGTTAGTGGGAACAGTCGGCAAAGGGCAAGCCAAAATACGGCACCAAATTTGAGTTTTTTTTTGCACTTCCGTACTATTAATTACTCCATCTCCAATGCTTTCCGTAATTTTTCAGCAGAACAGAAAGCAAAGTGACGCCAGTACTACTTTGTCCTGCAAATTTACAAAGCCAGCCGTTATTGATGCAATTGCATGAAATTGCCTCCCTGAATCCGCCGCTGCTTGAAATTCCATCATATAACTTGGGTTTGCGTAGACTGGTGGTGTCAAATACTTCAACAATCCCAGAAAGCTGTTATTGAGTTCCAAATGCTTCTTAAGACGAGTAATGATACTGTACGTGAACGATTATATCCGTGTAAATTGATTTGAAGGTTGCATCGTTCCCGAATGAGGCGATAATCGCTGAATTCACTCGAGTTCAAAAACTACCTTCAAAATCTCTCGACGACAAACACCCGTCCCTCCGCGGTGTTGTGGCCATCCTGACGGAACAACTTGGGTGGACAAGAGAAGATTGTATTACGAAGACGCTGCCAGTCCTCACATCTTGGACACTGAGGAATTTCGCTCATGATCCGGCGAAAGCGCTAGCGCTGGCCGAACCACAGAGGTAGACAATTTAAACCGCTGTTCAGTGTTAGAGCAAGTGATTTACTGATAATATTCATCCGCGTGCTTGTCTGCTTAGAGTTGTTAAGGAGCGGAAGCGACAAGGTGTTCCACTTTACGAAGTGATTTGGCGAATCTCTGATCTCGACGACGGGCGCGTTTCTGTCACCCTCGAACGGCAAGATTTGTTTGCTCAAACTTTCCCAGAACTTGTCTCTGCGTACAATGACGTGAAACGTCAACAAAAGATTCCAAAAAATGGTTCTAAAGGTACAATTTTCACAGATTCATTGTTAGTACGGCATGCTCTACAGCAGTGGTTCTCAACCTGGGGTTCGCGAGCCCCTAGGGGTTCACGGGAAGATCTTCAGGGGTACTTGGATGGGAGTTGAGTATTCATGTATTGCAATTTTTTAATATCCTATACTAGAGGAAAATGCGTGCCGATTGAAGACTCTGCGTAGATTTTGCCTGATCTTGCGTTGTTGTGATACAATGTGAAATCCACAGCTTTGCCAGCTAACGTAGGAGTTCGGGTTGATTGTTTTATCACTCGGGGGTACTCACCGGGAAAAAGGTTGAGAACCCCTGCTCTAGTCTACAGTTTTAAGGACATTACTCTTACGTTTGTCTTGCATAGCTGAAAAGAAAAAACACTGTTGTTTTAAGATAAAATGAAAATGCACTGTGTTATATTTTGTGAAACAACGCTTAATTTCTCCTAGAATTTACCAGGGGTGTTTCATCACGGTCTTGACCCTGAAGGTTTGCAGTATTTTTACCACCTGTTTGGTGATCAAATGATGGCCACCAGTGATGTTACAGCCAGCATAGCGTAAATTTATGTCAGGACATGTGGGCTTTGGAGTAGCACTTTGACTTGAGAGAGTTCGCCAGGACGCTTTTCAAAAAGTAACAGGGAAGTGAATGCAACGCTTGAATTCAGAAGTATAGCTATGTATAGGAGAGAGTGGTGTTTCTTTAACAGGCTGTCGGAGGGTCTATCAAAGCATTCAAAACAGACTGTTGCTTTAGCATGTGGGCTACAGCATTAAGCAACAGCAGCTTAGTAGGCTAACAAAGATTAATTAGAGGTTAATTAAATTGCAGATATGAATCGTTAGTAAAGGAAACTTCGGCAGTTCATACTTAATCAGGAAAACCGACGAGCTCTGGTTATAAACGCATTTAAACCGTTTTGAAGCCTGTTCCGTTTGGTTCGTCGTGCACAACGCACCTTGAATCGAAGAAAATGGGATATACTTCGAATTCCATACTGCCGACGTACGTTAGCTTCTTCAGTAATTGTTTATGAAAGAATTCGCACGTGCAGTGCCAAAGATTGACACTTAAAATTTTGACCGAATACCAGCAAAGTTAAATTCGCACTTTAAAGCTTTCCCTATTTTACACAATATCCCAACAATGGATTATACTGCAACTCGTACAGAATTTTTATCTTTACGTTGTTCATTTTAATGAAAAACTCAAGAAGCATTAAATTGGTTAGTCCAGTGGTTCTTAAGTGGGGGAGCACGCCTCCCCAGAATTGTCCGAGACCTTACGCGCTCTACCACATGGAAAGTTTGATCAATAAAAACATTTGCTTTAAGAACTTATTTAACAGCAGGTGGGCTTGTAACAAAGAACGATTGCTAATGGGAGGCGTCGTAGAGAAAAACTTACGAACCACTGGTTTAGTCCGCTCTTCGTAAGATCAAAGCAAACTTATTTCGAATTTTTTGGTCAATAAAAATTTGCTCTAAAAATGAAACATTCTGCTTCAATGAGCACTACTGTCGCTATTTTTGCAGAGACGTGCTCTTTTCCGCCAATTCCAAACTTTGTTTTTGCCATTTCTCACTAGTGTCTTTCCTGACTTTGTTCAAGTAAGACTTGTTTGTAAGCGACCCGATGCGAAGTTTGCTTTTTTCAAATACAACTCATTTCAAGCGTCGAAAAAGCTCATTGCAGGCCCGTAACCAGGGGGCTAGCACCCCTGGAAAAATGTGCTGGACAGAGTTTAAAACTATTGAACATGTTTAGAAATGTGGCACCCTCTCAGAAAACTCTTCGCCCCGCCTGGTGTCCCAAGCTGGTTACGAACCTGGTGCATTGCACAGCGGCACAGGAAGTATTTTCTATCGCTGGAAGCTACAGCTGGTTAAAGATTTCAGCCAACGATTCACTGATCCAATCCAGGGCCCCTGCAATGACTATCTGATCCCAGTCAACGAACTCGAAGAAAGTCAATTTAGTCTCATTTCTGTTATTATTGATACACACAAGGGTACCTTGTTTCATAACGCCCGATGCAAAGTAGGTAGATTCCAATTTGACGTCGTAACTAGGGTTGCATTATCCGGATTATGGTAAACCGGATAGCCGAGAGTTTTTTTTGCTATCCGATATCCGGATATATTTCTGTCGGGTAACCGGATAAAAAGTGACGTTACTAATGAGTTTTACACCTTTTAACTCCCTACAAATCTTCAAACTCACTATCCAGCCCGCTTCTGTGGAAGCAGAAAGGGTATATTCAGTGCGTGTGGACTCCTTGGTACGACTCCACAGTCGATGCGTTGTGCTTCAGACGAAATGCGTTGCCAAAGCAGTAAATGTTAAAAATGCATGGTTTTCGTCATATACGCAGCGCTGGTTTTAACCCAGTGTGACCGGTTGCTTCTTCCGTTGTAGGGCTCCGCGCTACCCGTACTAACCTAGCCAAAATAGCTGCTTGTGTAGTGCCGTCGCGCGGGTCCATAGTGCGTGGGATCCGTTGCCAACGAAAATCAAAGTGAACTGCGCGGTTTTTAACACGCAGCTACCCCTACTCACATCATATTTAACACGCCCACCATAATTCAATTCATTTTTGTAATGTAATTAATTGCTTTTCTGCATGTGTAGCCTGTTTCTTTTAATAACACCTAGGTAAAATGTAGAGGGTTTAAGCTTTGAAGCTGTTTTCTTTTTTGTTTATAAAAGCGTTTTGTATTTGGCAGATAAAGTGTGAAATGCGGTTCGATAATTGTTGCCGTTTCCGTAGTTACTTATGAAGGCGTAAGTTCAGTTCGTAATTACAAATGTCGGCGGCGTAGTCAGTCTTTATCAATTTCCCTTCAGAGATCTGACGATGCAACCTGAGATTGGCAAAAACTTTTGAAAAAAAAGTTTTGATTACGCCAACTGCATGACTGTTATGCAGCTGTGCAAAAATAACGGTTCCTCCAAAAGTAACAAAAAATTTGTTTTTGCAAAGTAACAGAAGTGACAGTTTGGTTCGCTCACGTGAAGTGATGTTGAAAGTTGCACCATGAAATACTGTACTACCGAAAAACGATCATGGCACCAATCTCACAGATGGCGTCGTGAACGTTCTGAAGTAAAGCCTAATAATTGAATGTTACAAAAAATCTGAAAAAGTGCAAAGGTGGGGTGACTTTCGTGGAAGTTTCAAAGGAGACTAAATTACAAAGTAGATTTAAAGATTTGCGAAATCTGCAATCGCTTTACAGTATACTTTCGTGCTAAGAGAAAAAGGAATTTCTTAACCTTTTCCGGGATATTCAGAACTTGCTCAAATAACGGTTTCCACTCTTCTGATTCAGGAATGTTATTTTTCTGTAAGCTAAATAACATGAGGCCAAGTGACTTCGGCCAAAAACAGAGTGGCAGTCGAAAGAAGGCTATTTAAAACTAACGCAAATATAGCTGAAGCTGAGGAAGAGCATAGTGCGTTGGACAAGTACTTTAACAGAGCTACGTCAAAATATGAAGAAAAAGCTTTAGAAGAGCCGCACCACAGTGAAAATTGCGACCACGTAAGCAGCCGGACTGATGACGTCATGCCAGATAGCCAAAGGGGAAGCGTATGTACAAGAAGTCATTTCGGAAGTGTTGAGTCTGACAGAAGTTCGTCGGTTGGTGCATCTGATGAGTCTTACCAGCTCAAATTTAAAATTTGCCAGAACCATTGGATGGACAAACGATGCAACTTGGCCAGGTGTCGTGTATCGGAATGTTGTCTCTTTAATCCAATCCACCCACAATCACAACATAATTTTTGCCAGAAAGGAGACTGATAGGTCGGTTTTAATTTCACTGTAAGAGTATTGCCAAATGGTGAAACGGTACGTCATCCATGTCTCGGTGTCACTCTTTCGGGTCTAGTTTTCACATCACTGACTTCTATCACAATGACTTGATGCCCCCTGAAAAAATTCTGCAAAAACTACTCAGTGGGGCCCCATGAAAGTAATTCCAATCGGCGAAACGCTAAGTAGCACCTACCCACGTTTGTCAAACTGTGTCATGAGTTTGCATTATCTAACAATTAGCGGTTATTGTCCGGTTGCAAAAATAAAAAATCCGGATATTAAAAATTGATATCCGAAGTAACGCTAGTAGTCAGTGGCGTACGCAGAAAATTTCCGAGGGGGGCCAAATGGGCCATGCCCCCCACAATTTTTACAAAATTAGTCATTTTGTGCTTTGAGAGGCGTTTTTCTAAACAAAATAGTGTTATTCGCCAAAAATTAAACATTTTACAGCCGAATACTGTTTATACATTTTTTTATTTTGAGAGTATGAGGGGGGGGCCATGGCACACTGGCTATGTACGCTAGTGCTAGTAGTAAACCACAAACCTAGCTCAGCACAGCAGCAAAACAGATCCTCTAAAAACTTTCTGCTCTCATCGTATCCGCAGGTGTTAGTTGTGCAACATGTCTATGGAGACGCTTTAACGAGACTTAACCTCTCTAGACCTGCCCACCACGAAGATCACCGACTTCTTTCCGAAGAAAAAGCAACGAGCCACCAAAGCTAAGGCTGGGAATAAGAAGACTCCGGTTAAAAGGGAGAAAGGATCACGTGACGACGATGTACTTTACGTCGGTCATGTAAGTCCATCCAAGCGCGAAAAACCAACTGCTGGGGAAGAAGCAACGACTATCAGGAAAAATCTCTTCGGTTGGTAACACACGTGAATGAAAAAGTAAACTGTGAGATTCAGCTTGTCGATATTATGAAGGTTGATGCTATGTTCTATTGCAGGGGGTCAGACAACCAGAACTGCTGATGATGTAACAACGACTGATTGTCTCGTCGGAAACGCAGCTGTTGAAGACATATCGTTCGGATTAAACTTTTCGTTGGGGAGCAGTTTGCTGAAAACTCCGCAAACAGCTGCTGCTGCAGTGAACTCGTCGCTGATGTCTGCGTCGGACAGTCCTTTCATGACAATTAAGGAGCGACTAAAGCTTGAAAAGAGCTGAGGATACCTTTCACGCTTTTACGAATTTTTTAGACTGCGAGGAGACTCAATCCGGTCCGTAGTGCAAAAAAAAAACCGTAACCACAAACATGCAATAAAAGCAGGAAGAATTTTATTTAACTCGAAACTTAATCGCATAGTTGCACCAAGCATAAAACTGAGATGAGATTCCGTTTAAAAAGAAATCAGTAAAACGCGCTAGAGCGTGACGGAAACCGAAAGAATTTTGAAAGTTCCCACAGGAAGAACGTAAGCACTAAAAGAAAGTATAGGACTGATCGGTGGTTGCTGGGTACGAGACGGTCGCATTCCATATGCTCTTCACGCCAAGTGGGTCGTTCTGCATGCAAAACACCTTCACTTCAGCAAATTCTTCAGTGTGTTATTGAACGCATGTTCACAGATTTCATGTACATAAACACACGGCGTGTCTCACCTCAGCCGTGTTACGGTTTTCGTCCATCGTCACTGCGTTGCTCACCGACCAAATCTCGTGCGTGCTTCTGCCCACTGGAGACGGACTGTTGCCAGAATTCCACCTTGGACTGATCATGGCATTGGTCGTCGGCGTTGTAGGTGTTCCAGGGAGAGGCGGAACAGTTGTGGCGAGGCTGCTGGGCGACGTCCAGGCAAGCGAAGTGTTGGAAGTGCTGAACAAGGAAGAGCTGATCGGTTCCCAGCCGGGGGAGGGTTCCGTTGTGGAGGGACGGGCTTGAGGCATCAGACCTACAACAGTTCACGCGGAATTTCGTTATGTTATCCTTGCAGTAGGTATATATAAATTTTGGTTAATCGCTAATATCTGGCGAATCGTGTGTCACTTTGACTATCCACACGTTTCTAAACTTTCACTGTAGGGTTCACAGTATTGTTTTCAATGCTTTCGCGAAATGAGACCTTGTCGTGCTGGACAAGCAGATATGTTTGTTTGGTTTGCCAAGATTGTCGAGCTTCTATTATGTTATTTTTTGAGGTGCTGAGATAGAATGACAGAAAATTGTAGAATAAATATAATTTTCGTAAATAGCGTAAACTTTTACAATGTCCAACATATTTTCGCAGCTGGACAACTTACTGCCTGTATTGACAACACTTCTTGCGTTATTATTGTAGATGATTTACATGTGATTGAAATTTCTCGTGTGTGTGTGACCACGTATGCTTCGTGCCATCGAAGCATACGTGTAGTACCATGTGAAATTACCAAATAATTTTGTGCTTAATCGTGTCAAATGCTTGGAA
>JGI24159J19872_10003152_pt1 | contig 20304 bp, 16 predicted proteins | sample Ectturendosymbi4_FD_19872 | JGI IMG/M metagenome (IMG submission 19872) | reverse complement strand
GGTTTAAGTTTCTTCTTGCACAGTTAGTGCGGTGCGACAAAAAAGTGTGTTTAGCGCCTTGGAGCCCCATATCTTTATTTCTTGGTTTATCACTTGCTGCGAGATATAAAACGTTAAAAGCGAATGATAGGTCGGACCAAGCTTTGCTGGCTTTCTTTCTGAGGGGATTTTTCCCGTTTTACCCATAGAAAGTGTAGGCAAAATGTAGAGGATTTCAAATAGACGAACACTGGCATATAACCCGAAGACGTACCTGAAGGGCATTAAAATGTCCATGGTTACGCAACGGAGATGAAACAACTGAAGAAGTTTCACAGTAAAAAAGTACGACTGGTTAAATGACTGTTGTTGACGCTCTCGCGGATGACGACAAAGATGTCCCAGGCCGTCGCCGGTCGCAAACCTTCGCGTAGGACGAACACCACGGCGCCAATCTTTGTCGCCAATCGGCAAACGAACCGATTATGCACAGGACGTTGCAGAGCAAGTTTGCATCGTAGAGCAAATTGATCACGATGAATGGTGTTGTCAATGGCAACCCAATGGCCAAAGAGAAGGCCAAAGTGTCGGACACCACGCACAGTATTGTTGTAATAATGGACCGTTTGACCAAGGCAACCATGATTTTGTCGGAGGTTCTGCGAAACAAAATTTTTTGTAATAACATATAATTTCATCGCATTTCAATCTTGTTACCTTACTAGTGACTAGGGTTGTCTGTAAAGGATGTGTCTCCGGTTTGTTGAAACTCGTTTACCCTCGCTAACCTTCATCACTCTTTTCGACAATTTTGATGAACCAATTAAAGATTTGAAACTGTAAGACATTTTTGGCCATCCCATACTTTTGGCATATCATACGGTTGGCTGAGAATCCAAAGCAAGAGTATAACGAGAGTTTTTCAATTGGCTTCATCCGCCATTCAACGAAGAGTTTCGTAGACCATTCGGCAACAAGACGGTTCAGTCGCTTGGCAATTTGGCAGCACGGCAACAACAGAGACGTAAATAAAAGAAAGCGGTGACACATTCATGATGTAACTGATCTCCTTTCAAAAGACCATGGCGCCCCCTTAAGCCAAGACGTTTTAGAGCAATTGCATTATTTTTAAAATCAATGATGTTTTTGCTCTTGTTTTTTCTTTTCAACGAAAAATGCGAAAAACGCAAGTGCTGTTTTTCCTTTTGTTGACTCCCCTCCAAATGCCAGGTCTTGATTTGCTACTGGAGGAGGAGTCTATAGACAGCAAGACTGAATGGCAGAAGTGGACTAGGGCTAGATCAGACCCTTAGCCAGCTTTTTAGCATAGATTTTGATTTAGACCGGTGAAAAAAGCTGAAGAGTTGTAAGAGAGCTTAAAACACTTTTGAACCTTATGTGCTACTGTAACTTTAAAACAGGAAAATTGGACTTCAGTTTGGGAATTAAGCCACCTCAAGCCCCAAAGCCATTAATCTAAATGAGATAAGCCTATTTGGGCCCGTCATGTTGCACTCACTTGGCATTGACTCTAACTCACCACTCGGTCATGGCGTTAATTAACTCGGAATTTTTGTGTCGGGGATGCTTTTGGTCTTGGCATAGTCACTTTGTCGCGTAATTCTCATGCAATTGTTGCATTGCGCTATTGGGTTTTAAATGTTTCAAATGATTGAAAAAAACGAGCATTCCGGTTCTAATGAACATGTTTTTCTTCGAAATTAACTCATTTGAAACAAACAACCTTGAACCATTAGATCATAGATTTTACAGCGCCAGGTCTTGCTGAGGTATAACCAATATTAGGCAATAGGAGAACTATTAATCAGCACCGAGTAACGAAATCCAAATTGAGGATTTTCTTACGTCTCTGATGATTTCTTAAACATCGCATGCCGGTTCAGTGGCCTCATAAATAATACGAAGAGCGTTAGTTGCATTGCCACAGAGCCGGCGTACAAAACAATCAGAGCTATTCTTGGCTGCGTAGTCTCCTCGCTGTTGGCTGCTGTTTGGTTTGTTTCCACTTTTTCTATGCAGCCGATGGGACTTGTTTCAAACTTCCAGAGTACTGCTGTCAGGATCATGCCTGCGTGAAAACGTATTTTTGATCACTTTGAAAATTGGTGTAGCACCTGCAAACAAATACACGTATATTGCTGATTTAAGCCAAGTCAAACCAGTATTAATTTTTGCAACTATACTACCTTAACGGTTAAAGTGAAGTTTTAAATCATAACAATCAAACTTTTGGGGAAAAATCCATCAACCGCTTAAAGTTCTCAATCAGTGATGAGACAGCGGCAGTAAAAATCGCTTTTGTCTGTTGAAATAAAAAATGGGTGTAAAGTACTATTCCAGTTCCACACGTAACACGAAGCAACATTGATCTGAGTCCAGCGCAGTCCATCCACTAGAATCAACTTCGATTCCAACCTCTTAAAAAGGTCGTCGCTGACCACAGCAATATTTGTGACTAAATAAACAGACCAGTAGGAAAGCAATAAACTCTTTCGGTTGTTGGCAGTGATATAATACCGTCTGTTTCAAGGTTTTCTTCAGCAATAATCTATTAATAGGCTAGTCTGAATGGAGAAGCAGATACAGATCAGAGACAGAAGAATCAGAGACAAATCAGAGACAGAACTTGTCAGAGCTAAAATTCCTTCGATGTCTGTCTTTCGAGAAATTATTCACCAGGCTAACCTTTCACCAATAGGACTCTTAGCAAGGTTTTAAGCTCCTTAAGTAGGCTGAAAAAATCAAATCAGATCATGTGTAATCTATTCAACCGTACACGGTTATTGTGCTTGTTTTTTGCATTTTCGTATGGAGGGCTTATCCACTCAAGATACCCGTTATATCCGCGGGCCTGGTTCGCGAGATTACATTTCTGAACAGTCAAGACCTAACAAATCTGACTTGTTCATGCATTTGGTCAAACAAAGTAGAAAATCGTTACGAATTCGAGATCCGCAAGGCAAACCTGCAACCATCATGACCAAAAACACAGGTAGAATTACGGCGCTCAAGATTCTCGTGAATCGGCTGTGTAGTTGGGCCAGAGTCGGGCTAATGTAGCATGCTCTTTGCCTCTTCCACAGAAAGGAGTACAGGCATGCGAGTCCAGCAGCGTAAAAAACGAAGGAGAAGCACTGAAAGGCAAAGTGCGTTGCAGATGAAACCCATCGGCTTGTTGAAATTGAGCTCTTTGGACAAAGCAAAAAAAGCAAAAACATTTTCTGCTGTTCAATATACAAACAAAAAACATGGCTTAGTTACTATGATACCTTTGTACAGATCCAGAAAATTTGAAAATGTCATATATCATTATAACGATAAAGAAAGCGAAAGTTTTACGATGACATGGAGAAACTCTTTTTGATCTTTGCTTAGTCCATAAAGTAAGTAGCGCGTAACAACGCTTTGCTCTCGTTTGAAATTTGGCAAAGACTCTTAGAAAAGTGTTTACATTACAGTGGTGGGCAACCTAGCTGTACAGGATATGAGGGTTATTTCCTGGGTGGGTGGGTGGTAGTTTAAAGCGACAATTGTTTTATGTGCTTTTTCGTCTTTTCCTGTTCGTAGAACGGAATAAAATCGCGAACTGATAGATATCAACCATCATATTAACCTGCATAACTTGGCAAGCAACATCACTGGTCTCCACTGTGTAGAACACTGTGAATTCGGTGCAGCAATTCAAGCAAGCACATAAGGAGCCCGCTAAGCCAAGGTTGTCCAACCACGGCGTTGTCATTTCTGTAAAAATCGAGAAGTCATTCAGAGGTGGGCCAAAATCGAAGTAACACAAATGCTAAAGGAGTCCTTTGAGAATGGAAAACATAAACAAAAAATAAGCACCTATCGCCATGCAACGAAATGCCGTTACTTTGTTTAATTCTGCTTAGGGATTTATTAAACAAAACGTGTTAAATTTAAGTCCTGAATGAACTGCATTAATGAAGATTTTAATTACAAGAAACATAATTTAAACTTTATGTGAAATGTTGCCAGCCACACTAACTATGCTTATTACCACCACTAAACTAAACCGAAAGTTTACCAACCCTTCTCAGGTATTTCTTAAATTCTTTTTACCACAAAAATTCTAAATCATTTTAGTACAGCCTTACTTATTTACGGTGATTATAGACCTGTTCCGAAAGAACATGCTTCCACCATGCGATCTGAATATAAAATACTCTATCTAACAAATGGAGTTTTACTTTTTTCGTGTTAAACATTTATTTAAAACATGCATATCATTCTGTTAAAAACCGCTATGGTGTTGTGGAACAAATCATACTCAAGCGGGTTCCTGTGGAAATGGAAACCATCAGCGTTCGTTGCGTGCTGGCGTATAGTTTCAATATTCCAAGGCTATCTCTCCCTGATTTATGATTTTTAGACGTACAACCTATGCTGAGAAGAAGCTTTGACGCTTTGAAAATTTGCAAACCGTATCTCTACATATTGTCGCTGACCTTTACGCTTGAATGATCTTCGGCTGCCATCCTGTTGCTGTTGTAGCAACTCACGTTTCTTGCGCTTTGCCGTCCTCACACGATGAGTTACCAACGCTGTGAAGACGTAGATGGTGGCGAGGGTGAGTAAAATCCCAATGAAAATCAAAGCGATTCTAAGCGATGCGAAATCATCAATTACAACAGCTGGCGTTGTCACGTTAGACATCACGCCCTGCTACGTAGAAAGCAAATAAGGGGCGATGGCTTGCTTCTGGGTGATAAGATTCCGACAAATTGACTGTGTGTTATGGCGTAATGATCATGCATACACAGCTTCAATATACCTGCAATCAAACGCATTGACGATATGAAAGAAGTCCTGCAAAGGCCTAAAACGCTATTTTGTGCAGCAAGCTCGTAACTTTTTTCCAACATTTTAACAAACAAGATTTTATTTCGATTTACCTAACGTATAGTAACCACGATTCACAAATCAAACCACTGGCAGGCTTAGATCTCTTATGCCTTTTTAGCCCTTAGAACGTACTAAAGTATATCAACTTTATGCACACTTTCGTTTAATGGGAACTTTCACCTGCATTTGGAGTTTTAAGCCGAAGTTTTTAGTCTTTATGGAAAGCATTTCTCAAACAGCCAAAACTTTCAAGTTACCCGTCTTCACTTTGATTTTCTTGAAATTCTTACCTGGCTACAAAACTGTTGTATGCATGCATCCAGACCCGACGACAGCTAAGTTCACTGGGGTGGGTCTTTCGAGTTGGGCAAAGGTATTTTGAATCAGGGTTATCAAAGCTTATTAACTTTGTCGCATTTATTAACCTTACTTGATGTTCAAAAAGAGGGTTCGACATTCCATTTAGGGAGATAGTCCCCACAAAAGAAATAGTGCTAACGCTCGTTTAAAACGGGATGTGACTTGTTACACTCAACACAGTGGCAATTGTTCGGGTGGCAGTTGTTTAAGGCGGCAAATGTCATAACCAAAGAATGGCTAAGGAAGAGAATTGAAAAGACCTTTCATTGCTAAGGACTGATAAACATAAATGTGAACTCCAATCCTTTTGTTCAAACCTTTTACTACCCTCTTTGGCAATGAACAGCATGTATTGAGACTGGTCGATTTTTATAAATATACAGTATTCCAATAGAAACATATATGTCATGGACGGATGATATTAAACCTTAAGTAACAAAAAGTCTACCATATGTTCTTTGCTTCGAATATCGTGACTGCTATTTTTTCACTGAGTGTCTTCTTCGAAATCCTTTATCAACAGGTAAACACTGCACGAATGTAAAGATTTTATCTGGTCATGGAACACTGGAATGATGAACTTGGTATGGAACATTGGAATGATGAGCAGTTTTATCAGAACATGTTTTTATCTTTAAAATCCTGTCTTGATCTGGTAAGTGCAGTTGAAAAATTCGGAAGTTTTGAAGAAAAAATAGGAAATCAAAATCAGAATGAAGTTGACGGTGTTCAAAATTACTTCGATTTTAAGGCGTGACAAAGTTGATATGAAAAAACGGCTTTTTGAAACAGGCGTTTGCCCAGCTGAATTTTGGATAAATTATTGGTTTTACCGTTTTCTTTCTGTAAGTATTCACTATATTTTCCTTGATCATTTTCGTTTCTTAAAATTATCTGAGCAAATTTTTTCAAATGCCATTTGACATCAGTATTCTTACGGAACTGCACGCTGGGCCAGCCAGTAAAAGAGCACCGCCTCAACGAATTTAGAAACGTGTCAAGTTTACAACAATTAAAACACAAAGTGCTTCAAATTTGTGCGAGTGCTTATTAAGTTAGTTTCCCTGTTTTTAATTTTAATCAACCACTGCTGGGGATCTAAAGATAAATTAAAATTTTTGTGATCGCTATTGTGATCAACTACCACTTGTTACGTCACAAACAGGGTATATAACTACCACTAAACTGATGACCCCGTTGCCTTGGTCATAGACATGGGCGGATTGTACCCATACTTATTTCTTCTTGTAAAAATACCAGAAAACATCTAGAACAGGGGTTCTTAAAATGGAGTATGTCAACCCTTCAGGAGTCCGTGTATGCAATTTAAAGGTGGGCTTTGCAGACATTTTGAATACTACAATGATGCTACGATGATTAAAACCTAATTTCGACTATTTATTGCAAAGTTTATTCTTAAGGGTCCGTAACTTTTATTAGGTTGTACCAGAGTCCGTGACCCGCCAACTGTTTAGGAAACGCTGATCTAGAAGGATGCTGTTGATTTCTTACAAACATTTGCTTTGAAACTATTTTTCATTGAGTCTTACGGTTGGCGCCACTACAAAAGGGAATCCATAATCTTGTCTTTCATGGCTTTAAAAGTTGACGTTGCTTATTTTCTCAGAAAGATTCGACCTTTTAATTTCCTCCGAAAATTAGCTTAATTGAAAGCAATTTTTAGAAGATATTTAAACTTTAAGTTTTTTGGTAATTCTATTATTTTCAAGTTTGCTTCCGGTGCAAGGTTGAGGCTATAAGTATTTTTTTCAGAGCACAGAAACGTTGGGTACGGTGGACGTTTTACGCTTCAAGAACCAGGGTTGCCGATTCGGAGGTAAAACGTCCGACTCTGACCTTTCCAAAATTTCCGACACCGACTCCGCCCTTCCAAAATTCCGACTCTGACTCCTGACTCCGACTCCTTAGCATAACAGGAATGAAGTTTGGCTGTTGACAATTTTGTAGCAACTAGCAATCAATGGAAATCGTGGTAAACAGCAAGAATTCTCTGTTTCAAGGAAAATTTCGAAAGAAATTGTACCATTTCAACAGGCACGAGTAACAATTCCTAACTTAGGAGTGCAATGTATAAAATGATTCAGTTGAACTTCCGGAGTCGGAGTCGGATAAAAAATCCGACTCCGACTCTAACTCCTAGTGTTCTTAGGAATCTGACAGCGACTCCGACTCCACCCAAAAACTTGCGACTCCGACTCAGGCTCCGACTCGGCAACCCTGTCAAGAACTGTAGTGTCATCGCACACATTTCGTTTTAAAACTGAGAAGGATAATGCAAAGCTGGTACGGTTTGGTTAGCACTAATTTTGGTACAAACCGCGGATAACGTGTTACCAAAATAGTACTTTTCAAGATCCGAAGCAAATTGCCACAATTCAATCACTAATCGCTGTTGTTTTGTTACATTCAAAAGTCTCGCAGATAAATTCAAAGACTGGGTCTGAAATTTATAATTTTATAATTATATTCCTTTCATATTTATCAAAAAGTATTTATATTATCAAATGNTTATTCTCTTTTTTACAGTCTTTTTCTTTGCATGCGCAGTAAATACCATGAAAAGTTATTGCGTCATAGTGCGGCAAAGGGTAGAATAACTATCCTATCGAAGTGGTTGCCAAAACTTCAACACATACTACCCTTTCCAAACGCACTGGTAGTTGAGCATGAACATGACCATGCATAGTATCTCTTATACACGGATAGGCGATGCAAAAAAGCGTATAAGCACGAGACTGCGCTTCAATCTTCAGAGCATATACCATGTAAGTGAAAAGCATGTGTGATGCGCTTATCAGCGGTACACTGTGTCTGTGGGCTTTGCCGCATAGCATGCCTCTCTGACATTGGTTATTTACTTTACTTGTGTTAAATAACGGGATTTAAGATTTACAATTGTGCGATTGTGAAATGCGAGCAACCAAGGTGAGAGACATGATAGCTTTAGGGGCAATCTTTTCAAATTTGACTTTAATAGCGACGTTTTTCAACAGTCTTTCTTTTGTGAAGGCATTTTTCTATCGTCTTGTGATGCCACCCATTTGGGCGTTCATTTTGGCACCTCAAGAGAAGTTAATTTCATCGCATTTGCATCTTCCTAACCTACTAGTGACTAAGGTTGTCTGTAAAAGATGTGCCTCGGTTTGGATAGAATTGATGTGGTTTATTCAACTTAGATGCATCTACGACAGTGTGTATCTTCACTAAAATCAGAAAATTTAGTATCACCTTTTACGAAAAGTTCCAAAATCCTAATTAAGTTTTTACAAGTACGGAAGAAAAACCAACCGTTGAAAATTTTGGTTAAGCCTTGTTTTTCAAAACAAGGAGGTCTTGCTGTACTTTTGTAAATAACTTCCCCTCCTGCAACAAGTAAGTTTTACAAGTTTTGCTCAAAATGTTCAAGGGTTTGTTAATATTTTTAACCGGAATTTTCAGTCATGTTGCTTTTAGTAACAGCTGTAGTACAGTGCTGCTTTTTCGTTGCGTCTAGACACAAATAGGCAAAGTCAAACACAGAATGATGATTAACTTTAGAGCTGTCAGAATAAACTAAATGTTCATTGCACAATCTTATTTTTTGTTATCGACAGAAAACGAAGCGAAAGGTTTTAAAAAACTTGTAAAGTTTTGAAAGTTTGCAAAACTTCGTAATAACGTGATGGTTGACAAAATATCTCGATGCAGGTGATGAGTTGACTAAAACAGTGGTTACCGTCATCACAATGAAATTTGAAACAGTGATTCTCAAACGGGGCACGCAAAGGTGCTCAAAAGGGTACAAAAATTTTTAAGTGTCTTGTAATGAAAATTTAACGTAAAATACAATATTTATAGGTACATTTCTGATTACTGTTGTCATGATTACAGTCAAGGGGTACTTGATAGACAAAAAAATTGCGCAAAGACATAACAAAGAAAGGTTGAGAGTCACTGGACTAAAACAAATTCCAAATTCACTCACGGTTGCTCGTTAAGGTAATGTTTTATCTGCAGCAAATCCTGCCTGGGTTTGCTTCAAACATTTTTCAAACAACGTTTGTATTTTTGCTTCAGTGACAGGGAATTACGGATCGTTGGATCGCGTTGCATGCTGCTTCTATAAATTTGGATTCAGCCTATGGTTGACTATACGGTATAGTCTACCATACCGTCCTTGTTTCTAAGATTTGCCCTTATTTTGCAGTTTACGTCTTAGAAAACATTACTGTCCTTATTTCTAGGAAATGTCTTTTATTGCGACTTGCGTCCTTATGTTTTCTTATTTTTTGTAGCATAAAAATTTCAAATAAGCAATATCAGAAAGACCATTACCACCTCATTGTAAACATTTTGTACTCACGGTTTTGTGGCCTCATAAAATTAGTGTAATCTTGCAGCACAGAGATGTAACGCACTATCAGTCACTGTTAGCATGTAAGCTGTCAACTCTGCTTAGGATTCTTGGGGAAGCTGGTTTTGTAGCGAAGGTTTAGCATTCAATTGATCAATGAAATATGCAAAGGGAAAAAATGTTTTTTGTGACAATTACAAGAAAGAAGTCGAGAATCAAACAATGCTGAAGCAAATTGTTCCTGGAGATTGGCAAACATATGATCTGACGTTAGTCATACAAACAGAAACAATTGTTTTCTTTTTAGGTAATAAAATCAAATTTTCATCACCCGTCCTTATTTTTGGTTCTAGATCGATGGCAGCCCTGCAGTATACCTAATTATGCACGTAACGTGTCTGCAACAGCTGGAAATTAAAAATTAGCACTTTTCTGGAACGTTTTATAAAGATTGGGTTACTCAAGCTTTTGCTTGAACACGAACGGGGTAAAGTTTATTGTGTTTCGTGCTTTGATTGTATGTTAAATTTGGTCGTATGCTTTTCTGGACACGTAGTTTTCTATGCATGAGAGGTAAGGCCATGAATTGATGCATTAGAACTTGCAGAGCTTGCGCAGTAGGTGAAGAAATTCACAGTCTTGACATTGAAATGGAAAGTTTTTATATGCGGTAAACAATGAGTGTGCATATTGTTCAAGAAATATCTTTTCACGAGTTGCAATAACCACAAGGAGTCTTTCGTCGCAACAGGGTTTGCATCTTTCATTTTTCCTTTTTTTATACTGGCTGTTGGCACGGTAAAAACTTTCTACTTTAGGAAAAGGTAAACCTGGCCATGTGAGCTACTCTTGAAGGTCATGCACATGCTTTCTCATCCCAAGTAGCTCTTACTCGGCAAGGACAGATTGTAGTGGGCTTTTTTCCGACCATAGCAGAAGCAAAGGCCTTCAATCCTTGCAGTTCCTTCAGAATTAACTGCTGATTTTCAAAAGACCTGCCAATTTCCTCAAAATCATTGCTTAGTCTTGCAAACAAACACACAGACCTGCTCTTCGAAGTCATTTTAGAATAGAAATCAATCACTTATTTCTGTTCAAAAGCAGGCTTACATTCTCCATCACACTACTAAGCAATGTGTCTTTAGAGAGTATGTGACCCTCACGCTGACGAAACTTATGATACTAGTCATATTGGAAGCTTGCTGATTGGCAGCTCCCCGTACCTTTCTCATATACGCTTGTTACCTGCTAACGTTTGACTGTTTGGCACTTCGCTACATGTAATCATTAACCAGCTAGTGCAACAGTGATACCACAACTTACAAGCGGCAAAAACTGAAGAAGATGGTCAAAGCTCTGAACAAACAGTTGAGCAAACCAAACTGTTTTTCTCTTCTGCGCATTGAATTCCTTGCTTCTTATATTTAACCTAAATTAACTGGATCTCTTGTGCACGATTTGTAGGAAATGGATTCATGGCAAATGCGCAAAATCAAGAGTGTCACCCCCTGTTTGGCAAAAAATTTGTCTGTGCTCGGTGTAGGGCATTTGTAGAAAGAGCAGTGAAGCCTGTGGAAAAGTTATGCGATGAAGTGGAAACGGTGAATGGTTTCTGTTATTTGGGCGACAAATTGAATGCTAGTGGAGGTGTGAAATAATGGTAACAGCTAGCACAAGATTTGGATGGATGAAGTTCAGAGAGTGCGGTGAATTTTTATATGGAAAAAGTTGTCAATGATGGTGAAAGGAAGGGCCATTCGGTCATGTGTGAGATCGGCTATGCTATACGGAAGTGAGACATGGTGTTTGAGAGAGAATGAATGAGATGTCAATTCTGAGGCGAACTGAGAGAGCTATGGTAAGATCCATGTGTGTCGCAAATCTGATGGACAAAAAGAACACTAATAAATTGATGAACATCCTGGGAGAAAATGTAGAAAATCTGGCAAAAACCAGTAGGATGCTATGGTACCAGGGGCGTAACGAGGTTAGATGACGCCTGGGGCAAGAAACAAGTTTGGCGCCCCCATATTCGAACCTGAGTTCTTTCGGAAGGAAATTTACTGTAATGAAGAAAGTACTTTTGAAATTGTTGGGACTTTTCGGCCCTATCAGCAGACATTTGGCTCCTCCCGCAGTGATCCGGCGCTTCCAGAATGATCCAGCGATCCAGCTCCCGGGGAATCGTGCCCTCCTTTTTCCCCCGTCGATACGCCGCTCTATGGTACGGACATGTTTTTCGCATAGATGAGGATGATGCCCTAAGAAAGACGCTGCTTCAAGATGGAGGGTGAGAGAAAACTGGGAAGACCACGGAAGACAAGGAGGAGGCAAGTAGAAGAGGAGATTAGAAGGATAGAGTTGCGGAAGGAAGACGTCCTTGATCTAGCAAGATGGAGAAATGGTATAAACTTAATTCATGGCAGAAATCAAGTAAATCCGGCCAACACTGTTTAGCGGGGACAAAACCGGATTAAAATAGGAACATAATACTACTCTGTGTATGGGTGCCTCGCCGGAGTCGCGGATATCCCAGACAAAAAAGGATGACTGTAGCATTCATGCTTTCGGTAAAATTTTGACAGGTTAGAAAAGATTTGCATTTCAGCGCTTTCACGGATAAAACGGAAAAACTCATATCGAAAATGTACTGACAGTAGAAGGACAAAGTTTGTATTGGTGAACATATTTTTTAATTTGCGAGAAGATTCTGCTGTTCCAAGGCAAACGCTTTTGAAGAAGCTGATGTCCGGCAAAGGATTTCAACTTCCGAGTTTGAGAAAGGTATGTTTGCGCCACAAATTAACAAGTATATTACAGGATTTAACAAATTTGCTGAACATCAAATGCTGGTTTGATTGAACATTTCTGGCGTAATTGTATTAATCATCACTCTTTTGTGACGTCATACTTTCCCGGGGTTTGCTTAAAAAGGAGACAAGAATCTTCCAACCTGGACTCGGACCTTTCTGATGGTAGGACAACCGGTTGTTCTGTGATGCTTCCTTATAACCAATAACCGCTTTGTGAATTCCATCATTCCAGTCATCATTCAAAGAATTTTTGATAATTATTTTTGGAAAAGAGGGTAACACGAATGGAGATGAGACCTGAAAGCAGTGGAAGTGCTTCTTTTCTTACTCAGGCAAAAATAACGCTTATTACCCAACAACAGAGCCAAGGCGCTCGACATCATTATTTAGATATGCAAGCGGAATGCTTTCTAATTCTAACATTTTTAAGTGCGATGAGGTTTCGTTTACTAACAGTGTGTCATAATAAATAATCAAACGAAATGTACCTATTTGCATAGTAAGAATGTTGATGAAAAGGTATAGAAACTAGACCATGCAAACAAGGTGAGATACTTGTCTTACAGACCCCTTCACTAAACCAACGGGAAGTTTTGTTTCCACATCTAACCGCTGTTTACCTGGGTGAATATTCAGTTCAACTGGGCTCAACCTGAGTGGCATGAACTACGGAAAAATTATTGTAAACAGTGGGCTTCTATGCTTTCTGAATAAGTTTTGCGCTTGTGCTGGTTAACATATATTTATTTTTAATTGTGAACAGACAGTTTAAGCAAGTTTTACTCATAAAAAGTATAAACTATGTCTCCAACATATTTCTGTAAACGATGTGGGTTTTGTAATTTCTAAACTAAACAAACCACACATCTTGGTGTATTAATCCATGCCTCACTAAAGGATGAAACTGACATTTAGAAACAAATGAAATCACTTCATTGTGCAGCGAATAGTCTCAGAGGTACCTTCTCGCAGTGCATAACTGCAGCAAAAAATGCTTTGTTTTGTGTCTATTGCATGTCATGGTGTGCCTGCCAGTTGCACGCAAAGTAGAGTATGATCTTAAGCGATTGCACATAAGCTCAGGGGCGTAACGACGGGGGGCAGGGGGGCACAACTCCCCGGCCGCCGAATCGCTGTGGGGGCGCCGAATGACTGCGAGGGCGCCGAAAAATCCCAACAATGTCACAACCACTTTCTTCAATACAGTACATTTGGTTCCGAAAGATCTCAGGTTCGAACATCAGGGCGCCGAACTTGCTTCTTTCCCCGGGCGCCATCAAACCTCGTTACGACCCTGCGTAAGCTGCAACAACGTCTATCGACTCTTGCATTATATCCCCGAAATGGAAGTTTTCGTCAGTATAAAGTTACCTTCTTCGTCAAAACACTTGATGCCTTGATTAGAAACAATTTGTATGCATTTTCTTAAACGTTGTGTATCTTCACATTACTTTTTATCCGCAAATTTCAACTGTCTGATGCTTTTTACAAGTCTTCCTCTTGTTCCCAGTACTATGTAAAGCTTCTGTTCGACAATTGAGCGAATGTAGTATAATGATGTAATAATGTAACGTATTTTTGCCCACAGACACGAAGTCCATAGTACAACACACACTTTTGCACAACCCAGGTTGATAAAACATGCATAACAGAACGTTTTACAACGGCATTGGAGGCTGAGTCACAGCGTTACAGACACTTACTTAACAGAACGCTTTGGAACGGCGTTGGAAGCGGAACCACAGAGTTACAGGCACATTCTTAAAATTTTTTTAAGTTGAATACCATCATTAAATGCTCATAGCACAGTAAGTATTGCACTTATCGTAAAGGCTGATGTGCCATGGCCTAGTGATGCGAGGCCCCCGAAAATAAGATTGTTGGCCTTTCTAGGTGACAAGCAAAAAGGGTCACCCAATTTTCAGTGGTCCCAACGTTGGAAGTTTCAGTGTGTTTTAGTCACGGATTTGTGTAAAGGCGAGACACATTTGACATGCACATGATATAAAGTGCTTCGTATTAGCGATTTCGTGAGAATCACATGGGATGGGACAGTCACAAGTTGCAATGGGAGAGAAAAAAGTGTGCCGTGGACAGTAACTTCCACTTTGAGGAGAGATGCCTCAGGCTTTCGTTGATATTCAAATGAAGAAGCCACTGATTAAATCGGTTTAGATAGAATTTGCAAACAAATTGTTGATTGTCGATCTATTAGCTCAATGTTACTTCACCTAACGTAAGTCTGTATAATGTCTTTATTTTTCTGTGTACAATTTGTTAGTGCAGTATTAGAAACATTAGTCCAACTAGATCCACGGAATCTGCTAAATGAAGCACGTAGCACAGGCCACAAAGTGGCATTTACTAGATCTGCTTCGATGCATTTTGATTTCCAGCCACCCAATGGTTTGCGATTCGTATCTATTGAAAAACATGTACAGTTTTATTTTCATATAAAACACTTTTTTCCCAAACAAGAAGATTGAGGCAAGTGCTGTGTCTCTTCAATGTTCAGCGACTATTTTGATTCAAGTGACTATTTTGATATCAGTACACCGCACGGATCACGCGCTACTACAGCATAGAGCTGCGTAAAGTTAGTTTTGCAGCCAAAAATCACTATCAAGACAGAAGGTCTATGACCTAAGGAAAACTAAACCAGTACCAGTACTATTACTCAAACCACAAGACGTCCATTTGCCTTTTGTCATCAAGTTTGTAAAATATAGTAGCCTGTTTCCTGGCAAAAGAGTAGCATTTTGAAAAGTATTAGGCTTGCTGATGACATGCTGCGGCCATTCTTCGTTTGCCTGCTCGCAAATTAAATATCATCGCACAATCAAACGCTGATTAAAAGCGTATATGTTGGATAAACGAGAAAAATGCGTTATTATTATTTAATTTCACTTGCCCCTCAAAAATAGCTACACTGGCTATGGCTTGGCTAACATGACTTTGGGCCACCATTGTGTATGGTCGATAATGTGTAGACAAACCAAAACTGATGATCTACGGTCGGATTTTAATAATGGGTTGCATATTTTATGCAACAGCAGAATATAATTTCAGAAAGCACTGTATAAAAAGTTGCAGAAAAATTGAACAAACATCTGAATGAAGGATCAATTCGCATATTGGCAAACGAACAAAACATCTATCTATTTCTTTCCAAATAAAAAAGATGAAAGATACTTTAAATTTTTGGGAATTTCAGACCAAAGTTCGGACCAATGTACATTAAAGATAGCTGACCCAGAGATATTTTCATTCTGGGTAAATGGTATATTTGCGAGGAAGCAAGCCTTATTTGATAATTGTGAACTGATGCAATCTTGCAATAATAATTGTGAAAGTGTACAGCAGTTTACATTTACCAAATTAGTACATAAATTTGGCAAGTGATAATTTGAAGAAACAAGGAATTTCAAAAATTCGGTATTTAGATCAGAAAATATTTGTTTCAGTTTTGTGACAATTAAAGGCTCTTAGCTTTAGTCCGCAATCTAATTGCAGGAATTGAAGTATTTTTATTGCCTCTTTCCCAATTGTATATGGAGCAAGTTAGATCAGAATGAAAAAGAGAAAAACAGCCGTTTCAGCGATCGGCGTTTTGGCAGCGTTGTTGACGGTCTAGTGGAGTTCTGATTTTGGCTTTATTAATTTAATTTTGCCAATTATTCTTAGCAACAGTACGAGGTTTTTCTAATATTGTTTCATTGTCAACTTTCGCATAGGACTGAAGATGCGTTTAACACGAAACTAGTTTCCTGGTGAAAATAAATTGCGACTGATTCGCTTGATGTGTGGTCACTGCTGTGACTTTACTATTTTGCTGTAGCATATCTTTATTACAAATCATGTCATCATGGATGGCAACAATTCATAAATCGGTAGAATGGTTAGCGCAATCAAAACCATATTGCTATGGGCTTTGAATACAATTACTTGAAAAAAGAGAGCAATACTGTAAATCAATTTTTCATGTATTTTGGGGAGGGTTGAAAGAATGGATATTGGTCTAGTACAGGTTTTTTGTTAAGGAAAATGTTAGGTACCCGGTATTGATCTGTAGGGACCCCATTTCTCTGATTCTAGGGACCAGTGGCGTGCAGAGGTCTGGTGATGCCCATGGCGACTGCTTGATTGGATGCCCCCTACCAAATTCTAGTATTGAGCAGTGCCGTGTGGTGGTCATTGTTACTGGATATACGCTGATTGTGACGTCACAATATGTCGTCATATTCAGGTTTGCAACCAACGTTTTGGCGAAGTTTGTTGACACAACATGTATATTTAACGACGCCGGGGGAGCAGTAAGAGCAGTAGGGGGTGCAGTAAAACAGTTTAGGGCAATGGAAACTTATAAAAAAAACAAAAAAATCATTGCCTATCATGCTTGTTTCTGTTCATCAGCAATGTTGACCTCAAAAATAATAATAACAGAAATTATAGAAAATCATTCTGATATTTCTGGGTGCTCGAAAAGCTGCAATGACTATATTTCAAGTGGATCTTGATAAACTACGAAATTACCTATGATACTCTTATGAAAAGCAGTGATGTTGGAGGTGAAGGTGAAGGGGGTGCAATCGCACCCCCAAAAGTTGTGATTTGCTGAAAATCTGGGCAACATCCCTGAAAACCCGCATAAAAATGGCGCCCAACATTGCTTGACTTCAAAAAATGGCGCCCAAGGTTTGCAGAAAAACACATGAAGATCTTTTTGGAGGTCATACCAGAAAGGTCTTAATGATCTTTGTGAGAGAGAATTTGTAGACAAAAGTTGCACAAAAACTTTACAGTGGAGTTTGGAGAAATTCGGGCAAAAATCCTTCGCATCCCCAAAAATTTGCCTTGATGCTCCAAAACCTATGGTGGAAAGGCCACTCCAGCCCCGTTGCTCTCCTTTTGAAAGGACAGAGGGATGAATGCCCCCGCCATGCCTCCACCTTCCGGCGTCCCTGTGCACATTCCGGCGTCCCTGTGCACATTATTCTACACGCATTCTCCTTACTCGTTGTTGCAGGCTACAATTTGTCACTGTAATGAACATAATCAGCGGTATCATAAGACAGCAGTTCATAACTGCAAAAAAGCGCGTTGAAACAGTGGTGTAGAACACACTCAGTGCTACGTCAGCGCCGTTCACAACTGCAAAAATACAAAGTTGCGCGAATGTCTCGTCGCATAGCAGCGATCAGAAGGTATGCGGCTGGGATTACGGACACCCAGGGTTGACAGTTTGAAACTTGTCAATTACCGTATTTATTCGAGTATAAGTCGCATGCGTGTATAAGTCGCACCTCCATATTTGACCTGATCAAACGGTAAAAAATTTTTTAAGCAACATTTATTCATCAAAATCACGTAACAAAAACTGAAAAGTCATCGAAATCACTGCATTCACTGTACTGAAATAGTTTATCCCCGTGTAGTTTGCCTTTGCGTTTTTCTTGCGATTGTCATCGCATGCGCATGTATGCACACACATGAAGGTGCAAAGCGTCGTCTAGATAACACGCGTACAGTAGCAGCTTACATGCGCATTTCACACGTCTTGTATAAGTTGCACCTGACATTTTTGGTGAATTTTAGTACAAAAAAATGCGACATATACTCGAATAAATACGGTACACAAGATATGAGAATGCGCATAAAGTAGGCTACGCAAGAAAATTTTCGTTTTTTATTATGTGGCTGTTATATGCAGTGGCGTAACTGACGGGGGGCAAGGGGGCGAACCGCCCCCCCTGGTAAGCTAAATGTAGAAAATGGGCCCCCTTTAGCTGACATTTTGACATTTAGTATTTTTTTGGTTTTTAGTAGGTTATTGTTTTTTTGCGTTTTCGGGGTGTTTTCGTTTTTTTTTGAGCCAGTATTGACATCCACGACATCCAGGTTCATGATCACTTCTTAACTTTTTTTCTGAGTGTTGGCTGGTGGCCCCCTTCAGCTAAGTTTTGCTCCCCCTGGCCCAAACCTCTAGCTACGCCCCTGGTTATACGTACAATTACTAAGTAGAAAGAACAGATAGGGCTTGTGTGAGCCATTATGATCAATGCGCCTGAACTGCCAATTGATGATGAAGCACGAATCGAAACACGTATTGCAAGCACAGGTGTGCTACTGTATTAGCATAAAAAACGAAACGGGAAACTAGGGATGATCATAAAATCACCTAAATGAAGCACGTTGAAATTGGAAAGTTTTGAAATTTGACTCAGTAAATCAATTAAACGTTCATAATTATCTTCAGAGTTGATGTAATTGGAACCAACCAAAAAAATCACCCGTTTTAAAAAGCCCACTCAAAAAAAGCAATAAGACCCACTAAAATTCCGCTCTTGAATTTTCCTTTGAAAAATGTACTATGAAGGAAAAAGTTAAATAAGCAGCATATTCAATGTTAACTACAAGTTTTTTTAATGAAACAAAACGAACAACAACGAAATTGAAGGACTTGAAAAAAGGAGAAGAATAATTCGANCAGTTTGAGTAAATTCTACTGGTTATCTTTTTCAGCTCTGTAAAATCGGTATATTTTGATCAAGTTTTCTGCCTTCTCTGCATCCAAGCTGTTTCTGATGTTGGACCGTATATTGAAAAAATACACTATGTAGATGCTGAACTAGCAGGGCATGTACATAAACGTGACGTGAAACTGCAGAGTTTGTGTGAGGGTGGCTTTTCTCTGTTTGCTGTGCGCATTCTTGCTAAGCTTTGCCACTTTAGAGTGAACTGACCAACAACACTGCGAAAACGAAGATGGGTATATTTCTTTCCTCTCAAATTAGAATGCCATAATAGCTACAACAACTTGTTATTGTATGATTCTGCAAATGGTGATATTGCATAATGCAATAAAAACAATTCAGAATGGGATTTTTGCGTTTTTTTGAAATAAGAACAAAAACCTGTTTCATTTAAAAAAAAACAAAAACACGGATTGAAAAAACAGAAGGGCTGAATTTTTTTCATAAAATGGTGTTTTTTCAACCCTGACTATCTTTAAAAACTTTTTTTGTGATTTTCCCTTGATCGCACGATCTAGAATAAGTCACTTCACTATCAGTTTGATTGGACGTGCGCCGCACACCTAAAGTAAAATACCCTAGTTATGAAGAAGCTGAGAATTACTGGCATTTGAATACGTAAAAACTCGTGTTGACAACAAAAAAGTTTCGAAAAATTAAATCCATTCTGTACGCATTAGTAGACTTACAATAGGAAAAATAATCTAGTTACAGCATTTAAATTTATGTAATTTCACTCTTTGGATGTCCCCCTGCCTTGGATGCCCGGGGCCGGCGCCCCGTTCGCCCCCCCCCCTCTGCACGCCACTGCTAGGGACCCAATTTTCTCCGATTCTAGGGACCCGATGATCACTTTCTCTGATTCTAGGAACCCGATTTTCAATTCTAGGGACCCGATTCGGGTCCCTGAAACACCTTAAAAAAACCTGGTCTAGTAATTAGGATATTTGAGAATGGCTATTTTGGGGATGGGTGTAATTTGAGAAATTTTCAAAAAAGTTGGAAAATTCACCTTGTGCCATACGTGTATTGAAAATGTCAGATAATCATGAAGATAAAATATTGGCTGACAGTTTCAAGAACTCTGCTGTAGTTTCATATGAGTTTGATGTTGTTTTATTATTTAGAGATGAAATTATTTAGCTTGCTTCACCAGCGGTGGTATTGTATTGTATTGAGCTTTAGCCGCCAGTACAAAAAATTATGCATAGACAGGTACATCAACAAAAGAATAAACGTGGGGCAGGGACACCGAAAAACCCTAAGGTTATCTTGTCAAGGTGACCCTAAAAATTGTGTAAAATACTATAACCAGTAGTATGTGGCTATTATCTATAAACAAATGTTGAAAACAAAAGAAAAAATAATATTCGATATACCA
>JGI24159J19872_10003150_pt1 | contig 20312 bp, 9 predicted proteins | sample Ectturendosymbi4_FD_19872 | JGI IMG/M metagenome (IMG submission 19872) | reverse complement strand
CTGTACTGAGCGTGGAACCTTGACGCATCTAAATGTATCTGCTTGTCGTCACTATTTTATAAGTTGTGCACTGACGGTTTCTGTTAGCCTAGACCGCCAGACTGACATAAAACAGATTTCGCGTCATCCAGCAGGAGAGCAACTGAATGTCTCATGGTTTCATTTTATCGCTTTCAGGAGACCAAGCAGAAAGAAACATCCTAAAAGCTTTAAGTTGTTGAAAATGTAAGTTTGTGCAGAAGTCGATCTTAACTATTTCTCATAGAAAAGTAAAAACCGACGGACTGATGAGAAAAGCATCAGCGGTCAATCTACGCATTCCTTAAAATTGCTTCGAAACGTCACGATTCAGGAATGCTTACGTTAGAAAAATCTGCGCAAGCATTGAGACGTACTGACCTGTCTTGCAGCAGCAAGAATATCAATAAAATATCTAATTTCAGCTCTAAGGAAGTAAGTATTGCTTAACCTGTGACTCTCAAAATCAGCAGTTTGCCCCATTTGTATTTGTTTAACAGTTTGCCCACATTTGTGTTTGTTTATTTGACTGTAAGTGAAACTGACACATTTGACAGTTAATTATAATAGATATGTAGTTTCCACCGCTCAGTAACAGAATGTTTTCTGGTGTTTCGAGATCTTGCAATGCTGTATAACATCATCAGCACTTTTGCAACGCTGCAACACCGATACTATCGGGTATGATCATATTGTAACTCAAGAGTTTCTGTTTTCCATCGCGCAATTTCGTCATTAACCTTGTAAAATGGCTTGAAGCTTGGCAGTCAGTTGTTACTACAAACTGTGCTATCCAAAATGCACGAAAGTTTTGAGCTTGACAATATAGCCACATACTATTTGGACTACTTGAAGCAGAAACTGTACCTACTTCTTTTCACAGTCAGCATGCAATCGTTGATGACACTCACCCAACTTTAATAATGACATGCAGCAAGGGTAAGGAACACAGGTATTCTGCCAACTTTGAAGTATGATGCCAATTTTTGGGAAGGATAAAAGGTTCAATTCAAAGACATCTTCAGTTGTCACGGGAAATGAAAATCGGCTACAGTGACGCAAACATGACACGGTGAACGAGTCTTATAACAGAAGACTCAGCAGGCTTTTTTATCTATCCCGTTGGGACATGTACATTTGCTGATGTAGGTACAAACGTAAATGGCACAGAGTTTGTTGGGTGATAAATTGTAGCAACTTTTTGAGTTTGTGCTACTGCTATGCTTCCACTACCTCGCATCAAATCTAAAAAATCAAGTATTTGGTGACCGTAGCCGTTTCATTCGCCCCGCGTAATCAATGTTTAAAACTATATACAAGGTCTTACATTGCACAAATGATCTGCCGTTGGTTATCAGACAAGCCAGCAAAGTTGTGGTGGTTTAGCATTTCAAGACACATATTGTACATTTACTTTTGCAATGACAAGCATGACCTTTTTTCTTGCATAGATTTCATTCATTCAAAAACATTAATCAGCTAAGGCCTCAGAATTGATTAAGAAAAAAACTTTTTTTAATGTCATCATCATTTGAAAAATTATTAGTTGGGCTCAATTTACCCATATATGATAAAAGAACAAATTTGTTCGCAGAGGAGCAAGTTATACTTTTTTGAGTTTAATGTTCGAGTGTCTTGTTAAAAATAATGTAATTGGAGGTACTTCGCTATATTCAGGGGTTTTTAAGGTGTTTTAGGGACCCCATTCGGGTCCCTAGAATTGAAAAATCTTGTCCCTAGAATCAGAGAAAATCGGATCCCTACAGGTGCATACTGGGTACCTAACATTTTCCTTAAAAAAACTGTTATATTCGAAAAGAATTTGGTGCCAAGTGGAACAGTATTCGTAATAACCCGAGATAAAAGCTAAAAGATTCGCCTTGCTTAGTGAATCCCTTCAACATTGCTTGAAATTAGCTTCTTTTGTATTCACAATTTACGCAAGGTTTTTGGTCTTCATGGACTTTAGCAAGATTCCGTAACCCTTGTCTGTATTCAACTCGCACGGCAAACACGTTTTCACCACATTTATTATAAAACGAAGAACAATCTCTAACTATAAATATGCCCGTAACTGGGGCCGCAAGGGGGAAGAAGCCCCTTGAAAATTTTTTCGCCCCCGCTGGAAAAATATGTTGGACATAGTTTACAACTATTGGACGTAGTTTGGGTCCCTCTCAGGAAACTCTTCGCCCCTCCTGGTGTCCCAAGCTGGTTACGGGCCTGACTACAAAGCTTATAACTTCAAACAAGTTTTTCCACAAAGCCTGGAATTAATTCTCTCTTTAAAATCTGTCGTCATGTACAATTTATCCCTTCAACACACCTCGTCAGATTTACCAAGTCACCATGACACCTCTTCTTGCAAGCAACTTTTCCTTCCATCAAAAAGACCATAAATCTACTGTCAAGTCTTCCCTTAGAGAAATATGGCAGTGTTACAATCTGACCAATAACTTCTACACTGTTAAACCTTTATTGCGTTACAGTTATATTTGTATAACACTATGGGACAGGCATTCACATGTGAATCTATCTATCATGCAAAGACAGCAAGTGGCATTTCCATACTTTTCCATGACACTGCTTGCTGCACTTCTCCGTTCAAACCGAATGGTGAATAACGTTCCATTTTCATCCAGGCCACATACCTTGACAACAAGCAAGCAATGGAAAGTCGAAGGTGGAGTGATCACGATTGCGTTTGTGTGTGCTCTTTCAATTCGTGGCGCCTGGGCTGCAGTCAACTGTAACTTGGACCATACCACAAAGCTACATTAACAGTCCAAGGAGGGAAAATAAGCATCGCCAGTCTGAAAGGTCGAAAATATCGGAAAAAATAAAAGAAAGAAGCAGGACTTTCGCACTGGTATACTGAAACAAACGGCGCGCCGTTCATACAGAAAAGAACGCCGTTCATAGAAGTCAATGAACGGCGTACCGTTTATTTGCAATCGATTTTGATGAATTGCATTGTAATATTGCGCGGTTGTTCTTACAAGACTCTTTCACTTCTAGAAAACACACATTCCTGAACAGCAGGAAGATCCTCGTGATGACCAACGGGTCTGTCCGGCCACTTTATATCGGCTGCAAATTTTCAAGCCTTTTTTGTTGAAGCAGTACTCTCCGACCAACACGTCGCATGGCCTGATTGTTTGGTCTATCTATTTACTATTCGCAAAAAACTGTTTTTTGGAAATAAGTAACAGCCAATCTTGTGATACCACCAATGTCAGTCAAACGACAATACACAAAATCGGGCTACTTGCTGCTTCACAAAGGGTATCTTTGCCTTTCTGTTTAACGTGCTGAAAACACCACAACATGGACAGCCGTTCTAAATTTATCTGTCAACCATCGACCCATGTGTAGAAAAAGTTTGGAAAACATAGCGATTCTTTTTTAATAAAGTTTCACGACCGAGGTTACCTGTAGTTACGTGAAACCGATTTTCTATTAAAAAAATTCGCTGATTGATTCGACTGCCTCCCCACTGTGGAGACTAATTATTGGAACGTGGATATGTGCAAGCCCCAATCATCGCAAAGCCATGAAAGCAGAATCTAGTCGGGTATTTCCTCGAAAGCTTGCTCAAGCGCAGCAAACTATTTTATGGTTTGAAAGTATCACGTACCCTGGAGTGTTTACTTTTATTGAAACTGCAAAACAAGGGTTGCAATATGCACGAATGGCTATAATATTTCAAAGTAAAGCTGTGGGTAACTTGTTATTTGTTGGTTTGCTAGAAGTAAATGTAGGAGTTACACATTAAGGCAGGGGTTCCTAAACTTTCCCTGATCATGTACCCCTTCAGCATTTCGACAGATGAACATATGTACCCAAAAATTTATTGTGACAAAATATTTTATCATGACTAATCATAGATATATTTAACAATAAGCGTATAATGATTTTTGAAAATAAAATTCGCTGATACATGTATAAATACTTGGAAATAAACAATAGGCTATATAAATATATTTTTCCCTTCCATTGCTAACCTTAGATGTACTCCTTCAGATAGGCAAATATATCCCTAGGGGTACATGTATCCCAGGTTGGGAACCCCTGCGTTAAAGTATCGTCTACATTGCGGCGATGCAGCCTAGCTTTTTAGAAACGGAAACGAAAACAAAAGTTTTTTAAAGAAAAACCTACGTTCTTTCCAAGCAAAATTTTCAACATACAAGCGCCAGGTGAGCCATACAATGATCCACAACAAAAGCGATGCTCGGAAGAATAGACGAAAACTAAAGTAGACATCAACTGGTTTGAAATTCTATTGCAAACGTACTGGAAACAAGTCGCCAAATAAGCAATTTTATGCTAAGTTTGGCACAGCAGCATAAACAGCTGACTCTTGGCAGCATACATCTTGCTGAAGCTCTTGATAAAGGCTATCTGAAATATTCTTGAAGTATCTTCGTTTCACATACAAACTGCTCAGTGAAAGTGTATCGGCTGATATTATACCGTTGGAATGCGTATGAAAAATTCTTCTGTTGCTTTGTCATGGCAACATCGTTTTGATTGCTCAAAGCAAAGCTGTAATGGCCACTTGCGCTCAGTTTGTGAAGCACGAAATCCTACAGAGCACGCATTTAACGTAGCTAGATCAAACTTTGAAAATCGGTTCCAATCCAAAATGTTCAATTGCTTCTTATTATCATGAGCAACAAAATCGTGACATGCGTCGATGTTGACTGAAACCCTAAACCAGGATAACATATTTGCATTTTTGGGGAATCGTGCGCGGCAAACTTGTGAGTCTCGTAGCTTAAAATCTGGTTGACAAGCGTGCGATTCGTTTTGAAGAACTTAAACAAATGCCTAAACACCAAGAGTGGTTTTCGAAGTGATGGATGTGGTATTGTATGAGATGAAATACACTTTCCACGAATGTGAAGCAATGCAATGCACAACTTGTGGTTATGTTGATGCCAGCTATCGTCAGGGGTAGACATACAGTAAGTACTAACTCACTTTCAGACAGCCTGATAAGAACCAGACGTCAGTCGCCTGCCATTAAGGAGAAATGCTTCCGATTGAGCTGGACATTTTCAGACGGCGTTTGATGAGAACGGGTGTTCATTAGTACATCTGTAATACTGCTGAGTTAATCAACTGGATGCCTAAAGGTAATCGAAAATGAATAACTAACACCCTTAAAGAATCCCTCCTGTTTTTGAAACAGATTTGTTGCGGGTTTGCTGCTTCTTACTTTCATCGAAATGATTTTGATATTGCAGCCACTTTTGACGTGCTGTTGGTCAAGTATCTCACAGTGTTTCCTCCTTTTATTATCTCTGGGTAGTTTTATCCTTGGGAATGTAGCAATTGTTCCAAATATGTAAGGCAAACTGTTACGTCTTCATTTTTAATTTCTCATCAGCATGTTCGTTTATGAATGTAAACGCTTTAGAGCTTACAAGCGCAATTAGCTTTTGTTATGCAGATATGCAGCGCAATGATTTATCTTGTTTGTGTGTCGGATCAGCTAAAACTGCTTGGCCTTACAGAATGGTTCTTTTGCGTACTTGGGAAGGAAAATCATTTTCCCTGACTACAATCCGTCTATTTGAGATTTGTTGTTTACTGTTAAATATGGGTTCTTGCTTTGCCTGGTTCTAACACTATGGAATAATTTTTATGGCAGTTACAATCACAAGTGCTTTTTACGGTAATGAACTAAGAAACTGCTAGATCGCAGCCTTGGATGTAGGATTTGTTTCGTTTCTAGCACTTTCAAAACTGTTAAAACTGTTTTTCTCTAGTTTATTAATTCTGACGTATTACACGTGTGTTTGATATGTTGCTCTGTTGCTCTGTTTTTCTGCAGTTACCGATCTAGTCTGGAGCTACACTTTCAAAATTATGCTGTTTCTGTTGCTACCATCAAGTGATTTTCTAATCGACTATGATAGATAATTTGTAACAGAGGAGTGCCCAGACATATTTATTAATGCGGAAAGAACGCACCTACATGAAGTTCTGAATAACAGAAAACGCCTAAAACCGTCATCGTCTTTGTCTATATTTAAATATTATTACAGTACATTCACGCCAATGTAATCGCCTTTACCGATTCGCGTAATATTTTCTAAAAACTTTCTCAAGTTGATTCTGTTCAAAAATGTTTTTCTCTATACTGCTTCGACTTCTATCAGGTTTAGAAAATTAAGAAACATTTCGTGGGCAGCACGAAGAATCACTGTCACATAAACGTGGCAGCATTAGCTTCATCCCAGTGCGATTGTTGCATGTGTGGATGAAACTTTTCCCGAAAAGGAAAAGCAAATTGTTTTGTCAATTACTCTGACCCGTGCAAATTGTCAATTACTCTGACCCGTGTTGTATTGGTTTTATGAATTGGTACATAAAGTCAAATGAATTAAAATTTGTCACGAACCTTAAAAAGCTTTTTTGTCGCAGTATATGGCGAAATAGTTACCCTTACATAGAACTATTTGATCACAATAACAGTATTTTTATCCTTATGCTTTTGATATTCTCTGACCTTCTAAATCAGGGGAATGCAACCCGTGGTCCGCGGGCCAAAAATTGCCCGGGAGCTGAAATTTTGTGGCGGGAGCTGAAATTTGAAATTTAGCCCGGGCGCTGAAAGTAATCATGAAATTTAGCCCGGGAGCTGAAAGTAGCTGAAATTTAGGGAGTTTGGGCCAAAAATAGCCCAGCCAAAAATAAATTTAGGGCCAAAAATAGCCCGGGAGCTGAAAGTAATCATTACGGTTTTTAAAGAGTATTGCCAATCTTCCGTTGGTGGCCAGCGAGTTGTCTCACCCGTAAAGCATGACACATGCAGGTGTGGCCCGTGGACCATATCTGATTACGTGCATTTGGTCCGGCACTGCTGCATGGTTACACACCCCTGTTCTAAATCATTCGCAGCATGTATACAGTATACATTATCAGCGCAGAACATCCCATGACACACAAACACAGCATGAAAAATCTTAGGCTGAATGCAGTATGCTTTTGCAGTGTCTTGAAAAATGTTTTAAAAAGCGTTGAATGTTTTTATGGTCGGTGTGAATCTGAGGTATGTTTCCAAGGAATTCTTAACAGTTGTCCTTGAAGAGCGTTTTAGTGAAAAAAGTTCTTGCGACACATGAAAACATATTTTAATCCAAAACATATTTTAATCCATAGTTGCAATAAAATGGTTTCAGTAAGATCTACACAAATTTCGGCCAATCTAACTTTACTTTTTAAGAGTTTGTTGGCACTACGGAGCATGTTTGATCATAAGTTGTTAAATCATCTTATTATGCTGCACATGTTTGTTTAAACAGGGGTCTCAAACTCAAAATACTTCGAGGACTAAATGATGACTTATAAACAGGGGTGTAGTGGGGTGGGAACGCATGGGAGGGGCGTTTCCACGCATTTTTTGATGTGGGAAAGCCTTTTGCACTACTGGTAACACGTTACTTGAAGATTTATATTTTTCATTTCAATTTCTACGTGTAGCGCCTGGAGCAGCATAAATGATTAAATGACAATTTATCTCGTGTATAGCACGGTAGCATGGTTGTGTAATTACTGTTTGTGACATCTATGCAATGGTATTTGCGTACTCCACGCGTCGTCTGATTGTTTGCATTTATCGTAACTCTGCTATCTTTGTTTTAGAGGAGTACTAGTCTTAAAGTTTTCAGCCCGTTGAGGAATGCGAAGTAGGTTACGGCTTGCCTGAGTGGATTGCGAGAACTAAAGGAGCTTTTTGCGTGTGAGGGCATCTGAGCAACATTTGGCATTAGAGTTCGGCTTTAACCTAAATGAGGGGTGAAGTGGGTTGGGAAAGCGGGGGAACGGCGTTCCCACACCTCATTTTTAGCAATTCACCCTGCTTATGAAGTCATCCGAGGGCCGTATTATCACGCTGGCGCAACAATGACGTACCTTACTACGAACAGATTTTACATCTTACTTCTTGCGAAAGGATTTTATATGAATCAGAGCTGATGATGCCTACATCGTAGGCGAAAATATATACACTGTAAGATCTTAAAGTGTCTGATTCTTTGCTGAGAAAGGATTTCTTTCCATAGATATTGTTCTTGCGAAAGGTGTCGTGATTTATAAGCAAATCATTTCTAGTCGTCTATACGTTGTTTTAAAAGGAACTTGATCACCCGGTGGCCGAGCACTTTTGCAAACCGGTGAATAAACTAAATAACTTAAATTTTAATTGTTTGAAAATTCCCAGTAAAACACCGTAGGCTGCACAAAATGCCCTCGCGGGCCACATGTGGCCGCGTGTTTAAGACCCCTGGTTCCAAGCAAGTTATGTGACATGCTGCAGTTCAACACTCCTTATAAAAGGATAGAAGATACCATTCCAGCATTCTTTGTCAAACGATAAACCCAAATTTTCCCTAACTGCAAACCAAGTATTTTGACATAAACTTCAATGTTTTCTAAGGTGTATTGACCAAAACAGTCTCTCAAATTTTTGTAAGGCCTTACAAAATACACTAAATCTTGCTTTATAACCATCTCGGAGTTCAGATGAAATAGTTGCGGTCTCTCAAAATGTCTTAACGGCCACCAAGGTCAAACCTTAATAAACTCTGCATACTCTGGGAGGCAGAGTACCGCAAATTTGCTCTCATCTGATTTCGAGCTGCAAAATACACTTTTTGTCTTTTTTCCTGATTTTATCAAAAAACCTTCAGTTAGATTCGTTTAGACTTGATTTCTGCACTCCTTTCGGGAGTGTCACGAGTGGTCTGCGGCGCTCATTTCCGCTTGCTTGCGCTGTGGGCCACACGGCTGCTTTCGCAGTGAATGCTGTACTGGTCGCGAATCAATGCAACACCGCGCGTGAAGTGCTCCTGCACCCAACCATCAACGCCAAGCACAAGGAAGAACACGTCGGAAGTACCGTTGTTCAAGTCTTCAGTCTGACCTGACCGGGGAATCGAAACCAGCCCACCAGCTTTCGTGGCGCGTGCCCAGCCAACTATAGGCCATTTTCAAGGAACTAAATGTTGGAACTATGTGCTAAAAGATCTTGTTAAGATGTCTGCAACGTTTAAAGTATAGGCCTTGTTGTAAGGCAGCTAACATGCAACACGCTCAAAAATACAGTATCTTGCTCACGAATGTCGTAGTGAGTGCAAGGTTTATTCAAACTAATCCTTGTATCTCACAATTTAAAATTATAAGTAAACTTAGGAATGAAGTAAAAAACACAATTTATTTACACGCTTGACTTAGTTGCAAACTTAAACAATTGTTGTTTCACTCAATAACACAGTTTGCTTGATGAAAAAAACAAGCAAGTCAGTGGCACCAATCAATGCAAAATTGATTGTGACAAAACAAAGAAAACGTTAGTGAAAACGAGGCAGAAACACAGCCAAAATTTGTAATTTTCGTATGTTATCTTACATACCAATTCAATAAAAGCGAACAATGCAAAAAGCGTTCACTTTGATGGCAATGTTGGTGGTAAGGTTATGTTTCCTTTTTCTTTATTTATTTTTTATCCCTCTGCCCCATGCCATGACAGACAATTTTAAATAAATAAATGATTTAACCTGTTTGTTGCATTTAAAAGTTTGTTGAAACTCGTTGCTTCTTTCAATTTTGCAAACAAACTGTTTGCTTGTGATACTGCACTGTACACGTATAAAGAATAGTCATATACTAGCTGGAACCACTATTTCCAAGTCAGGTGTGCTCTTGGAAAGGCATCCATCACGGAATGTCATTGTTTTTGTCTTGCAGCCTTAAACATATTCGGCAGCAGTTTGCGGTCGACCAGCTGGCTTTGAAGGCTTGTATGCGTAGCGGTAGTCATCGCCACTGTCTTCTTCATTCCCACAAGTGCAGCAAGCCATCAACGCCCCCGAAATCAGAGCGAGTCCCTGCAAAATGCATTTTGCGAAAATGTAAAAAAACTGACGGTATATGCCTGTTTGGTTGCCGAGTTTCTATACCAGTGTGAACATCAACCAAAATTGCATTTGATGATAATTCAAAAAAACCCACAAGTTTCACTAAGATCACATGGACAGTTGCACCAATTACGCAATTACTTTCAGCAAAGCAATCAGCTGACATCACATGTTCACTCTTATTCCGTTACATTTGCTGCAGATTCTGTTTTAAGCACTGTAACAAAGTTTTGGTTTCGTTTTAAAACTTCTTGAATTAAACCTGATTCAGATTGTTTAGCTTTGGAGTTTGCCAAAGGTTTAGTGAAAACAAACAGATAGCAAATCATAGCACATTTTTCTCTGTCTTTTTAGTCGTTATTGGTCAAAGTTACTGTGAAAAAAGGTTTAAATGGAACAGTTTTTACTTCTGATTGCGAAATTTCAGACAAAAACAGAGACAAATATTAGTGAGCTTGAATGCAAAATAATAAGTGATGCAAAGTAACTGATCAGTAGACAAGGTTAAGCTTAGTTTGCGTAAGAGGAAAAAATGTTTTCAAACATTCAGCACGTTCTGAATTAAGTAGGCACTTAATAGGCACTCGATCTATTGAAATTAAAATGCAAACTTTTTCATCATGGCGTATTTTTGCAACTTTCCGTCAGTGAGTATGTTAACCTACGAACAGTCTTCTTATTTTATGTTCGTGTGTGTGGCAACAGATTTCGGAGGTTTGTATTTTCTTTGGCTATGCTTTTAACTGGGAATTTTCGTGCTTTTGGTCTCATATGATGCATATCTATATAGTGCATGGATAACAATCACAAACAATCGTTTTAGTTTATTCTGGTAATTTCGAATTCCTAAACAGTATTTGAATCCTTTTATAAAAAAAGCTAAACTCAACGCAACGGAATGTTCGTAGACACAAAAACGAGCTCAAAATACTGCAAAAAACTTCTTAGCAAATAAAAAGATGGGCTCCCATCAAGTTGCTGGAGAGAAGCTGCTTTGTAGACAGCAACTTGACTGTACATTGAAAAGTAAAACTTGTTTAAAGCTTTAAAATTATTTTTGTGAATTTTTTAGCTTGCCAAACTGGTTCAACTGGCAGTAGCATTCAGCTCAAGTGAAGCAAAACTATGAAAGAAATACAAAGTTTCAGTTCTGCAAAAAATGTAATGTAATTGAATTACCTGTTAAAAGAAGCCATTTTTGTGTATTTGTAAAAGCAAGCTTGCGAAAGTGTTGTTATCTTTAAAGCTTCATTAAGCGTACGACCAAGATTAAAGCAACCATGCAATTACAAGGTAGGTGATTGTCAACACGGCACTTTCCACTCATATAATACTCACAGAGGCAACCCAGCCTACGTACAACCCAGCACCGAACTCATAGGTGAAAGAAGCATTCGTGATCGTTTCTTGGTAAAACTCTTGGACTACGCCTGCTGCGTACCAGGACACACTCGCCAAAGTAAGAACACCTGCGTGTGTTACAAAAGCAATCGACATCTTATTCACTATTGCTCAACGATGCCTACCGACGCAATCCAGCCAACATAAAGAGCGGATCCGAATTCGTATTTGAAAGAAGCCTGTTGTATCCGTAAATCAAAGAAGTTGTACACAACGTCCGCTGCATACCACGAGACGGCGGCCAGGCACAGTGCTCCTGATTAAACATCAGAAAAAGATTGCAGATTTGCAATTAACGTGATTACATGCACACAGCGAAATAAACAGAAAACTGGCTCCTTAACGTTTAGAAACTTTGGTGCGATTTGATAAAAATGAATTAGGTAAAACGTTTCTGCAGCGTTTTGATTGTTGAAAGGCGTATTTCAGTTATTTGTGTTCCGATGAGACCAAATATTATTGCATGCGTACTTAACGTCTCATCTTGCAGTGAAATATTGCAGGAAGTGTAACTTCTGTTAGTAAATTCCAAGCAATGAGATTGTGTACTTGGCCATGATTTAACGAATCAGCATCAAAGTTCCTTAGTTTTCAAACAAACTAATTTGTCACGTAAAATTGTACAACACAAAATTGAAAAAGTGCGGAACTATTGCGAAGAAAAAGTGCAAAATTGAAACAGCAAGCAAGTTCGTTAAAAACCACAGCACAACATGCGAACAGCTGCCGATAAAAACGATGCTGAAGTAAAACGATTTTGTTGTTCTGCAGAGAACAGCGACCTGTCATTTCAGAGAGTTCAGCAAATTATGTCCCCAACAAAAGCCCTGATTTTGGAAATCGCCGTAACATTCAACAGTGTGCCATTTTTGCACGTAACAAAATGGTCACGTACATACGTCAGCATTGTAAAAAGTAAAGCAAGAAACAAAAATTTCTTTTAGAGGACATGACCATCATTCCACTTCATTGTCATATGTTATATAACTTCTTTTCGTTAAAACAACACACCGAAATTAGCCAATCAGCAATATTAGGCAGCACAAAAGACAAGCACAAGGACAGATTATCATGAAGGTCAAACAATTATTGCACTCGCCCAATAAAGTCATACGATTGCAGAGATGTGGTTGGCTGCACGAATTCGCAGCACCACACACTTTAATTAAACACTTTTAATTCACACAGCACTGCCTCTGGCGACAATGTTTGAAACAAGACTTCTTAGAGAGTAGGGTTTATGTCGCGACAGTGGCTGAGTTGCTGGAGGCTAGAAAAAATAAATGAAAATACAACATTATTTTTTGCAATACCAGCAGTGGGCTTACACCATTTATGAAAACAGGGTTAGGTAATCGTTTCACCCTGCCCCGGGTAAAGCATTCTTACTTAAACTGCACATAGAAGGTTGCAACTTGGAAAATTAAATTATTTTTTGATGCAGCGTAAATCTGTCGGAATCATGAGATTCAAAATTTATTTAACTTTTCTTTATCACTACTTCAAAAGCATTTTGTGCTTCAAATCGGGAAGTAAAGAGTTGGCAACTGGCAACCCTTCTTCCTCATGAGGTAAAGCAAGTTTAAAAACTATGACATACAACTAGCGACATAGGATTTTCAATCAATAACGTGAAACAACATTTTATTAGAACGAAATGCCGACGTCGTACAGAAGAAAAACTTTTTCTTCTGAAATTTATTTAATCTTCAAATGTATGAAAGGCAAAACCGAACTGTGGCGGGCAGAGCACAAAACAAGTAAGAAATGCAAGAGATGAGAGTCACAAAGGACCTGCAAACGAGTCACGACGCAGGGCGAAATTGTGTTTTNCCGGCGAGTNCATACAGCTTTCGAACTTTTTACATGTAAGAGGTCAAACAGAGAGTTGTCGTTTAACCTCATTAAAGAATTGTCATTTGATGACTTATTAGCAGTAAAATGTTTTTACACTTACTACACCAGCGAAATCAAATTACACATTACCGTACGACAATTGATGCTTGGTATGTGCAAAAGAGTTGAACCGCTATTATTAAAAACGTCTATGAGGGCAAAACTCCAAGACAATCTTTAACTTAACCGTTCGAATTTTTGAAAAAAGGAAGTCAAATTGTTTCATAAGAAGACATTGCGGGCAGTGAAAATTTTGCTCTTCNTCAAGTTCCCTGCACTCAAACGTAGCTTCATATATATGAGGCAGGATCAGGCATTTTCGTTGCTTTGTCGAAAGAAACTTTACNAACAATGTGACGCCTTTTAAAGAACTCATAATGNACGTCAAATAGCAATCACAGCATTTGCCCAATTCCAATATCCTATATTCTGCTTTTATCACTTCAACGTTGATAGGTTATTGCGCATTTATTACTTCAAAGTCGTAATGGAAAGAAAATTACTTCTAACAGTGAAATGTTTTAAGATAAAAAGTTAATATTTTGGAACGTTTTGGGTCGATTTCAAAATATTGCAAAATGCAGCAGATGCTTTTCAAAAGATCAGGGTAAAGGCCATTTTCGAAGTATCTGCTTAAACGTCTTTTTTTCACTGTACTCTTTTTCCAAAGTGGCTTCGACAATTTTCTCAACTTTTCCGCTTTTGCGCCGAAAACTCCAGTGTTTTTCTACACAACATAGAGTATTTTACCTGCAAGAATCATCAAAATGCCTCCACCCCTTCCAGACCACACCTTGCCTTTACTTCCTTCCATGACCCTGATGCAGTGTAAGCCTAGAGCTCCTGCCACCACCCCAGCCACAGCCGCTATCGTTGCAACGCACATCATTGCCCGTTGAGCTTGAAGGTCAGCTGTTTCGATTCAAGCCGAATTTGTTGTTGTGCAAGTCATCGCGAAGTTCGTCGATTGCAGCCAAAATGAAAAAGAAAATTACGATTGTGTGAGATGTTTGTCAGTGAGCAATGAACATCTGGCTTATAAGTACTTCATGTAAATTTGTTTGCTATAAGTTTGGAATTCGAAGTGTTTCTTCCACCTTCATCCAAACCTGTAAAACCTGCGAAGTGGTTATGGTGAAAAAGTCCTTGGGGCTCTGTAGGCTGTACCTGCGATAAACTCAAGAATACCAGCGGCCCTAGACGCCATTATCTTTTGTTTGCCACTTAAAGCAGCTGTGCAGCCGAGACCCAGTATTCCAGAGACCACTGCCAAAACGCTGAATAATGTAGAGATGCACATAATCGCTCGTAATGCTTGGATTTGTGCTGCAAAAAATAAACAAGAAGTAATTGTGACAACAGACAAAATTGGCGGAATATTTGTAGCTATAACGGTTGAAGAGGTTAGAAAGCTTTGCAATGGCACTAGTAGTCACGTTTTTGAATCACAAGCAAAATTATAAACAGACAATCCAGTTTGTGATTGAATTGCTGTTCAAACTATATAAGAATTATGTTCGGGTACACATTGAGAATGAATTAAAAAAGTAAGTGAACAAACGCGAAACTTCGTTAATGGATTTGCGTGATTTCTTAATTCTTGCTAACAAAGTGTTTGCACTGACGTAGACAAATGACTATACCCGGCACACGCCCTGGGTAAGTACTTATTGCAATGTTCGTCTTCTGTGATGTAATTATTTGTTCAACAAAGTGGAGTTTATGCAGTCATGACAACAGACTTTCGCCTAAATAAAAGCACTTCATTGAAAGGGTTTAGGCCAAAGCAAAACAACAGCCACCATTGGTAACATCAATTGCTATATACTGTACAACAAAACCCTACACTATGTGTATCAACCAGTTTAGCCTGAAATGTTTAATTCAAATGCCCGTGGTGTAAACGTTATTCAAAAAGGAGACTGAAGCAGACATCACATAAAGCAGGGGTGCCCATCAGGTCCATCGCGATCGACCGGTCGATCGCCTAGTCTCAGCTGGTCGATCGCGCCTGATTTTACATTGAATTAACAAGATACGCGCCTGATTTTACATTGAATTAACAAGATATACTTAAAAAGAATATTTGTCACTTAATATTCCTTTTTGTTGCATTTTATGACATTTTCTACTTGTGACTTTATTACCTATCGGTTGATCGCGAGTTATCAGGAAATTTTCCAGTCAATCCCAGTCGAAGACAAGCTGGCCACCCCTGACATAAAATATCGGAGAACCTCCTAATACACATCGGGTGAAAATCTACACATGTTCATCAGCCAAGGTTGCTTTCCCAGGAGCTCCAAGGTAATTGAAAACATTCCAGCAATGCTCACGGGTGAAAAGTTGACAAGCGAAAGCAAAGAAACTCTAGACTAAAATTGAAATGAATAGATCAAAACACAATCTGCGGCATTAGTTGCTTGAATATAGATTTGTGTAAGTTTGAGTTGTCGCAAAAAAAGAAGCCAGAGCCCAGTCGTCTGATTCCTCAAAAGCTCTCAGCAAACCTAGAGCTTTCAAATAATTTAAATCGAAAATCAGGCTTGCAAGCAGGTGCAGTTTACGAAAGACACCACGAGAAAATTTGCACCCTCACCCTTAGTATGACAAAATGGTGCTGAAGCAAAGTGTAACTTGAAAGTTGAAGTTCATGAATTACAACTTTGCGCAGACTTTTTGAGGCTTTGCTAGTCAAAGATGGATCATTTGGTGGCAGTGAAGACGGTTGAATTGAGCGGTAATATGAAAACGGTTTCCAGATGGCGCCATGACATGTACGTTAATGATTAAACGTCTCGTAGGCAAGCCCCGAACGCGGTTCTCGTCATAAGGTCGTATTCATAAAATATGAATTCCCTAACTGGGCTGTTTGCGTCGAAGTGAATAAGTCGGACAACTTTTCTACTGTCAGATGTTAAAAAACAAATACTCGTAAACTACTTACTCAGGAACATTACGCCAACGATTGCCTGCGGACCTACAAGTTATATTTCGACAAAGGATTACGCGAAATGCTTCTGCGTTCGAAACCCACATGTGAACAGCTTTTTTTCTGTATTGCGTCATATCTATGTGACACTTCCATAACATCTATGTGGCATTTCCATTTTACTAGCAATCTCGTGATTGTACGTGAAAGGCGAACCACGAAACGTTCAAAGGACGCATATTAGTTTTGCTTATATGTTGTTATGAAGGCAAACCTTTCACGATTTGACTCTCATATTTATTTTTGATGAAAATGCTTTGCTTCAACACAACTGGAACTAAACTCGGTAACAGAGAAGAGAACATTTCCGGGCGAATATCGAAGCGCAGTTGAAAGTTTTACTCCGGCTACAGTTACGTTGAAAATATAACGTTGACGAAAAACCTAAAATATTTGTTATTACAGGCGTTTTTGTATTGAATCTGTTAATTCCTGCGGTTTTCTATGTACTAGTGACAATCTGCGGAAAAGAGTGAAAAGTTCAAAATATTTTTTGCAACACATTTTATTTTTGCAAAAACTATTCATAGAGTTGCAAGATCATCTTCAATCTGTTTGCACTACAAGCAATGAGTTGTAAATTGTGTTGCACCGTTTTTTTACCGATTTGCAGATTCACTCAAGCTGCACCTACTGGAAGTTAGATTTATGTGGCTGTTTTTTTTATAAAGCACCGAACAATTTTTAAAAGGGAAATCTTACTCCGCTAGGAAATTTCTCTATTCCTCTAACAGCGAACAAAGCAACGAAACAATCATAGAACAAAGACTTACGTTGCAATCCCAGGAATGATGTGTCGTATTGATCGCACTGAAACTGCCCTGGAAGTGGTGACGTGCACCTCACCCACAAGCCTTCCGATGCGTACAGCTGCAGAAAGTTGGCTTGGGACGACTCCACACTATTTCGCTTCCATTCGCGAAATATTGTGGTAAATAAAATCCCCACAGTTGCTATAACAGCCAAGCCAAGACCAAGGCTTCTGGCACTGCTGGACATAATTGCAAGATCGCCCTACTACACCTTGTTTTGCTAAGAGGTATTGATCAAAAACCACAATCTGCAAAAATCGTTTTCAAACTTCAGTATAGTTTCCGATGCTATTTCGTGATTTGAGTCCCGAAAATGCATGAATAAACTGTTTACATTTCAGCACGCTGCACTACTTCAGTCAGAGCTAAAGCAACCGTATGGTTGGACTTTTCAAACTATTCCAAGCTATAAACTTTTCACTGCAAAAATGCCCGAGCTTTTTTCACGAATTTGCTCTTTTGTTGACTTGCGAGGAATTGAATTGAAAGTGAATCGCACCCGTATCAGCAAACAACCACGTGGAATTAAACAAATAGCAATATTCTTGCGAGCTGCTTAACAATTTTAGGGAAATGCGTTTGAATGTAAGAACTGAGCTATTCAGGTTTGTGTCGCAATGGTAGGGCAGTTTCCGTTTTGGAAATGTCATGGAGATTCACAACTGAGCATATATGTGTGCCACTGCGCCTTGTCTTGAGAATTGAACGTACCTCCTGAAATGTGAATTAAAGTTTTTTAAAATATTGTATTCAAGCTTAAGTCCAAGCTAACTCAACGGTTTCAAATAAAAAGTGTAGAAAAGATTAAAATTTTGGTTGTCTCTTTTCTTACAAGCCATTCTTTGAAAAAACTCTTTTTAATTTGATAGCCTTACTTATACAATTTGTTGTCGGTGCATTCTCTTTGAAAATATCAGTTCACTTTGAACGATTTTACGCACAGGCACCGAATGAAGAAACTAATTGCAGTCCTAAGGTANTAAATAACTGCATGCCCGAAGTATTTGAGTATCTGAAAGATTTTACAGTATCCATGCAAAAATAAAGATCACACGTTTTTCCGACATCCTGATAGAAAGCCACCTGCAGGGTTCAGCATCACAGGATCGTAAAGTAAGAGTTGTAAAAACAGATCATTGTTCAGATGTAAAAGCTATCCGATAAAAGTAACCACAATTTGTCCCGTACACTCTTTATAGCACTGTANNTCCTAAATGGATAGTGACAGAAGTTCAAANTGCGCTGGGCAATGCCANCATGATGCAGCGAAGTCCTCGATTTTTAGCAACCGTAGAATGACTGCATGGATCAATTACCGGATGAANCCAACTTAAAATTTTGGGAAAACTTTTCAGAACACTGGATGGACAATAAGAAACGCTGCATGCAATGATCTATGACATGTACCGTCAAGGTCTTATTGTGTTCTTCTCCTGTACCATGCTCAACATAATTTTTCCACCACAACTCCAGTCCTGGGAAAACAACTGTTTAGGATTTGACACTGTTACTTTCAAAAAATAAATTTATTATTTTCTGAAATTGAGATGAAACGTGTTTTAAATGAAGAGAATCTTCTGTAAAACTATAGTCTCAGGTTATGTCCCGGAAATAAATAAGTTGGACCCTAAAAATCATGAACTTGTTGTTCACTCAAAGGTGGCTCAGGAAACACAATATATACAAATTTTGATCAATATCGTTGTGCTGGTTGAGCCTTGTAATTTGAAACGCAAGTGCAAATATAGTTGGATCAAAAATGTTTTGGCGTACAAACTGGATGTGATTATAAGGCATTTATTAAACAGCTTGTAGTCATTTATGCAACTACTTTTTTCCATTTGAGATATACTAATATATATGTTTACTTCACTACAAATTTTTAGGCATAATCACAATGAATGCAAAATTCTGGAAGGAAACTCAATTTAATCGTCTTGAGTTATAAGAGTAAATGCGCAAACAAATTCATCAAATCAAACTGAAACAATTTTCCTCATCATTCAAACGAGGTTATTGACAAATGCGATAGTGAATGTCACATTATATTTTTGTTAACAAAGTAAAATGACCCATTTTTTCTGAATGGGACAAAAAATTTTTAAATGTTATTTAATTTCTCTATATTAGAAATGCTTGAAAATTTGTTTGGCATGTTACCAATTACATCATGATGCTTTAACACTGAATCACTGAATTTGTCAGGTTGGTATTTCATCCATAAATAAAAGTCGAAAATTCTACTAAAAGCGTCAGTTACGCCATCGCTATTGTTTGCAATTTTGAAATGGGTTTGATTTTCTGAAAAAGATATTTTCCACGTTCAACATCGCGCTTTGTCGACACGATGGTATCTTGTGTAGAGTTCAATCTAGCGAAAAACTGGAGTAGAAGCGATGCAAAATTACTGTGAAAACTTTCGTTACAAATGTTTAAGCCAAAGCTTTACTCCAAAAAAGCATTGAAACATTTGGTTTCAATCTCGTTGTTTTCGATGTTTTTGGACCTGGCGATTTAATCATGCGTGAATATATTTATTTTTGTCAGCTTTGTCGATTGTACGTCATGATAAAACAATCAGCTTCAAGATAAAATTGGGAAATTGTAAGTAAACATTGTTAGCTGTGAATAAAGTTCAACGCTAAAAGTTGCTTTGCTTGGCTGTTAGAATAAGGGTTTATTGTCATATCAACTGGAAAAATCGAGATAATATCCTGTAAGGTATGATTCATAGACTAATACGTTTTTCGAAAACATCTATCGGGATCAACCCACCATGTCAAAATGGATTGTTTAGGACTTTTGAGTGTAACGACTTTGGAGCGTAGTCGTCCAATCACTAGAAATCTGGACCCAGAATTTTGGAAAAACATTGCAGTTTCTTAAAACTTCGGTTCGGAAGTTTGCTTGATCTGTGCGCCAAGTTGCCTGAGAAAGCATCTTTGTTCAACAGTAGTTTTTTCGTTCTCGCAACTACTGAAAAAACCAAACCCTCAAAAAGAATATTCTCGCTACATTCTCACGTAGCAAAAATACAGATGAGATTTACTAAATATCTGTTATGAGACGCATTTGTGGGCAAAACTAAAAAATGTTTTTTAAGCAAATTTTCACCTGTTATTTTTCCGCCAGTGCTTACCAAACTATACCTTGCAAGACTACATTATCTTCAAAAATAGTTTGCAGAAGTTTTTATTCAGTTTACGCAAAAAATAACCTCGTTATATTCAGTTGTGTAACCCCAAAGTAGGTGAAAAGCCGTTG
>JGI24159J19872_10003149_pt1 | contig 20315 bp, 19 predicted proteins | sample Ectturendosymbi4_FD_19872 | JGI IMG/M metagenome (IMG submission 19872) | reverse complement strand
ACGGTTCTTGAGCGCCTCGCTGGCAGGCACAGGCGTCATGGTTGCATCGTCGTCGTCGTCGTCGTCGTCGTCGCCGACGCTGTCGGTCGACGACCCTGCGTCGGTTGCTCGATCTTCCGCGGCTGACTCCGCGGCTGACTCCTCGGCAAGCTGCGACGGGCTGCGGGAAAAAATGGTGGCTGGACGTTAACGTAGGCTTGCAGCAGTAACTTGAATTTTTTTCAAATTCGATAATGTATTTTCCACTGTTGTAGTCAACCCATGAAATGCATCTCGAAACACCAGCTATCCAATTTTCACTCGTTGAGCGGCTTGGGTTTTCAAATTCGAAACTCAACGCGCAACTGTTGAACAGAACTACTTGCGCAGTGNAGGCAACATGCAATTAAGCATTGCAACTACGCAGTGCTTTCAAGGCGCGCGCGCGCGATCCGGTAAAAAAGCAATTACCTTTTCGGAACTCNTTTGGCGTAATACTCTCTATTGTCCGCCAACTCGTTCATGATTTCTTGAGCGAAGGGATCGACCAGGTCGGCCCAGGTTTCGAACAGCGGGTGAGCGACGAAATCAATGAACATCACCTGCATCAAATTAGTGAAGCCATAACAACCAACAACCACACAGGGCAGAGCTGCCGAAGATGAGATCACACGCAACACGATCACAGCAATACAACTGCGTTTTTCACTTAAAGTCGCGCCACTCTCGCACAACGCTCATTGTTCGGGCACGTGACACTTGCCGCGTATTCACCTGCGACTTCTCGACCGATGTATTGTGCCTGTCGCACATGGGACTAATTTCCAGGCCCGCTTCTCTCTCGACGTCGCCTTGCATCCAATACTCAGCAAGCACGCGTTCGTTCCATTGCCGATACATCTCGATCGGCTTGGCAGGGTTGCTCAGGTCAGCGCAGTGCACCATGTTCTGCAGCACCTGGATTATTTTAGAGTGAACTTTGTTAATTCAAAAAGTCAACTTCTCCCTTCCTAAAGCGTGTGCTGGTCTTAACAGCAGGTTTGAAGCCGCATTATCTCTTTCAAACCAGTAAATTCACGTTTTTTCGTCGAAATTGGTGATTTGCCGCCAGGGCAGTGGCTAGTTTTCTCCCCGTCGAACAAACTGCTTGTTAAAATGTTACCAAACTATTTGCTAAAATGAGCAAATATACCCACGCAAGTACAGCGGGTGTTTAACAAAATCCAACAATTCACTACTAGTTCAGGTGCACCACCAGCAGAAACGACGAGTCATGACAAACATTTCTTAAAAGCATCGCAAGACAGGTGCACACACAACTTCTTGGAATCGATGACGAACTTGCTGGTTCGAGTCAATGCACTTTTTTCTCTGACCTCAATTCTGCGGCCAAGGGCAAAGATAACACTTGCGATTTAACAAGAATAGAAAAGTCCCAGCGCTGGCTTAGATAACGCTGCAAGCTGCAGCCAGCCGAGCGGCTTGGTATAAACAAAACAAAGGAAAATCAAGTTCGAATCGTTGCGCAAACCTGAATCCGATCAGTGTAGTTGTCGAGCATCAGCACGCCGGAGCTGGCTACTTTTTTAGTCTCCACCATCGTTTTTAAATTGGCGAGAAGCTGCATGTGCTTCGACATGTCGGTGGCTAGCACCTGCGTCATACCAATGAACAGAGTGATTACACTCGACGCAAGACAACAAAAGGATGATACGCGAGAGAAAAATTCCAGCAATTTAGTACAAAGTCCAAAGTCACTCTTCGTTTGCAGGAGTTATGAACGTCACACTTTGCCATTTACAAATTCTAATGCACGTCAGCAATATGTTAACACTGTGCGCTGAGGCTTGTGTTGCTGTGTCCAGTCGTTCCGACGAACCTAGGGTGCCAGGTACGGATTGACCCGGCAGTTACAGCTTCCTGACAACAGATCGCATTGAGAAAAACAAGCTCGCTCCTCACCATGTCGATGACCATCTTGCGCAAGCTCTGCCACTGCTTTTGCGTGAAGTGGTCGAAGGCGCCGCAGTAGTCCTGCTGCATGAGCTTGAAGCCGACCGCGAGGTGGTGATTCTCCAGCACCGACTCGTCATTGTACATGATCGCCAGGTCGCTGCCTGTGACGGAAGGATGCAGAGAAAGATGATAAGCGGAAGGCGAAGGCTGCCGCTCGCGTCACACGCTTGGCTGCTCAACCGACGCAGTGCAAGCCCGCTACTACGCGGGCACGCCATATCACGCTCAATAATTCATGACTAGCGACGCGATTGAAGGTTTTCTAAACCGATCGATACGCGGCGAGACGCACGGCCCTCGTTGCCACGTAAGAGCGGGCGAAGCCGCGGCGAGCCAGCGACCTCACGACAAGCCGGGAGCCGTACAAGAGATCGTACTTACTGTTATTGCAGTGGTATTGGTTGTTCAAGCCCGGGTGGTCGACGTCGTGCATTGCGCTGGCGAGCAGCGCGGCGAGCACTTCCAGATCGGTGAAGACGCTCTGCGCGCGAAACACCAAAGTGAAAAACCTTAGAGCTCTGTCTGCGCACAGGAAGAAAAGCGCGGAAGCGACGCGGTCGCCGCAGAAACACTTCAATCAACGAACGCCGCGCAAATGCGCATGAGCGATCACATAGTTTTCAGTTTCGCCCCGCCGACTAATGGCTCTGTTGGTGCAGAGCCGTTCATCATNCCCGCAGATCGCGGCCGATAATTCCGGGCGAACAAAGGCAGCGGCGGCCCCTGTGTTCGATACGCGGTCGCCAGCGTCAACTTTCCCAAAACCTCGTACCGCACGGTCACGACTGTGCTCGGCGAACACTGGCCTCGCGGCCGCGTCTTTGTGTTCGCATGCAACAGCAACAAACAAGCGCGCGAAACACTCACGTCGAGCGCGGGCGAGGAGAGAAGGACGTGCACCGATTGTGCGACGTCGGCCGCGTGCACGCTGTTGTGGTAGGGCACGTTCCGGTAGTGGTCCTCGAGTGTCATCATGTAAGTGAGGAACTTTTTGTGAGAGATCTTGAACTTGTTGAACATGTCGCGTTTCTGCCAGGCGGAAAAAAATAGAGACGGGCTCCGTGAAAAGGCGAACAGAGCGCAGCATCGCGTATCGATTTGTTGCCAGTTTCGTGTCGTAAAGCAGAATAAACGGCGCATGACATCTTACCGAGAAACGAGCAGAGCGCGCGCCGTGACGACGCCAGAGACCACGAAATATATCTGCTTTTAAGGCTAACATTATAATCGGTTGCTCGCATGAGCACGAAGTTTTTGGATATGGCGGAAAACGCCACGTTTCCAAGATCGGTTTGACGAAACAGTCATGACTGCTCACCTTTAACATGTGGTAGACGACACAAGTTAGAGGCCGGCTGTTGGTCATTTCTGATATTTTGAAGACGTCGATTCCGCCCCAAGCGTCGATGTTCTCGAGTTCCTGAATGAGTACGGTACAAAGAAAATTAAAGATGCTGGGAAAAATCTTCAACCTCCCAACGATTAACCAGCACCGCCGTGTAATGCCGACTAACCATTAACCAAGCAACAACATGACACGAAACTTACTCGAGCTAGAGCGTCTTCATTGCTGACAACGACTCCATAACTTGGAATCTTGTGCCACCTTACGACTGTATCTTTGTGCCTGATGCAATTCTTAATGCCTGCGAAAAGAACGCAAGTTCTAACAATGCACACAATGAAACTTCCCGCGCACGAATAAGATGACAGGAACAATCCTCAACAACATTCCACTGAATTAAAAGTTTTTTTTCGAAATCCCACATAATTTCGTTTATACCTGATTGGCATTTGCGCCTTTTACACGATAATTTAAGAAACATCAAAACAATTAAAACTTTTATTGTTACATTTGAATGTCGTGTAACAAAATATTTGCACAGTACGATGCAATCAACCGAAAAAGATTGTTTGGAAAAGCCAACCGCTTTATCGGTTCACCTGTTGGGGAAAGTCACGGGGCAGTTAGTGACACGTTTACAGTCAACCCGCTGTCACATACCGATGACGTAACGGTAAAAACAGAACAGTTAAGGCAGTTATGTCGTCGCTGACCCAGCAGCGGCGTCCTGATTAGCGCAACAAATCCCCGCACATCAGAGAAGATTCCATTAAGCAGCTAAAACGTGCTGCGAATAAGCCTGCTCTAACGTCACCTATGCCGGCACTGTTATTTTCCCCAGTACGTTCGTTGTCACGCATTAAAGTTCTTTCGGAGCTTATTAGGCTGCCTCGTAACTTATCAAAAGCTACCGATAAAACACGCAAGAATGTCAAGGATTCGGAAAAGCTTGGTCAGGCACAAGAATTTTATCTCAAGATATGGTCAGGGCTGGAAGTCTCCCACGAAAGCGATACTGCTACAGCGGGTTGCCAACACAGTTTTTCACTTCACAATTAAGTCAATTGCAACACAGGTGCAGCCGCTCTGGGCAATCGTTTTGCAGCAATCCAGAACACGATGCAAGTGTGCACAGTAAACACGGACCAAGATAAGCTTGTGACGCACGCTGTCAAGAGTGCGGGTGGCCTCGACAGCTGAAACATGCGTCGGTTGTTCCGGTACTCGCATGCACTTTGCCACACGAGACAGACCGACGACGCCAGCAACAACTTCCTAGCCTCGTTCGCGAGTCGCGAGAAGCCAATAAATCGAACAATTTTAGTCTTGTAGCAGTCCGCTGGATTTCCGGCAACAGCAGGCATGCGCAGCGCTAATAGGTCGAGCGTACTTGAATTAGACGAGCGCGGCGGCCAGCACATCAAACGCGGCCTTGTCAAAGGAGTTCGGGACGATCGGCGGCTCATAAAACGCGCAGTTACGCGCGCCATGCATAAGCAGCATACCTGTGACTTTTCCCATTATGCGGCCAGACGGATTCACGAGCGCCGTCCTGTTGCCCACCTTCGTTACGATATTGTAGTTTGGGGAGGCGGGTCGCTTTTCCCGGTCGTCGCCGGTGTCGGTGCCCGGCGACATCACATCGTTCTGATTGTCTGCAAAATAAGCGACAAACATCAGCTTGCAGAAATGTCTCGTTCGCTTGAAAACACCCACTGCAACGTAGGGTTGAGTTGTTAATCTAATCAACAAAAGCGGTCGATCAGATCGCACCTTCCTTTGACGGCTCAGCGATCGAAGAACGGCGACACGCATGCTGCCACGCAAATAAATGTATTTCGCTTGCATTCAAACGCATTATTTGCTCAAATATTTCGTAGCAATGTGACACGTACTGAAGAATCCTGAATCTGCAGAGTAACGCGCAGACAAGCGACGATGTGGAATTAGACTGTCTTCCGAAACTTGTGACTGCAGCGTAGAGCGTCGACTAAATCGTCCACCTCGGCATTGTCTTGAACAAGGATCGACGTAATTCCCAAGCGACCCTGGGCTCCACGCTGGCACGGAGCGTGCGTTGGTTGGTTGTAAAGATACGTGCAACGTAGACGTGTACGAATCCCAGGACGCGTTGAACTGTTTTGACCCGTCTTGAGTAAAGTCGGCACTGATTGTGCTGACGCTGTCGCTGCTGCAGTTACTGTTCGGGCAAACGACCTCCGCGCCTTGCCCGAGAGCAAGCAGGTAATTGATGCGCTGGACGACGTTGGTCAGCAGCTGGCGTAGCTTTCTGTCGTCGGTTACGCATCTCGAAAAGGCCTGCTCTGAGGGAAGGTCGGTGCGCTGCGACTGTTTCGAGCTGTCATTGTCATGCACTAGCTGTGTGTCGCATCGCGAACTCACAAGGTTAGCGCTGCGAACAAACCGTGGAAATTCTGCGACACTCCCGCCTGCTTCGAACGCTAAACCATTCGAGGCGCGTCGAAGAGGTATGTGTTCAGTTTGCGAGCACTCCGTGGTGCACTTCTCGTCCAAGCTCGCCTGACAGCAAAACCCGGCAACAGAAGCAAACTTTCTGATAGTCCTCAGTGCGAAACAACGCGACCACCTTCTACTGCGTTTCTCGTCCACGCTGCTCAGTATACTCCGCTGTGAATTTCGCCTTTTCGACATAGCAACTTTCATTGAAAATGTACACTAATTATTACAACAGTGTTACCGTCCACACATAGCACCTGCGCATTCAAGGAATGAATGAGTTTTTCTATCACCAACACGAAGCACAGACTGTGACGAAAGCTGGAAGGGAGGAAGCGGCTGGCTCACTGGGTAATCTGAGCCGCCTACGCAATGCCAATAGCTTTTTTCAACTGGATGACAGAGAGCAGCGCAGCGAGAGAAGTAGGAAAAAAGCGCTGGTTTCGTGAACTATTCATTGATTATACAGTATACAGTCGAGTCGGACCAAAAAAATACATCCTAATCCAGCTGAATTGATGACAAGCACTAATTTAACTGCTTATTGCCTGTCTCTAGCGATTCTAAAGACAAAAACAAGGAGAAGCAACGCTTTCAATACACAAACTTGTCACTTACTGTATCTGCAAAACCACCAAGCATGAGGCCAAAAAACCGCAGCTACTCTCCCCCAACCGAACACGGCACTTGCAACGACCCGGAGGCTTTGCTAACTGCAGATAGTAAGTGCGCATGTACAATCAGGAACGGAACGTCAACGCAGTCAACATTTAAGTCGCCATCTTAAATTGACATCAGAGGCCGTGTGACATACTTTCTGTTGTTTGAAAACGTCACTCGACGAATGTTACGACAAAATGCACCAGCGCTTATCTGCTCCAGAATCTCGCCTAAAAGTTAAACTCGCATGACCTTTCACAAAGTGTGCCCGTATGATGCGGTCTGGTGTTTGCTTTTCGGTGACTGTTGCCTACATGCGTAAATGCCAAGATACGAAGGGAGACCTACAACCGGCGCTGTTGAACAACTACCGCGTTAGAGTCGATATTCTCTGCCCAACTGGCGTCATTGGCGTTGCGCAACCCCAAACCAGGATGGAGCCTTGCGAGCAAAACAGCTGCTTAAATGAGCACACTGTCACTGAAGGCTGGGGCGTGATCAGCCTGCAGTTGAAAATATAGCCCACGACCACGACGAAATTTTTCAATGTTATTATACAGTACTTCGTTTCTTGGGTATAAAATGAAGATTACTATGGTTCAGTGTCGGCTACAGGTCGGTAATATTTTTTCAAACACTGTTTCCAGATACTGAGCAGTAATTTCCCGAGTGTTTTTAACTGCCGAAACAATCATATTTGCCCAATTCAATCGGTGAAATTATGCGGACATCACAAGAAAGTCCGGCGAAATTCGACGTAAAGGACGTCAGCCATTAGTGGATCATTCTGCTTGAGTGACGTCAATTGGCGTATGATGCACTGTCGGACATGGTATATGTACGCAAATGACCACTGACGTGAAACGCAGCAGAACCTGTTCTATGTAATTTTTGTCGTTTTTTCAGTCGACTAAACAAAACCCTCGTCAGCAGGTTCAAGCGCTTAACAGGTGTCCAGACAACATAATATTATCTTCGAGTGAGGATCTTTACGAGCGAACGGCTTACTGTTCCTTACTGTACTTTCCCGACACATCACACAATCCATTGATCTCTTAAATCACGAAACAAAAGTTAACAGTCCGTAAAGACAGTCCAGGTAACACACTGTCGTAAGAGGAAAACTAGAGTGCGTAGGTTACGCAAGGATTTGATGACTTTTTGTGAACCTGAATGACTGGTAAATTATTAAAACCGCAACAGACCAACGCGCAGGCAAAGTCTGAAGGCAGGCGATTTAATTCACTTGCCAGCACCCAACAGCGCTCTCGTATTTAAACTTGCACTACGGTACTTGTTGCTTAGAAAACGTTGTTGCCCTTTTATCATTAACACGACGCCTGCTCTGAGGCGGCCACAACAAGCAACGGCGGTCTGGAATGCTGGAGTCGCGTAAGTATTAGTGATTTCCACTTGAGCCTGGCCGCCTAAATCCGATGGCGCTCTGACCAAATCAAAAATCACTTGAATGCTGAAGCGGAGAGCAAACAAAAGCGGCTGCGTTGTGGTGTTCGATTTTCAGCGACAAAGCTTTCACTATCTCGTGCTAATCGCAGTGCCTATCTCAAAAATCTCCGTTCTTCACGCCACCAAGATTGTTTGCTAGGAGTTTCGGCTCATAACAACAGGGACTGCACAACCGAATCGGACTGCCGTGTTCACTCAACAGGAACCTACACGAAAATGAGCTGGCAACCTGCATTCCATGGGCAGCACAACCACTGCCGGAAACAATCTTCATTATCCATTGACGTAATAAAAGCGTGCGGGTGTCAGCAGCACATGCTGCCTCCATGCCGAGCCTGCTGCATAGCGCTGAGCGTCACACGCCGCCAGAAATTAACACGCTCAAAAAAATCAACAGGTCGCCTTTAACAATTCTGAAAAGCGTTGGTTGGCGAGTGCATCAACTTTTCAGCATGTTTTGACTTGGTGCCAACGCAGAAACACACTTAATGCGTAACAGCGCGTCTGCATTTGCGATCTTACGACGATGGGCGAACAGCAAAAAAAATAAACAAGGGACCTGCGGCTCGGAGCACGAACCGCGATAACCAAACGGCTTTAAAACATATCGAACGACATTTGAGCGTGTCGGGTCTTTCCATGCGTCCAATAAAGACAGCACTGGCCGGCTGTGTCGAAATCCGAGAATTTGCACAGCGTGTCACGGCAGACACGGCGATTTGCTTGCTAGCGATTACAGTCAAAGAACGTGATTGAGGATGACTAACGGCCTCACGATAACCTAATGAGCATTTGAAAAATGGCCGCCGTTTTTAGCCCTCACTGGTACACGTTTCTGATTATAAGGGTAACCAAGAAATTCGCCAGTTGGAAAGTAAGCCGACACGAGCGAAACATGTGGAGCTCGTGGCTTGCTAGTCACCGCAGAAGACTGTAGTTTAGAGATGGCACGGGCCGCTAACAGTCCAGTCTTCGGGCCGTCCGCTAAAAGGTTTTGTAACAGTCCGCTAACAATTGTTTTAGCGGTGACGTCATTTCGGGCCGCTGCAGTCTGCTCGCCGAAAATTTTTGTTTTTTGCAAAGTTTCAAAATCTGACAACGAACTTTTTTGCTGCTGTTCTCTCCATTTTACCGTTATGCCACCGTTCCGTTTCACTTGTTTCCACGCAAATCAGTGAACCATGTTATGAATCAATCAAAGCAACAGATACTTTCATTTATAGTGTGTCGCCGAGGTTAAGGTTTAGGACAAGTATTCCCAAACTTTCTCTGACGATGTACTCCTTCAACATTTCGTTATATGAACATGTACCCTTAAAATTTCTATGACAAAAAGGCTGAGGAAAATAACAAATATATATTTACCAATATAAGCATACAATGATTTTGAAAATATTCACAGATGTAGACCTATGTATAAATATGACCAAGCCTATTTCGAAATGAATAATATGTAAATATAATTTTTCCCTTCTATTGCTAACCTTAAATGTACACTTTCAGATAGGACAATATATTCCTAGGGGTACCTATACCCCAGTTTGTGAACCCTTAGTTTAGTATTAGGGGCTAGGCTTAGGTTAGGGTTATGGCAAGGGTCACTAAACTTCTTAAAACTCAGAGCTATTTCTTGGTGCAGATTCATGCGAAGGGCTCCCAGTTTGATACACACACTTTTGAAAAAAATTGCACAATTTGTCTTCATATTATGTTATCTTAATAATAAAAATTAAATATATTTAACAATGTGAAGACACTGATCATGTTTATGTTGTTGTCAGAACAGGCCTGTGGGCGACTCACATGGTCCGTACGGGCGACCTGGTGCGCGCATGCACCATGTTGGTAACGCCTGGTTTAGGTTTAGTACGTTACTAGCAAGTGTAGAACAGCCTAGTGCACTCTTGTCATGCGTTGTGTCACGTTACAGGCGACGGAGGAATAAGTTTTCAAAAGTGAAGGTCCGCTGTCGGACCTATAGCCACTCTGCCATAAGGCTACATGGTTTTAATATCCAAAGGACAACAATGAACTGAAAACTTGTTACTTTGCATATGAGGTTACTTTATATTACGGGCCACGCCAGAAAAAAAGTTGTAGTTTGGAATAAACCGGCTGGGCTGGGCGGGCCGGGCTGCAAAAAGTGCTGGCCCGTGCCATCTCTACTGTAGTTCACTCTGACCGCAGATTACGTGAGCAAAGGTGTTTTGCACGCACCTGCGCGAAACTACACAACTGAAATTACTGCAATGCCGCAACCGAATTCAGCTGATGCTCTGAACACATCAACAACCCTGAGACGCGTCTTCTCAAAACTTTATTATCGCAACGATCTGCGAGCTCATAAACAAAAGCAGAGGCTTCCACGAGTCGGTGCAACGCTTGATAGTGCACCCTCGCGACAACGTGGAACGACCGACTAACGAGCAAGCCATAGTAAATTAGGGGCCTGCGGGGAAAGATTTTCAGCGCTGTCGCTCAACTGCTTAATGCGACAGACACTTATTGCATGTTGGGAAGGGTAAGATAAAGGCTCGTCGTGGAAAATGTTCAGTTCAATGCCCTGTTTGACTTGATGTATCTGAGCAGATGGACGGACGCTGACGTCAATCGGCAGACCGCGCATTGTAGAGGATCGGAATTTATCCGCTTGAAAATGTCACTCGCTCCACAAAATTTCCACGGAATAATTGCTTTGACAGCGAGTGCGGATTTATTGGTTCCAGCGGCTGAACGCACAATCTCCGAACTACGAGCACGGTCAGGGTCTTTTTTGCTGTGGATGCAACTTGCAAGCCTATGATCAAGCGCTATGCATGAGACACGAAGAAATGACATTTTGTTGAAATAGGCACAGTTGTGCGTGAACAGAGCACTTAGCACAGTCGTTCCCAACCGGGGTTCCATTTGCCATACACAGGGGTGCCGCGAGCTCATACATTTTTTCAGTGAGCCATTGAAAACACATTTTCAAAAGGTCATCATAGCACATTGCTGTGGGATCGCCACTGGATGCTGCAAAATGTATTTATTTCTGCTGCAGGATGCCGTGAGCCTATAAAGGTTGGGAGGTACTGGCTTAGCATGGCAGCGCGCTGGCAGCCTGTCAGTCACCAATCGGCTCGCTTCAAGATCACATCCACGGACGCAGCTTCGAACAGGTGGTTCAACGATAGCAAATCACGAACTCGTCTGCAACGATCAGGGTGCGAAGCAGTTTGACGGAGAATTTCGAGGAAGCCGACCTAATGACGACTAACTGCAACAGCTGCGCAATGCGCGTAGGAACACAGACACACACCCGGCCGCTTCGCACCACAAAACACAGAGTCACTGCGCTTTGCCAAGCGCGCAGTGGAAAGGCGTCAAGTCACAAGAATGGATCTTTGGCGGCTACGCATGATCAAAAGCTGGCAATGGTGAGTCGTTTAATTTAATTGCTTACCGCGTCATGGTCAGAGCGAAGCGTATTACATCAGACTGGAGTGTAACAAGGAATGTATGAATGAGGGGCTAAATTGACGGGTCTTCGTGACGGACGAGCTGTGGACGGAGGTAGCCGCGGAAGAGAATGAACTGGAGACCACCGCTTTGTTAGGAAGGAGACCTTTACCAACACGCGAGCATGCAACAATGGGCTGCGAAACCCTATCGTATTGCGATTGACGTCAATGCTCGCGCCTGCCTTTTGTCCTGGTGCATTCAGCGACGATGTGGAAACACAGTTATCAAAGCCAAAAAAACGGGACTCCAGGCCGCGACTATAGCGTGACAAGCCTGTGTAGACAGCTAAGAAGCAATTGAAGCGGTTCCTGGCAAAATTCCGCAGCATCACAGAAGCTTGCGCAATGGTCGACGAAAATAAATCACAAGAAGCTTTTCGTCCTTCGCCGAAGAAGCACAGAGTATGAGTAAAAACTGCACAAAAGCAAAGCTGAAATGTGATGCCTGTCGTATTGCAACGTTGTAATATATCCCAGTGCAGCATCCACACCACAATGAAACATGACCGAATAAAATAGGTCGTGTCGACAAATTTCACCACCCGTAGCAGAAAAAACTGTATATGAACGTTAAGGTCTCTACCCGCGCAAACAAAAACCATTCCACTAGAACCACACTAGATGTGCATCTTGGAAATGGGCTTTCTTTAGCCTTTCGAGTATTTTTGAAAATGGTCGGATTTTGAGCTAATTTGCATGTGGTACCACATTCCGGAATTTAAACACTCAAACTGTCTCCAATGTGCACTCTCACAAGCATACTTCCCTTCCTGACAGTTGAAATTACCCAGTTTTATATTTTAAATCCAGGGAATGGAAATAGTTAAAAGACGCATTATACCATTATTATGGAATTAATCATTCGAACTCTTCATCTGTAGTTTATTTCCTGAAAGCCACGTTTTGCCTTTAGCACGAAGCTTAGGACGTTTATGAAAGTTCGTCTGGCCATAGCGCTGATGAAGTGTCTACCAACCCTGCTGCAGCTCGTCTGTTGCATGATGGTCGAAGTATTGGTCGACTCTCAGAGATTTGACAAACGTTAATAAAGGTACTTTACAACGCAGCTCTAAGTAAAGTAATTCGAGCTGCGAGTTTGCATTTAATATCTTGGGTAACCGAATGTCAAACACATCACATTTTAGAGAAAACCGTTTACTGGTAAGCGGATCAGAGCTGGAAGCAATACCAGCAACGCGTGGATTGTTAGGGAACTAGTAGCACCGCACGATAATAACTTCATGCATAACTGGCGGTGAGACGCCCTGATCACTACCTTGCAGTGCAGCTGCTAACGCAGAAGCATGGGATGATTTTATTTACAAACGAACGTTTCAATCTAAGCAATGAAATCGAAGACGATTGAAGTCATTAAGTTTAAGCTTTGGCTTCAAGGTTGTGCCAGCTAAAAGCGTTGGTTGTTTGAAAGACAAGCTATTGGATGGAGAAGGGACGAAACGTAAAGCAAGGAATAAACGAGAATGGCCGACATTATAAATTCTGCACTTGATAGCAGTACAACTTGACCATATAATTCCAACTTACGTAAAATGCACTGTCGTCTTAGACTTAGAGCAATGGAATTCTCGTTTAAATCGCTCTACTGCCCTCCGCAGACAACTGTTAATGGAACGCGTGGCAAACATACGGTAGGTGGAGACAGAGAACAAACGAAAATGCATCAGCGAGATGCGGTCACACCAAGTGCGCTAAGCCATTGGTACCGAAGGTATTGTGTGTGGAGATACTGCACTGGAGTGGAAGTACTGGAAGAGGACCTTCTAAAATCCATGTATCTGCCTAAGAGACAATGGCGGATCCAGACCAGGCGTTTGGGCAGGGGAGACAGTCATATAGGGAGGGCGCCGAAAAGGTCTTTACTTACTTAAATACCCCTAGTTCCCTGTGGCAATCGTTGGGTTTCACACAAACGTGGTTGTCTTTTGCAGACCAAGAAAGTAGCTCGTTTTGTTGGTTGAACTGTGCGATCTTTCAGGGAATCAACACAGTTATAAACGCGTTCTATATCATTTAATTCACAAAACTTTTGAAACGGGCTCAAAAAGGTGAAAGAGTAACTAATAATACTGTTGGCGTCCCAAACAATTCCTTGTCTACAAAAAATGTTTAAAAGATATAACCCAAACGAAGGGGCAGAAAAAATGTTTTAGCTACAGTATCCTAAGGGAGATCAGAAAAAACAAGGTTTTGAACGTATTCCCCACCTGCTCAGAGGTAATTATTCTTACACAAACAATGACAACTCAAGTCCCAAGACAAGAGTCTACTAAATAGCTAATTGACAATCACGTTTCCAGACAAAGCTTGTGCAGTTGCATGTACAATGCACATGGAAAGCACATTTTTTTGCTGAAGCGATAATTCAAAAACAAAAATGAGTAAAAGGCATTTGCTATGAAATTGCTCCTATCAAAGAAAAACTCATAATCGCAACATAGATTCACATTTAACCTAAACGCATATTGCCCTGAAATCATTTAACGCCACTCGTAAAGGTATAATTTCAATAAAGTGATTAATACCGTTTCACGTTTGAAGATTGGACTGGAAGTTTATATACCAGACTGTATCGTTCCAGATGTGCTTGCTTGTCCTTGCTTAAAATGATTTCCGGTCGTATTGTGTTCAATGAATGAGAGCTAGCTGAGCAAGTTCTTTCAAAAATTTTCGAAAAATGTTTTGCAATTCTTTTTGTTGCAGTGATGTTTCACCGAGGTAGGGCGTGTACAGAAGAACTCCTCGAGTAGCAGTCTTAATCTCTGCTTCTACTAAGATAAGCACCAAAAAGAGGTGCATTTGCATGAAAGGGGCGCCACAGACTTTTGGGAGGGCAGTTGCCCCAAACTGCCCCGTGGATCCGCTAGTGCTACGAGACCGAATGAGTGAGAATGGACAAGTTGCAAGCACCAACGAATTTTTTGTCATATAAACTTCACGAGTATATGACATTGCAATTAGAGCGCTAGACAGCGTATTTATCAAGACTCTTGATGAAGTTTTTGCCCGGTACTCACCGGGCAAAAGCATGGACAATAAATACTTGTAAGCGTCAGTTGCGTCGGTGAAGTTTGGCGTAGTCTCAAAAACCGAACATCGAGATGGATTCATTAGAGATGCATTCATTAACGGCTTTTAACACCGCAAGCACCTCAAAAGCGTCTTGATAGTGTTGGTGAAGACATCGAGGTTGATGGTGTTCTCTCTGCCACCACAACAGATTCAGAGTACGAAGGGGCAGAAAAAGGCCAGCTTCATTTTCGCAGCAACGATTTAATCAGAAATATGAGCCTCTCCAAGCAGAAGGCAGAGCTTCTTGCATCTGGACTGCAGGAAAGAAACTTGGTTGAGAAAGATGTCAAGGTTAGTTACTATAGGAAACGAAATCAAGACTTGTCTGCATTCTTCAAAATGGATGGACCTCTATGCTATTGCTCTGACATTAAACTGCTTTTCGAGGGTCTTGGCCCAAGTCCACAAAACTCATGTTGATTTTTGTCAAAACATCCATAAATCTCCTCTTCAAAGCGCCCCCAAATCTTCTTCACTGAACCATCGTCGTCAACAATAATGATTACGACTGAACAGCTGGCAACTGTGCCAATACCTCAACCTCCGTGATGAGGTAGTAAGATGAACTAAAATTATCGGCAAAGATTACAAATTGAAACAAAGTTCTTAAGTAACAGTTTCTCTTTAAACTTGCTTATAAGATTTGCCCCACTTTTAACCCCTAGTGCAGGGGTCCCTACACTGGGGTGTGTGTAGGATTTCCATGGAGGCGAAGGTTGGTAGACTCCCTATTACTGTCATTTCTTGATCTAGATATGGAAAGGAGCGCGCGTTTTGACATATGATGTAAAACAGGGCGCAGTTAAGAAGTTCAAGAACCTTTGCTCCAATCCAAGGCGTCGACCACTCGAACGCAACAGCCCTGGTACAACAAAAACAAAGCCGGCAAACTTGCACAATGTGTTTATGTTATTCGTGTTGCTGATGGTGTGCCAAAACCCTGTCTGGCACAATGGTATTCGTGTTATCAATTATTATACGACCCACTTCAATCAATCTTACGAGATTGACGTATAACTGATAGACGGTGTAAATAACGTAACCGGTTCCAAATTTTTAAATCATGCTATGACAAAATGGCAATAAAGCGTGTGCTGGTGAGAAGATCGTAATGTTCAACGAAATTGCGATTTCCCACAAACCCTGTGTAGGACGACATATTTTGACACAAAGACTCCTACAGCAACCTGAGTATAACAAACTTAAAAAACTCGCTGCTAAGTCCATAGTTCAATGGTATATCAAAACTATCGACAGAAAAGCCAGGAGCTTTTTCTCTAAAAAATCTGCAACTAGCGTACATTATATATTCAATGCTTCCATTACCGTATGAAAAATCCTTCAGCATCTTCAGCTGTTTTTTCATAACTTTTCAGGAAAACACGCACCTCTTTTTTCGAGCACTATTTTGTCACTTTAACGCAAAAGCCAGAATTTGGCTGGCCATCCTGTTTCAAAACATTCCTAGTTTCAGTCCTGGGCAAAGCTCAGGCGCGGTTTGACCCATTTGTGAAGTTTGCCAGCTGCACATCAGCAACAGCAACACAGAGTACTGAGTGCCGTTCATTCCTGATTCCGTGGTGTCGAACTTTTCTTCTCCACGACTACCGTAGTTAAATTGAACGGCATCCTTGTAAGCAGACGCGCACAGTGAGAGCAAGCAGCATTAGCTTCTACAGCAAAAGCAGAAGACGCAAAAACAGGCCCTAAATAAAATTCGTCTCAGCTTCCGCCCATTGATACTTACCGAGAAAAGTCGAAGAAATGAACTCAGAAACTTCATTGCCAGACTTGCTTATGCCCGCCAGGTGATTTAGCTCTTTGTTGAGCATCCGTTTGAACTGCGTAAAGCGTAAATAACGGTAAGGCTTGATAAGAGCAGACGACTGGACTATAAATCTAAGGAGAAACCCGTTTCAGGGATAGTTGGGGAAACCGCCGAGCAGCCAACGTAAGTCGCATTGTGGATGTGATGCCATAGCCTCTTGTTAACAGAGTAAGGCAGTAAAGCACAAAGATCAATAAGCAATCTTGAACGAGTTTGACCAAGGAGCTTAATCTAACTGCGACCTAGAGAAAACATTTCGCCAACTGACGGACGTCGCATGAAGGCGAATCTCGGCAAAAGGTCAATAAAACGACGCTGCTGTCTTCGGGCACTGCTGAAAAGTCGTCCAACAGTAACAAGCCACGCCAAAGCAGTAAATACAAGCTTATCGTTTTACTCTTCACACACGAGCGCGCATTCATCAGCCTGGAGCTGATATCACGTTTCACGTATTACAAACGGTAAAAGGGAGGCTTTGCACCAGTGCCTTGTTCAGCGATATAGCCGCAGCGGCGAACCAAGTCCCTCAAAGGGCATTTCGACACATTTTTAGCTGTTCAGCCAAAGCACTCGGGGATTTTTAATGTATATTTTTCGCATTTACCGTATTATATACGCTGTAAAAAATCTACGTCACGTCACAGCGACTGAAGTCGACAGTGGAGAATATAGGGAGGCTGAGTCAAAATGAACCAACGCGTACCCAGAGGTGAGTGTATCGACAAAGAAATCGGTATTTTTCAGGAACTAAATCCCGTCTCAATTCGGCAGTCGAACTTGACCTGACGTCGCTTAATGGTGTGGTGTTGCGTTGATGTGGGTTGTTTTCTTTGCGACATTCTGCTTTGTTCATACGGCTCGCATCTTTTCATGTCATTGTTCGCACAGTCCGTGTTTCGGATGCAAATTATTTTCTTCAACTGTCACGTTGCTTTGCAATAAAGAGCCCACCAGTAACGTAAATTCCAACTACTGATTCAAATCCTAACCCAAGTTCATTTATGGCGCAAACCAAATTAGATAAAAAGCAAATTGATTGTTCGGGGTCGGCTGGCAGCTCTGCAGTGATGAGTCACGAGACTTGCTCTCGATGTCTCGAAGGCTGCAGATCTCGGTCTCGAGCCCATTGTCTCGAAACTCAGAATACTCCATCGATGTGGCTTAGTTAAGCTTCAGTAATTAAATTTGTTCACTGTCTGTCGTATTTTCGGAAAATTATTAAAAAATAACAGAAGAGGTGGGAAAATTCGAGAAATTCAACAAAATCACCAGCTATGAAGTGTTGATAATGTTTTTCAAAAATTTTTTTGGTGGATATAAGAAATTTTCAGGTGTGTGTGCGTGCGGACTGTGGAGCATCGGTCGCTTTTATGATAGATCTCGGTACCGAGCCTTTAACCAAGTCTCAGAGGTGACGGTCTCTACTACACCGCTGCATCTCTGGCTGAGCACTGATGCCCAGCCGAACAGCACGTCAAAACCAAAGTAGCGTGCACATGCAGCATTTGAGCTATCGACAGGCTCCGCACGCTACAGCAAACATCTTGCCAGATCAAGCATGCTGCAGTATAGGCCAGGTCCAGCACGTTCAAGCACAGACGGCATGCGCAACAGATAAAAAACTTACCTTATTGGACGCCATCTCGCTCACAGAGCGATGAGTTTGCACTGTGTCAAGCTGGTCAAGGCACCAGTCGAGCTCTTCCAGTGTATTTACAGCGCGTTGCAGAAACTCTTCCGTTCCTGGAGCAGGGGGGGACTGGACGTTAGCGGGGGTCGTGGGACTGGAGGGCAGTTTCCCGCTTCCTAGCGGTGACTTTCTGCTAAGAATAAGCCAATTTTTGTAAGCAGGTTTTTACAAAATTTTTTCAGGGCGAATTTAGCGTTACCAACAATGTTATATGTTTAATTCGTTTGACTTACAAGAAAGGTCTGCATGACTAATTATCACGAAGTTCATACGATCGTCAAATCTTAAAATTCACACGGCACTGTCGATCTCACCAAAAATTTAAATAACCTGAGGGCCGCAGGGCAATATGCAGCTAAATTTCGTCATTTGCCGGACGAACCCCGGTGTACGCAGAAATATCCGTCTCGACCAAACAACATCGCTCTCAGCAATGTGTAATCGGGAAGTGGGGGAACGGCCTATAGCCATCCAAAAGTTACATAAATCCTGAATAACAGATTTTGTCCAAACCAAAATTTTTCGTCGGGTTGTGGACCTTACTATCAGCGAATGTTGCACAGCCTGACGACAAACCTACTGCTCACGCGCAAAAAGTTAAACAAGACTTGATCAGGTTAATAGAGATACATGCGAACTACAATCGTGACGACGTAAAAAACAAACAATAGGTTTCTGCAATTTCCACTTAGCAAAATATTGATCCTATTGTCCTTTGCAACATCTACTGGTTGAAGCTCAACAAAATCTTATCAAACTATCGATTTTGAGAGCAAGCGCACCAGTACAATCCGGCCAGCCAGGGGCTTTTGTGCTGAGGTACATAGGGCTTTTGTACTGTCTGCGTCACAAGTGAATTGCGGTTAAATGTGCCCTTGGCACATACGCGTCTGATTGGCGTAACACATCGTTTTGCATTTGAAAAAATCGAACCGTCTCCAATTCCACCATTGAGTAATATAGAATTACTGATGACCTTTGAAAATCGCCGTGCGTAGCATTCACGAATATTTTTCACCTTTTCTTTTTACGTATTTGGGTATTTTCGGTTTCAAAACCGAGAGGTTATTTTGTTTTAGTGCTAGAATTTGCCAGATTTACGGCTCAGCGGTCCACGAGATACAACAAAATTACAACTTGCACTTTCCGTTCAACGCAAGGCTCATGCTGTTTTAATAAACAACGAACTGTTTTCCTTTCATTCCGGTAACATAACACTCATTCAAAACGCTTAGTTGCTTAAATTGTACTGTTGAGGCTAATGGCCCAACTATATGGACTAGTACGTGCGGACGGGAATGAACGCATTTGTGATAGACTGCTCATTGACCCTTCCTGGTGGGCATAAGCTAGAGATGGCACGGGCCAGCACTTTGGCAGCCCGGCCCGTCTATGCTACACCACAATTTATTTTCTGGCCCGGACCGGCCCGTAATATACCGCAACCTCAAAACCAAAGTAACAACACGTAAGTTTTCAGTTCATTGTCTTTTGGACAATAAAACCATGTAGTCTTAATGGCTATAGGTCCGCCAAAGCACTTTTGAAAACTTATTCGTCCGCCGCCTGCAACGTGACACTAACCCACAAGTGTGTGCTAGGCTGCACTACACTTTCTGGTAACATACTGAACCTAAACATTAAACCCTAACCTAACACCTAATCCTAAACGGGGTTCCCAACTGGGGGCACATGTACCCAGCTATGCTAGTAGGGGTGCATTTGCCTATCTGCAGGGGAACGTTTGAGGTTAGCAATAGAAGGGAAAAAACATGTTTACATATTATTCATTTCGAAATATTTATACATACATCAGTGAATTTTATTTTCAAAATCATTATATGCTTACTGGTAAACACATTCTTGTTATTTTCCACAGCCTTCTTGTCATAAGAAATTTTAGGGGTACATGCTCATCTATCGAAATGCTGAAGGAGTACATGGCCAGAGAAAGTTTGATAACACCTGTCCTAAACTTAAACCTAATCCTGTCGCCACGGAGGAGCTTTGGTGGGTTTAATCCCCCCAAACAAAGATCCAAGCCCCGCCCCAAATTGAAACATGAAACACTATAAATCAGTGGAGTTTTGGCAATTTTTAGAATGTCAAGCCACCCCGCAGAAACGCAAAGCAAGGCCCCCTATTGAAAACTTTCTGACGACGGTTCTGCCTAAACCTCGGCGACAGCGACAGACTATAAATGAAAGTGTTTGTTGCTTTGATTGATTCATAACATGGTTCACTGGTTTGCGTGGAAAC